>Ga0134123_10000246_pt1 | contig 37093 bp, 41 predicted proteins | sample KB303_FD_96460 | JGI IMG/M metagenome (GOLD analysis project Ga0134123, IMG submission 96460) | Terrestrial soil microbial communities without Nitrogen fertilizer from Kellogg Biological Station, Michigan, USA - KB3-0-3 | ecosystem: Environmental > Terrestrial > Soil > Unclassified ...
CGTGATGTGCTCGATGAGCGAGTTCGACTTGAACTGCGTCAGGACCTTGATCTTGAAGAAGCCGGAGTTGATGAAGTTGTTGATGACGAAGTCGATGATCCGGTAGCGCCCGCCGAATGGAACCGCCGGCTTGGCCCGGTCGCGCGTCAGCGGAAAGAGCCGTTCGCCCATTCCGCCCGCGAGAATCATCGTGAGCACGTTTCTGCGTGCGAGAGCGCCGTACATGATTGGGAGCGATTCTTTTGCAGCCGGCGGGGGAAAAGCAAATATGCGACCAGGGGACGGGGTCACGCGACCCGTCGCTATACTCTCCCCCGGCAATGGCCCAGAAGGACTACTACGAAATCCTCGGCGTGAAGAAGAACGCGACGGAGGATGAGCTCAAGAAGGCCTACCGCGCCCTCGCGAAGAAGTTCCATCCCGACAAGAACAAGGGGAACAAGGAAGCGGAGAACAAGTTCAAGGAGATCTCCGAGGCCTACGCCGTGCTGTCGGACAAGGAGAAGCGCGAGCAGTACGACCGCCTCGGCGCGGAGGCGTTCGGTCCCGGCGGCGCGAATCCGTTCGCGGGCTTCGACTTCTCGCAGTTCATGGGCGGCAGCGGGCGCGGAAAGCGTGCGGGCGGCGCCGGGCGGCGCACGCAGACGATGGACTTCACCGACATCTTCGGCGATCTCTTCGGCGGCCGGGGTGGCGGCGGCTACCAGGCCGAGCCCGAGGTGCTGCAGGCGGAGATGACGATCGAGCTCCGCGACGCGGTCCTCGGTACGACGATGACGCTCACGGCCGACGGAGACCAGATCCGCGTCAGGATCCCCGAGGGAGTGCGCGACGGACAGAAAATCCGCGTACCGCGCAAGGGAGAGCCGCCGATCGAGATCACGGTCCACGTCAAGCCGCATCCCTTCTTCGAGCGCCGCGGCGACGACATCTACATCGACCTCCCGATCACCGTCGGCGAGGCCGTGCGCGGCGCCGAAGTCGAGGCGCCGACGGTGTATGGGACCGTGCGCATGCGCGTCCCCGCGGGCACGCAGAGCGGGCGGACGATGCGCCTCAGCGGCAAAGGCGTGAAGAAAAAGAACGGCGCCGGCGACCAGTATTGCCGCATCCAGGTCCACGTCCCGCCCGCGCCTCCGGATGAGGCGGTCGACGCCGTCGAAGGCGCGTATCCGGAAAATCCCCGCACGAATTTGCGAACGACGCTATAAGCTCTTACTGTGGATATTCAGCTCCTGCGCGCCGACACGACTTCGCTCAAAGTCGACGCCCTCGTCTACCCCGCCGAGGCCGGCACTCCCGGTCCGGTCGTCGTGAGCAGCGGCAACTTTCTCTGCCGCTTCGTCATCCATGTGCCGGCGCCGAAAGCGGGCGAGGGCGAAGACGAGACGAAGCTGCGCAACGCGACCATGGCCGCGCTCGAACATGCCGAAGAGCTCGCGGTGGCGTCGGTCGGCATCCCGCCGATCGGCACCGGCTTCACGTCCGAGCAGTGCGCGCGCATCATGCTCGCCGCCGCGCTCGAGTTCCGCACGCGCGCCCGCTCGCTGCAGCGCGCCGTCTTCTGCCTCTTCGGCCAGGCGGAGTACGACGCCTTCACGCGCGTGATGAAGGAGCTCGAGGGGTGATTCCGCCCGGGCAGATCATCGTCATCGGCGATTCACACATCGGGCTCGGCGAAGGAAGCGAAAAAGAGGTCAACGCCTGGCTCGACCGCCTCGCGGCCCTCCGGCCGAATGCGCTCTACCTCAACGGCGACCTCTTTCACTACCTCATCGCGCATCCGAAGTTCCGGACGGCCTCGGTCGACCGCGTGATGGAGAAGTTCCGCGACGTCCGCGACGGCGGCATCGCCATCCACTACGTCGAGGGCAACCGCGACTTTTTTCTCAAGGGCTCGTTCGTCGAGAACGCGGTGACGGACATCAACCTCGAATACACCGTGCCCGCGGGCGACCAGCGGTATCTCATCATCCACGGCGACATGATCAACGACCGCGACCTGCCGTATCGCTTCTGGCGCCGTGCGTCGAAGAATCCGGTGATGAAGTTCGGCGTGAACTTCATTCCGAAGAAGATCGCCCGCGGCTTCGTCGACAGCGTCGAGCGCCGCCTCTCGCGGACGAACTTCAAGCACAAGGCGCGCATGCCGGTGGAGCTGATGCAGGCGTTCGGACGCAAACGCGCGCGCGACGGCGTCACGCACGTCGTCTTCGGTCACTTCCATCAGAAGACCGTGCTGCAGGGCGAGCCGACCGTGACCGTGCTCCCGCCGTGGTACGAGACCGGCGAGGCGATGGTGATCGATCCCGCGAGCGGCGAGTTCTCATTCGCCGTGATCTAGCCCCGAACCCCGTCCATCATAGAATCGCGCGCCAATGCGCGTGACGTTTCTCGGCAGCGGGACCTCGACGGGCGTGCCGGTGATCGGCTGCCGCTGCCGCGTCTGCACGTCGTCCGATCCGCGCGACCAGCGATTGCGGCAGTCGGTGAAGATCGAGATGCAGGGAAAGCACTTCCTGATCGACACCACGCCGGACCTGCGCCTGCAACTGCTGCGGTATCCGATCCCGCGCCTCGACTTCGTGCTCTTCACGCACTCGCACTCGGATCACCTGATGGGCCTCGACGACATCCGTCCGTTCAACTTCCGGCAGCGCGAGCCGATCCACGCGTTCGCGAGTCCGCACACGGCCAAAGCGATCCGCCGCGTGTTCGCCTACATCTGGGACGAGTCGCAGATCGGCGGCGGCAAGCCGCAGCTGGAGCTGCACGACGTGGAGGAGCCGTTCGAGCACGACGGCATCGAGATCACTCCCATTCCGGTGATCCACGGCGACTGGACGATCCTCGGCTACCGCATCGGCCGCTTCGCCTACATCACCGACACCAACGGCATCCCCCCCGCGTCGATGAAACTCCTCGAAGGCATCGACACCCTCGCCCTCGACGGCCTCCGCCCCGCCCCGCCGCACCCCACCCACTTCACGATCGGCGAAGCGATCGAGTGCGCCCGCGCGATCGGCGCACGGCAAACGTACCTGATCCATTTGACGCACGACGTGTTGCACGCGGAGGTTGCGTCTACTTTGCCCGAAGGGGTGGCGCTGGCTTGGGATGGGATGACGCTGGAGATGGAGGAGTGAACGCAGAACGCAGAGCGCAGAACGCAGAATTCAGAAGGCCAGCAGGTTTTCTTTCTCCGTTCTTCGTTCTGCGTTCTGCGCTCTGCGCTCAATGAAAATCATCCCCAAAACAGGTCCTGTCAACGCAACGGTCACCGCCCCTCCGTCAAAGAGCTACTCGGTAAGAGCGCTCCTCCTGGCAGGCATGTCCTCCGCCACCACCACGGTCACCAACTGCCTGGACGCGGACGACACGCGGTACGCCTTCGAGGCGCTCAGGGCCATCGGGTTCGAGGTGGGCGGGTCGTTTCAGCGGGAGCTGTACATCGGCAATCGAAAGTCGATGTCGGCGAATGAAGTGGAGGTGTTTGTCGGGAACGCGGGGACGGCGATGCGGTTCTTCACGGGCTGGCTCGCGTTCACGCCGGGGCGGTTTCTGCTGCACGGCGAGGAGCGGATGCATCAGCGGCCGATCGGCGATCTGGTCGAGGTGCTGCTGCAGATCGGCGCGGAGGTGGAGTACGCGGGGAAGGAAGGCTATCCGCCGCTGCGGATTCGCGGGAAGAAGATGCGCGGCGGGTTCGACGTCGCGATCTCCGCCGAAACCTCGAGCCAGTTCGTGTCCGCGCTGATGCTCGGCGGGGCGACGCTGCCGGACGGCATCACGCTGCGCATCTCGAGCATCGCGTCCGGACCGTACATCGACATCACCGCCGACATCCTGACCACGTTCGGCGCGCAAGTGGAGAGCACGGGCAACGTCGTGAAAGTGCGCGCCGGGCGGCTCGAGCGCAGCGAGTACCGCGTCGAAGGCGACTACTCGTCGGCGTCGTACTGGTTCGCCGCCGCGGCCGCGACCGCCGGCACGGTGCGCGTCCGCGGACTCTCCGTGCCGACGGCGCAGGGCGACGCCGGCTTCGTCGACATCCTCGCGGCGATGGGATGCGAGATCGAGGTCGGTCCGGAAGAGATCGCGGTGAGCGGGCCGCAGCAGCTTCGCGGCGGTACGTTCGACTGCAATGCGACGCCGGACCTCGTCCCGACGCTGGCCGCGATCGCGCCGCTGGCATCATCTCCCGTCGAGATCGTGAACGTCGCGAACCTGCGCGTGAAGGAGTCCGATCGCCTCGCGACCGTCACTTCCGAGCTGCGCCGCCTCGGCGCGACGGTCGAGGAGCGCCCCGACTCGCTGCTGATCCAGCCGGGCTGGAGCGACGAGCCCGCGGTCATCGAGACGCACAACGACCATCGCATCGCCATGGCCTTCGCCATTGCCGGCCTCGCGCGCGGCAACGTCACCATCGCAAAGGAACAGGTCGTCTCGAAGTCCTACCCCCGTTTCTGGCGAACTTTGGAAGAGGCCATAAAATAGCGCTCCCTCCATGCCTGTCTGGTATCTGATTCTCGCGTTCGTATTCGTGCTGGCGAACGGTTTCTTCGTCGCCGCCGAGTTCGCGCTGGTGAAGGTGCGGCCGACGCAGCTCGCGGAGCTGCTGGAGCGCGGCAGCACGCGCGCGAAGATGACGAAGCGCATTCTCAAGCGCCTCGATGCCTATCTCGCCGCGGCGCAGGTCGGAATCACGTTCGCGTCTCTGGCTCTCGGATGGATCGGCGAGCCGGCCTTCGCCACGCTGCTGCTGCCGCTTCTCCACTCCCTCGGCGTGTTCGCCCCGGCGGTCGCGCACTCCATCGCCATCACGATCTCGTTCATCCTGATCTCGGCGCTGCACATCATCTTCGGCGAGCAGGTCCCGAAGTTCCTCGCGATCGAGAAGCCGGTCGGCACCGCCATCTGGACATCGCATCTGCTGCACGCCTTCTACATCGTCACGTGGCCGGCGATCTGGCTGCTGCGCACTCTGACCAACGGAGCGCTGCGAGTCTTCGGCGTCAGTCACGCCGGCGAGGGAGAAGCGGTGCATTCGGTCGACGAGCTGCGGATGATCCTCGCCGGCTCGGAGAAGGCCGGCATTCTCTCCGAGGAGAACCGCGAGATCATCGAGGGCGTCTTCCAGTTCTCGAAGCGGACCGCGCGGCAGATCATGGTGCCGCGCACGGACGTGGTCGTGCTGTCGACGACGAAGTCGATCGAGGAGAACCTCGAGACGATCCGCGTCTCACGCCATACCCGCTATCCGCTCTGCGAGGGGACGCTCGATCAGACAATCGGGCTGATTCACGTGAAGGACCTCCTGCTCGCGCAACTGCGCGGACCGGGGAAGACGCTCGAGCAGCTGAAGCGCGAAATCCTCTTCGTGCCGGAGAACAGCACGGTGGAGTCGCTGCTGTCGCAGTTCATCGAGTCGAAAACGCACATGGCGGTGGTGCTCGACGAGTACGGCGGCGCCTCGGGCATCGTGTCGCTCGAGAACATCACCGAGGAGTTGTTCGGGCAGATCCAGGACGAGTTCGACCGCGAGCGGCCGGAGATCGAGCCGCTCGGCAACGGCCGCTATCGCGTTCGCGGCGACTATCTGCTCGAAGATCTCGCGGACCGCCTGAAGATCGACCTCGGCAATCCGGACGAGGAAACGGTCGGCGGCTACGTCGCCGCGCGCCTCGGACGGGAAGTCCTGCCCGGCGACCGCGTCGAGCTCGGTGACCTCACGATCACCGTGCTCGAAGCCGAACGTTTCCGCGTGCGCTGGGTGATGGTGGAGACGAAGATGCCGGCTACCGAGGTTGTCGAAGAAGAGACCGTCTCCTGAAAAGGCCGGTCACCTTCTGCCACGCGCGTGCAACGAAGCCCTCCGGGTGTTGTTGCACGGGACGGCGCCCGTAGCGGGATTCCTTCAAGATCCGATCGGTTTCCTGGATTCGCATCTAACCTCCTTCTGTCGGTTTGAGTTGCGATCCGGATGCCTGGTTTCGCCCGTGCCGCTCTGCTTTCTCGTGATACTCCATGACGATATCGCGCACGCGTTCGGGCTCGTCGCAGACGTGGATGCTGTCGACGTCTTCCTGGGTGATGTTGTTCGCACCGAGCACGCGCTGGCGCAGCCAGTCGATGAGACCGGCCCAGTACTCGCTGCCGAAGAGGATCACCGGGAAGTCGGAGATCTTCTTCGTCTGGATCAGCACGAGCGCGCCGAAGAGCTCGTCGAGCGTGCCGAAGCCGCCGGGAAACGTGACGAACGCTTCCGAGTACTTCACGAACATCGTCTTGCGGACGAAGAAGTAGCGGAAGGTCATCGCCTTGTCGACGTACGTGTTCAGCTCCTGCTCGAACGGCAGCTCGATGTTGCAGCCGATCGAGAGAGCGCCGGCCTGCTGCGCGCCCTTGTTCGCGGCTGCCATGATCCCCGGACCGCCGCCGGTGATGATCGCGAAACCCGCGCGGCCGAGGAGCTCGGCGGTGCGGACGGCGTCCTCGTAATAGCGGTCGGAGAGCACCGTCCGCGCCGAGCCGAAAATCGAGACGGCGGGATAGACATCCGCGAGGTGATCGAAGCCGGTGACGAACTCGCTCGTGATCCGCAGCACGCGCCACGTCTCGCTCTGCAGCGTCTCCGCGTGCGTCGGCCGGTCGAGCAGCTTGCGGTCTTCGAGCGACTCCCTGCCGGTCGGTGGAATGTGAATCGTCGGTTCCTGCGCCATGCGGCGCATTGTTCCACTACTCGCGCAGTTTGATCGTCGCAGTTTCGATCAGCTTGTCTCCCGGCAATCCATCCTGCCACGCTGTCACCTTCACGTCGCCGGTCTCGCGAAGCGTGCCGAAGGCCGTGCGGACGCGGAAGCGCACGGTCGAGCGCTCGCCCGCCTGAATGTTTCCGAACGAGAAGCGGTAGAGATTGGAGCCGGGGTTGTACTGCGAGTTGATGCCGCGGTCCATCGTCTGATCGAGCACGACGAGCTGCGGCGGCAGCTCGACCTCGAGCAGCACGTTCTGAATGTTGTTCACACCCATGTTGCTGACCTGGATGTCGAGGTTGTCGACGCCCTGCTCCGCCAGGTCGTTCGGATGTTCGATGTTGAGCTTCAGAAACTGACCGCGCGACGTCACGGCCATGCCGCTGGTCTTGCACGCCGTCGCCCACAGCATCGCCACGGCGAGCAGGGCGATCGAGAGAATGGTTTTACGTCTCTTGACAGGTGGTCCTCCACCTGCTGAGAGTGCAAGCGGCGCACCCTACCGTGCGAGCACACGCCAGAGGTCGTACCCCGACAACCTGACGTGCTGAGCCTTGCCGTTCACGACCTCGCGAAACTCGATCCATTCCGGATTGTGATCGGGCTCAGCCACGCGGAACCTGGCGGGCCCGGCTTCGCGCAGCAGCGCGCCGCCGTTGACCCACAGCTTTCCCTGCCGCGCAACGACGCGCATCGAGCCGACCCACGGATCTTCGTTGCGGTAATGGCCGGCGTACGCGTGCCATTCATCGGGATACTCGAACGTGCGTGCGCCGGTGTAACGCTCCGACGCCCACCAGCGTCCTCCATGTCCCACCGAGATCGCGGGACCTGCGCCTTTCTCGCGCTCGAAGAAAAACGGGAACAGCTCGAAGTCAGGATGCGCGACGTAAGGCTCGCCGGTCGCGGCTTCGACTGCCAGCCGCTTACCGCCGTACAGCAGAAAGAGCCCCTCCCCGTCCGCGACGAACTCGATCTTCTCGCCGCCGGCAGACGTGTACACGCCGGCGAGGTCTTTCGCATCCTTGATCGTCGTCGGCGAGCTCGGCGGCGGCAGCTCGGGCAGCGGCTTGCCGGCGTTGACCGCACGAATCGCACGCAGCGCGAAGATCGTGACGGGATTCGGCCGGTAGCCCTGCTGCGCGTTGACCGAGGCGAATGCCGCGAGCCCATCGACCGGGTCGACGTGCATCGCCGACATGAACGACACCATGCCGCCGGTGTGGCGGACGATCTCGTGGTCGTCGAGCGTTTCGGTGAAGAGGCCGTAGCCGTAGCCCGGCTCGCCGCCGTCCTCGAGCGGCACGTGGCGCGTCGACATGTCGCGGAACGCCGCGTCGGTGAGCAGCGGCTTGCCGCGATTCGCGAGCATGCGGAGGTACAGCGCCATGTCGCCGGGCGTGGAGGCGATACAGCCGGCGGCGTTGTCGAGCACGATCTGCGGCGCGTTCGCGAGCCGGCCCGTCCGCCGGTACGGGCGGTCGTCGCGATAGTTGACGTAGCTGTTCGCCGTGCGGTCGCGCAGATCGGGACCGATCACCGCCTCCGACGCGTTCATGCCGAGGGGCTTGAAGATCCGCGCGCGGATCACGTCGTGGAACGGACGGCCGTCGAGCGTCTCGATGAGATGACCGAGGATCGCGTAGCCGACGTTGCAGTAATGAAAGTGCGCGCCCGGCGGAAATCCCGCGGTCATGCGCAATGACGGATCCGACGGAAACACCGGCACCCAGCTCGGCAGGCCGGACGAATGCGAGAGGAGATGGTGCGTGGTGATGCCGTCCCGCGGTTCGATGCGCAGCCACGGCAGATAGCGCGTCACCGGCGCGTGCAGATCGATCTTCCCCTCATCGCGGAGCTGCAGCATCGCGATCGCGACGAAGGACTTGGTGATCGATCCGATGTGAAACAGATGATCGGCGCGCACCGGCTCCTTTCTATCCAGATCGCTCAGGCCGTACGTCGCGACGCGCACGACGCCGTTGCGATCGGCAATCGCCAGCGTGAGGCCGGGCGCGTTCATGTCGCGCAGGTAGCGCTCGACCATCGCGTCGATGCGCAGGAACGCGCTCGCGTAGCGTCCGTTCTGCTGCGCGGAGGAGGCCCAGTCGGCGATGAGGAAGCCGCTCGCGGCGGTCGCGGCGACGAACTCTCTTCTGGTGAGCGTCATAGTTGCATATCGTACTCGCGCGCATGAAGTACTACATCGGTGTGGACGGCGGCGCATCGAAGACCGCCGCGATCGTGATCGACGAAAACGGCGACGCGCACGGCCGCGGTCTCGCGGGTCCGTCGAACCACCTACGCGTGGGCATCGAGGAGGCGACGCGCAACATCGAGCGCGCGGTGAACAAGGCGCTCGTGGAAGCCGGCGTGGCGCTCCGCGACGTCGAGTATGCGTACTGCGGCATCGCCGGCGCGGATCATCCGGTGCACCGGCAGAAGGTGATCGACTCGCTGCGCGTGTTCTTTCCGCGCGGCAATTTCATCGTCGACACCGACGCGCGCATCGCGCTGACCGCGGGCGTCGGCTTCGGCGCGGGCATCGTGATCATCGCCGGCACCGGTTCGGTCGCGTTCGGCCGCAATGCCGCGGGCGACGAGGCGCGCGCCGGCGGCTGGGGTCCGACCCTCGGCGACGAGGGCAGCGGGTTCTGGATCGCGCGCGAAGGCCTGTCCGCCGTCGTGCGCTCGCACGACGGCCGCGGCTTCGCGACCGGGATGACCGCAGTGCTCTGCGAGCAGTACGACATGTGCGCGCCCGAGGACCTGCCGAAGTTCGTGTACGCGACGACGACGCAGGCCGACGACATCGCACGCTACGGAAAGATCGTCGTCGAGTCGGCGGCGAACGGCGACGAGGTCGCGCACGACATCCTCGCGCGCGCCGGCTCCGAGCTCGCCGAATGCGTCCTCGCCGTCGCGCGCAAGCTGCACATGACCGACACCGAGTTCTCCGTCGCGCACGTCGGCGGGGCGTTCCACGCCGGCGAGCTGCTGCTCAACCCGATGCGCCTCCGCCTCAACCGCGACGCGCCCGGCGCCATGCTCATCACGGCGCGCGACGAGCCCGTGACGGGTGCGGCCAGGATGGCGATGCAGGCGGCGCGCGCGCCGAGGGCCGGGCGGGGTTGACGATCGACGTCGATCTCCTGCTGGTGCTGTTCGCGCTGATCGTTGCGGTGGAGATCCTGCTGCGCGTCGACTTCTCGATCCTTCCGATTTTCTTCGTGGCCTTCCTGCTCGTCGAATGGCTGCGCTCTCTCGTGCCGTCGCTGCACGCGAATGTGTACTTCACCTCGATCGCGCTGTCGCAGCTGATCTCGAATGTGCCCGCGGCGGTGCTGCTCGCGCCGTTCGCGAACGGCGGCTGGCGCGAGCTGCTCTACGGCGTGAACGCCGGCGGCTGCGGCACGATCATCGCCTCGCTGGCGAACCTCCTCGGATGGCTGGATCCTTCTGTCCTAGCGCTTCCCCGCGAACTCGTCGCCCGGCAGCCACTGCGGCAGCGACGCCGCGTTCGCGGCTTCCCATCCGAGACGGAACGCGAGCTCGGCCACCTGCTTCGCGGAAGCGAAGTCCCACTTCGGATCGAACTCGTCGCCGGCCTGGTGATAGCGCTTGTCCTTGAAGTCCCTGAGCTGCGGCCGCTGCGCGTCGTCCGGCACCTGCTTGATCGTGAACGCCGGGATGCCGACTTTGCCGAAGCTGAAGTGATCGGAGCGGTAGTACGAGCCCTGCTCCGGCGCCTGATCGGGAACGATCGTCAGCCCCATCTCCTTCGTCACGCTCTGCGCCGTCGGATAGAACGACGTTCGCTCGACGCCGAGCATCGTCACGCTCTTCACATTGCCGAAGAAATAGACCTCGTCGACGTTGAGTCCGACCGCGATGTTCTTTGCCGGCACCGGCGGATGTTCGGCGAGGTAGTGCGATCCGAGCAGTCCCTGCTCCTCGGCGGCCACGGCCGCGAAGAGGATGCTGCGCTTCGGCGCCGGCGAGACTTTGCTCCACGCGCGCGCGAGCTCGAGCAGCGTCGCGACGCCGCTCGCGTTGTCGAGCGCGCCGTTGTAGATCGTGTCGGTCGGATCGGAAGGGTCGGCGACGCCGATGCCGAGGTGATCGTGGTGCGCGCTGTAGAGCACCGCCTCGTCCTTCAGCTTCGCGTCGCTGCCTTCGAGCTTCGCGAGGACATTCGCGGTCTCGAACGAGCGCAGCGTGCTGCCGACGCGTCCCTTCAGCCGGATACCGAGCGGCACCGGCTTGAAGTCCCGCGACGCCGCGGCCTTCGTCAGCGACGCGAGGTCGTGGCCCGTCGAGGCAAACAGCTCCTGCGCGACCTGCTCGGTGATCCAGCCGGCGAAGCTGAGCCCGTGCGCGCCGGGCGCCTTCTTCACGTACGCCTGCTCGCCGCTCCAGGAGTTGCGCACGACCTGCCATCCGTATCCGGCCGCGTCGTTCGTGTGGATCAGGATCACGGCCTCGGCATTCTTCGCCGTGCCGATCTCGAACTTGTACGTCCAGCGGCCGTAGTACGTGCGCGCGCGGCCCTTGAAGAGATCGGGCTCGCTCGCGCTCGCGGGCGGGTCGTCGACGAGCATCACCAGCGTCCTGCCGCGCGTGTCGAGTCCCTTGTAGTCGTCCCAGCGATACTCCGGCGCCACGACACCGTGTCCGACGAATACGACTTCCGAGTCGAGCGTCGAGCTCTCGCGCTGCGTCTGATCGCCGCCCGCGAATTCGTCGCGATACTTCAGCGCCGGCCGCTTGCCGAACGCGAGCTCGGTCTTCGGCGCCTCGGTCGTGATGCCGAGGAGCGCCACCTTCTGGAAAAACGTCCCGTTGTCGCCGGCCGGCTTCAGGCCGGCGGCCTCGAACTGCGACGCGACGTAGTTGGTCGCCAGCGCGTCGCCGCGCGTCCCGGGGCCGCGGCCCTCGAGCAGATCGTCGGAGAGAAACTTCACATGCGCGCGGATCGCGTTCGCGTTGAAGTCCGTTGTAAGCGCAAGGAGCAGGAGAAACGTCATCATCGTAGAATCGGCAAACACAATCACAAAGGAGGACGTTCCATGCGTCGATCGATCATCCGTGCTCTCTTCCTCACGCTCATCCTCGCCGCCGGCTTCATCGCCGGACAACTCAGCGCCGCGCAGCCGCACATGCAGTCCGCGCTCACCAATCTCCGCCAGGCGCGCGTGAACCTCGTGAAGGCCAGCCCCGACAAAGGCGGCCATCGCGAGCGCGCCATCTCGCTCGTCGACGATGCCATCAACGAAGTCGAGAAAGGCATCGGCTGGGACCGGCGCCACTGATCACCTCGTAACCGGGGAATGGGCAACGAAGCGCGGTGCCGCGTCGAGATCGGCAGCGAGGCCGCTGACGCGAAAGTACTCCTCGAGACCGGGGAGCTCATCGTGCGCGGAGCGTTGCGCGCCAAGATTCCGTTTCGCGAGGCGAAGGACGTCGCTGCCGAGGGCGGCGTTCTTCGCCTGCGCTGGAACGGCCGCGACGTGCGCGTCCACGTCGGACGCGACGCCGCGAAGTGGGCGGAGAAGATCCGCAATCCGAAAAGCGTCATCGACAAGCTCGGCGTGAAACCGGGGCAGCGCCTTTCCGTCATCGGAAGCGTCGACGAAGCGTTTCTCGCCGATCTCGAAAATGCCGGCGTCGATCTCTCGCGCCGTCAACGCCGCGACAGCGACATCCTCTTCTTCGCGGCGAACCAGCGCGCCGACCTCGCGCGCCTCGACGAATTACGCAAGGCGCTCGCACCCGCGGGCGCGATCTGGGTGCTGCGGCCCAAAGGCGGCGGCGCGATCACCGAGAACGATGTGATGGCCGCCGGCAAGGCCGCCGGCCTCGTCGACGTCAAGGTCGTGCGCTTTTCGGACACGCACACCGCCGAGAAACTCGTCATCCCCGTATCGAAGCGCTCGTAACAAAAACGTCACACTCTTTTTCTGCATGGGGTAGGGTAGGGATTTCGTGCCTTAAATCACTCCTATGACAGAGTGCAAGAAAAAGAAATCGAATACGACGTGATGACGGCCATCCACCTCCCGGTCACCGAACGGGTTCTGGATAAGCTCGCCGATATCCTCTTTGCTACGGACGAGATACTCGACATGCTCCACGTCGAAGAGACCATCTTCGACTCCCGCACGATTGCCGTCGAAAAGGCGGCCCAGAGCGTCTACGAGCAGGTCAACGAACTGATGAAGACGCTGAGCGACTAGCTCGGGCGCTCCGATTCCTTCCTGAAGCAGTCCCTTGACGAGTCGATCGCCGTGATTTAACTTAACAACGTTAAGTTTCGGAGGCTTGTTTGGGACCCAGAGAACGCAGAGAGCGAGAGCGCGAGGAAATCCGGACGAAAATCCTGGACGCCGCGCGTGAGCTGTTCGTCCGCGAGGGCTACGAGGCGGTGACGATGCGCCGCGTCGCCGAGAAAATCGAATACTCGCCGACCGCGATCTACTTCCACTTCCGCGACAAGGAAACGCTGCTCCGCGAAATCTGCGACGCCGACTTCCTCACGCTCGGGCACTCCATCGCCGAGGCGGGGCGGATCGACGACCCGATCGGGCGCATGAAGGCGACCGGCCTCGCGTACGTCCGGTTCGGGCTCGAGTTCCCGAATCACTACCAGCTGATGTTCATGACGCCGCACCCGCCGCTCGGCGACGAGCACGCCGTGGAGCGCGGCAATCCCGAGGAGGACGCGTACGCCTTTCTGAAGGGCACCATCGAGGAAGCGATCGCGCAGAACCTCTTCCTCCCCGAATTCGCCGACGCGGATCTGATCGCGCAGACGGTGTGGGCCGGCGTGCACGGCGTGATTTCCCTGCACATCGCCAAGTGCAACGACAACTGGGTCGACTGGCGCCCGCTCGAGGCGCGCGCGCGGGTGATGATCGACACGCTGCTGGACGGACTGACGCATGGCCGTTGATCTCGCAACCAAATCGCTGCTGCACGACAAGCTGCGCTTCGTGATCACCATCGTCGGCGTCGCGTTCGCGGTGACGCTCGTGTTCGTGCAGGTCGGCCTGTTCCTCGGCCTGATGGACAACGCGTCGCTGACGATCGAGCAGATCGACGCCGATCTCTGGGTGACGTCGCACAACACGCCGAACGTCGACTTCGCGCACGCGTTCCCCGAGACGTACGTGAAGCGCGTCCGCTCGGTCCCCGGAATCGCGCGCGCGGATAACCTGATCGTCTGGTTCATGAACGTGAGCCTGCCGAACGGCGCGGTCGAGGGCACCGAGGTGTACGCGCTCGAGGACTTCGGCTCGTGGAACTTCCCGCGGGGCATCGTCGAAGGCGATCTCGCCGACCTGCGCCGCGGGCCCTACATGATGCTCGACGACTCCGCGAAGAAGCGCTGGGGCGCGTTCGGCGTCAACGACTACCGCGAAGTGCTCGGGCGGCGGCTGAAGATCATCGGCCGCACCGTCGACGCGAAATCGTTCACCACGACGCCGCTGACGTTCATGGATTTGCGTCTGGCCCAGAGCCTCAACGAGAGCGATCTGCGCGGCAACACGACGTACATCCTCGTGAAGCTGGCTCCGGGCGCGGAGGCGGAACAGGTTCGCGCGGAGATCCAGCGCCGCCTTCCCTACAACGATGTCTACACGAAGGCGGAGTGGGCGAAGCGCTCGCGCGCGTACTGGATCGACTCGACGGGGCTCGGGTTGAACATGTACATCACGGTGTTCCTCGGCTGTCTCGTCGGCATCGTCGTGGTGGCGCAGACGCTGTACACGTCGACGATGGAGCACATCCGCGAGTTCGGCACCGTCAAGGCCATCGGCGGCGGCAACGGCGACATCTACCGGATCCTCGGCAAGCAGGCCACGATCGCGGCGATTGCCGGCTTCGGCCTCGGCGCGCTGCAGGCGTTCGCGCTGCGGCCGATGATGAGCAAGATCGATCTGAAGCTGATCATCCCCACGCCGCTCTACCTCTTCGTCTTCGCCGGCGCGATCGCGCTCTGTCTCGCCGCCGCCATGATCTCATTCAGAAAGGTCGCGTCGATCGATCCGGCGCTGGTGTTCAGAACATGAGCATCCTCCACACCCGAAACGTCCAAAAGCACTTCACCGAAGGCCGGGAAACGGTCACGGTCCTCCGCGGCATCGACTTCTCCGTCGAGCGCGGCGAGATCGTGTCGCTCGAAGGGCCGTCGGGCTCGGGCAAGACCACGTTCCTCTCGATCCTCGGCTGCATCCTCACGCCGACGAAGGGCGAGGTCGTGATCGAAGGGCAGCAGGTCGCGGAGAAGAACCTCGCCGCGATCCGCAAGCGCTCGCTCGGCTTCGTGTTCCAGCAGTTCAATCTCTTCCCTGCCCTCACCGCGCTCGAGAACGTCGAGTACGCGCTGAACGTGAAGGGCATGCGCGGATCGGCGGCGCGCGTCGAGGCGCAGCGCGTCATCGACGCGGTGGGCCTCGGCGATCGCCAGAACTTTCTGCCGCGCGATCTGAGCGGCGGGCAGAAGCAGCGCGTCGCCATCGCGCGCGCGCTCGCCGGCAGCGCGCCGATCCTCCTCGCCGACGAGCCGACCGCGAACCTCGATTCCGCCGTCGGCACGCAGGTGCTCGACATGTTCCGCACGCTCGCCAAACAGGAAAACCGCGCGCTCGTCATCGTCACGCACGACCCGAAAGTGCGCACGATCGCCGACAGAGTCGCGAAGATTCAGGACGGAGCTCTCGTATGAACCGCTTTCTCTACCCCATTCTCGGAATCCTCATCCTCGTCGCCACCGTCGCGCAGGTCAGCGCGACGCGCGGCGCAGGCTCTCAGCCCGCGAAGGCCGCGGGCAAGCTGAAAGCTCGCCCCACCATCGCCGCCGAAGGCCGCGTCGCCGCGTATCCCGGCTCCGAGGTCACGGTCGGCACCGACGTCGCCGGCACGATCGCCCGGCTGAACGTCGAGGAAAAGCAGACCATCCGCAAAGGCGACGTGATCGCGGTCATCGAAGCGAACGACACGCACGCCGCGCTTGCCGTCGCCCGCGCGCGCGTCGGCGAGTCGGACGCGGACATCCGTCTGTTCGCTCTCGAGAGCGAGCGCGCGAAGAACCTCTGGCACGAAGACGTCGGCTCGAAGCAGGCGTGGGAGAAGTCGGAGCGCGATCTCGACGCGGCGCGCGCGCGGCGCTCGTCCGCGGCCGCGGAAGTGCGGCGGCTGGAAGCGCTGATCGCGAAGACGATCATCACCGCGCCGATCGACGGCGTGATCGTCGACCGCGCCGTGCACGCCGGCGAGACCGTGGCGTCGGGCGCACCGCTGGTCACGATCGCCGACCTGTCGAAGACGCGCGTGGAGGCGGAGATCGATGAGTTCGACGCCGCCCGCGTGCGCCTCGGCGCGCCGGTGAGCGTCCTCGCCGAGGGATACGAGCGCCCCTGGCGCGGCACCATCGAAGAGATCCCCGACACCGTCATCAACCGCCGCCTCAAGCCGCAGGACCCGTCGAAGCCGATCGACACGCGCGTGCTGCTCGTGAAAGTCGCATTCGCCGAGGCGACCCCGCTCAAGCTCGGTCAGCGCGTGGAAGTGCGGATCGCCGCGCGGTGATCAGCGCGCCGCGACCTGCTTTTCGTCGAGCTCAAGAGCGAGCGTCCCGTTAGGCGGAAGGAATCCACTCACGCAGTGCCCTCCGCTCTCACCGCGAGCAGCGCGGAACAGCCGCCACTGCGCGGCGTCGACCGAGCAAACGGCATAGGGTCCGGGCTCCATACGGCGAAGAACTGCTTCCGTATCGGTCGCGTAACCGCCGGTGTCGCGCGCCGCGGCCGCGACCGGGACGATCGCGCCCTCGTGCGTCAGCCGCAGGAGCTGCGTTCCTGCACCGTGGATCGTGATCGTTCCACCCATCTGATCGACACGCGCGCGCAACACCGAGCGCTGATACGTCGCATGGTCGATCGTGTAGGAGAAGCCGGGTGGATTGACGATGATGTCGAATTCTCGCGCATCCGGCGGAAGGCGCGCGGTGAAGCGACCGTTCGCATCGGTGCGTTCCGTGTATGCCACCTGGCCGGGGACGTCGGTGCCGAACACGAGAACCGTGGCACCAGCCACGGGACCGAACTCGGACTCGACATATCCGCGCAAAGGCTTCTGTTCGCGCAACACCAGGCGCACCGATTCCGGCTCTCCTTCCTCCGGAATGACGATCGGCATCGGATCACTCTCACGGTGACGTGGTCCGAGTGCCTGAAGCGTCTTCGGACCCGGGGCCAGACCGGCAATCGCGAACGTACCGGCCTCAGACCCCGAGGGCTGCGTCAGTCCATGTCCTTCGGTCGGAAATACACGAATGATCGGGTACGGCACTGGCTCGCCTTTTTCATCGACGACTTCGCCACGAAGAACGATGTTCGGAAGATCGATCTTCAGCTCCTCGGAATCGATCTTCACGCCGGCGAGCGTTCGCTGGACGAGCGGCTGCTCGCTGTCGATTTCGATTTCCCACTCCTTCGTTCGTCGATCGGGAAGCGTAACCAAAAACCTGCCTTGCTCATCAGAGGTTGTTTGGCTGGTAGCCCCGCGTTCGTTCGAAAACTCGAGCGTCGCGCGAAGCGGTGATCCGCCGAGCGTGACAACACCGTGCGCCGCGACGGACTGCATCGTCACGCGCAGGAGCATATCGCCGCCCGTATGGTCTACACGGTCGCGAGACCATTCGTCGCCCGAAGCGGTTTTGACTGAGACGAAGTACGTTCCCGGCAACAGCGTGTGCTTCCAGTTTCCGTCCTTGCCGGCTGCGCTTTCGAGGACCGCCTCCAGGCGGCCAGGGGCGACCTCGCGCGCCAGCTCGATCCGCCATCGCTCGCCGCCCGGGTCGCGCGCAGGTTCCACCTGGACTTCGATCGCTCGCGGGCGGTCGAGCCTCAGCGGAGCGATGAGATGCGCATCGGCGCCACCAAGAACGGTCACGCTGACAGGCGCGGCGTGCAGCTGCTTCGGATGCCGTGCCCGCACGATCCATGCGCCGGGCGCCACCCCGTCTATATGAAAGAAACCATTCTTCCCGATGCTCGCCGTCAGCGGAAGCAACGATCCGCCGCGGACCAGAGGGCGCTCTCCATCCATCGTGGCCGACGGTTCGGCGCGAATGATGACCTTCCCGGCTTCGTTGCGCAGCTCGCGCGGCAACTCGACACGACCCGTGATGCTTTGCCCCTCGCGGAATGCGAGCGTGCCGAGATCGCGTGTCTCTGCCGGCGCGAGCTGAACGTCGTGAAGGTAATGCGCGATGAATCCGCGCGCGCGCAGGCGAAGATCCAGTGCGGCGGCTGGAAGAGCGCAGCGGAATGCGCCGTTCGCGAGCGGGCATTTCATCTCGCCCTGCACGACCGCAGGACTCACGGACTCAAAACGGATCGTGATCTCAGCGGGGCTCTTCGCCGTCGTGGTGATCCTGCCTTCGACGTTCGACGCAGGCCAGATGTCGAGGGACACGGCGGTGTCGCCTGCGACCGTGAAGTATTGCGGAGCGTGCCAGAGCGACTCTCCCTGCACGGCGATGGACCAGTGCCCGGAATCGAGCTCGATCCGCTGCAGCGGCTCTTTCAGATCGACAATGCGCGGTTGCCCAGGCGAGCTGTGCAGATCCTCTACCTGGTCGATTCTCCGAAGCAGCAGCGTTGCCGATTTCGCTTCGACGGAGCGCCGAAGCGTTAGCGAAAGAGTCGCCGCCTCGAGACTCCCGCAAAGCGATAACAACAGCGCGACAGTGGCAGCGCGGTACGCATCACCATTCATAAATGCAGGCGCCAACCAGTTGCTTCGACACCTTGTGACAGCCGCAACTCTGGCTCTCCTGGACGCGGAAACAGCGCTCCACATTGTTTTCATCTAAGCCGGTCCGCCAGCAGCCCTGGTTGTGGCTCCCCCTGGCGATACAAGCGGAGTAGTTGCCGCCATTCCATTCGCTGCCGCCTCCCGTTCCCATTTGGCCTCCCGTCTCCTCATCGGAGGCCCATGGGTCGCACGATGTCGTGTTGTCGGCACAGGGATAATCAACAGCGAACGCAGGCGAGACGGCGAAACACCCGATCACCAGAGCTGCGAGAATCACGAGACGACGCACCATCACCAATCCTCCTGTAGGAACTCATCCGATCCTTCTTTCGGTCCTTCCACCCAAGGAGTGACGGAGGCGGAAATTTCCCTACCCGGCCTCCTCGGCGTATCCTTAATCCCGGTCCATAGGTCAAATGAAGCCGCTCGCACTGGTGATCGATCACGACGCCGGCACGCGAAAGCTGCTCGACGTCCTTCTTACCCGATTCGGGTATGAGGTGGATCGTGTGGCAGACAGCGTGTCCGCGCTCGCGCTTCTCGAGCGCATCGACTACGACTTCATGCTCAGCGAGAACGAGCAGGTCGCGCTGTGGGTCGCCACGAACCGTCCCGACGCGCTGCGGCGGCTGATGATTCTCTCCTCCGCCACGGAGCTGCAGCTGGAGCGGATGAAGCGCGACTGGCAAAACGTACGCATCGTGCGCAAGCCGTTCGAGCTCGCCGACGTCATCGAGGCCTCGCGCGAGGCGGCGTCCGACCGCCCGCAGCGCGAGCCGCAGCCGGGCGAGTCGTTCTGGCGCCATTCGGTCGCGAACGGCGCGAAATCGGGGCTTGTGGCCCGGTGCGCGGGCGACACGATCCTGCTGGTCACCCAGTTCGGCTATCGGCCCGGCGCGGCGGACGCATGGTTCCCGCTCTCCGTGAACGAACCGTACCCGCTCTGCACCGGGATCCGGCAGGGACAGCCGGTGTGGCTCGCCTCCATCGCCAGCGAGCCCGAATATCCTCTGCTGGCGGCGACCTTTGCAGCGAATCAAACGCGCGCGCTCGCGGTGGCGCCCCTCATCCGCGACGGCATCGTCATCGGCGCGGCGGGGTGGACGTTCCGCGACTCGCAGCGGTTCACGGAGACGGAAAAGCGCACGTGGCTTGCAATCGCCGAGACTGCCGCAGCGCTCGTCGAGGACGGCAGGCCGGCGGAATCCACGTCTCAGGCAGGCGCTTAAAACGACATCCATGGGAAACACGGCCGATCCACGGACGGCGCAGCTCGAAGTCCTCAACGAGGTCGCGCGCATCGCCACGCTCGATCTCGAGCTCCGGCCGATGCTGCAGCGCATCACCGACACCCTCGCGCAGAAGTTCGACTGGCCTTTCGTCGCGCTGATCACCATCGACCGCGACCGGAACGCGTTCGTCTGCGAGGCGATGACCAGCACCGTCGAGACGTCAGTCCACGTCGGCTACGGCCGCACCCTCGGCAGCGGCATCGTCGGCCACGTCGCCGCCACCGGCGAGCCGGTCGTGATCGACGACGTGAGCACGTGGCCGAACTACGTCGACACGATGCCGGGCGCGCAGTCGGAGATCTGCGTTCCCATCCACCATCACGGCAGCCTCGTCGCCATCCTGAACGTCGAGAGCCTGCAGCCGGCGGCATTCCACGACCGCCTTCCGCTGCTGACCACGGTGGCCGATCAGATCGCCGGCGCAATCGCGAGCGCACAGATGTATGACGAGCTGCAGCGCCGCGTGCGATTGATGGAAATGATGAGCGAGGTCTCGCGGACCGCGCTCGAGGCGACCGATCTGCGCGAGTTGCTGGAGCGCATCGTTCGCTACATCCACGAGCGCTTCCCGCTGGAGCTCGTTGCGATCGTGCTGTACGACCGCGAGCGCGACGAGTTCGTGCAGACCGCAAACGCCGGCGCGCTGCTCGCCGCGCCGTCCGAGCGCTGGCCCGCGTCCCTCGGCGTGATCGGCCGCTGCGTCCGTGAGGCGCAGACACAGATCGTGAACGACGTGCGGGATGATCCCGAATACATCCCGGTGAACGACCGCGTGACGTCCGAGGTGGTGGTGCCGATCCGCTTTCAGGGCAGCATCCTCGGCGTGCTGAACCTCGAGAGCGCGTCGCCCGACCTCTTCGGCCCCGCGACCGTGCTCGCGCTCGAGGCCTTCGCCGATCAGGTCGCGGGCGCGATCCATCTCGCGTCGGTGAACGAGCGCGCCGCGGAAGCGGCACAGCTGCTCGAGCAGAAGTCGCACGCGCTCGAACAGGCGAACGAGCATCTCGCCGCGGCCATCGAGACGCTGCACCGCATCTCCGCGCTGGACGGCCTCACCGGCGTCTCGAATCGCCGGCATTTCGACGAGACGCTCGCGCTCGAATGGCGCCGGGCCGCGCGCAGCCGCGCCACGCTCTCGCTGCTGATGCTCGACATCGACTACTTCAAGGCCTTCAACGACGCCGCGGGACACCAGGCCGGCGACGAGTGCCTGCGCCAGGTGTCGCAGGCATTGCGCGAGAACCTCCACCGCGCCGGCGATCTCGTCGCGCGCTACGGCGGCGAGGAGTTCGCGATCCTGCTGCCGGAGACCGGCGCCGAGCACGCGCGCAGGATCGCGGAGCTGCTGCGCGAGCGGATCGAGACGCTCGCCATTCCACACCCCGCAGCGCCCGCGAATCGCGTCACGGTCAGCATCGGCCTCGCGTGCGTGATCCCGCCGCGCGACGGCGCGAACGTCGGGGATTTCATCCGCTGCGCCGATGCCGCGCTTTATGACGCGAAGCGCGCGGGGCGGAATCGCGTGATGGCGTAAACGTCTCGCCCGCGCGGCGGCCGTTGCCGGCGCGATCCTCCATCGCCGGCACCACCTCCACGCCCTGCTCGCCGCGCCGTCCCGCGCCGCCGCGCCGCGCCTTCTCCAGCGTCATCAGAAACCCAAACGCCGGATCCTTGAACTGCAGATGACGGAGCATGTGCCAGTGCCGGTGCACATACGACTGCAGGTACGTGAGCACATGTCCGAGGGAGATGATGCGGCACGGCGGCACCTCGGAGCCGGGCGGAAACGAGCCGAACGCGATCAGGCGCACGGACGACGCCGGCGGGATCTGCGCCGCACCGGATCGCAGCAGTTCCTGCACCACGCGCTCCGTGTCCGCCAGCTCGCCGAAGCGATTGATCACGGTCTTCAGCACGTCGGGATCGCGGATGCCGGTGTTGATTCCGACGCGGCCTTCCTTGACCTCTCCCACGATCATGTCGATCGAGTTTTCGGGTACGGCGAGTCCCGGATCGAGCATCGAGACATCGAGTCCGGCGCGCGTTTTCTTTCCGTGGCGCGCCATCGGCTCGCCGGACGGAAAGCGGAACGCGAGGATGTCGATGTCGGTGATCGTCCGGACGCTGCGCGCGGTCCCGGCGATGATCGGATACTCGGCGGAGGTGAAGTAGCCGTTGAGTTGAAGGAACGCCTGTACGAGGCCGACGGCGTGGTCCATGACAAAGATGAGCTCAGTTGCGATGTTCGTGCCGCTCGACGGAGACGCGCGTCCCCATCGCCTCGCCGCGGCCGGCGTCCTCGAACCATGCGCGCGCGCTCGCGTCGTCCTGCAGCCATGCGCGGAGGAACGCGACCGCGATCGCGGCGATGACTCCGTGATGCGGATCCTGCTTCGCCGAGAACATGTCGTGGTTCACGCCCTGCAGCGTGACGAGGTACTGCCGCGCGGCCTGCGACGACTCGAACGGAATGCGGCGATGGCGCGGGAAGGTGCGGTAGATCAGGCTCGTGTCGCATGTACCGGTGAGGTTGAGCACCGGGATGTCGATGGCGTCGTAGCTGCCTGCAATGCGCGGCATGGAGATCGGCACGATCGCTTTGATGCGCGGATCGCGCAGCGACTCGCCGCCCGGGCTCTTCATGCCGGCGACGGCGAACGCGGTGAACGCGCCGGCCGAGTGTCCGACGACGGCGCTGTGCTCGACGTCGAAACCGGGCTGCAGCGCAAGCTGGTCGAGCACGAACGTGACGTCGAGCGCGCGATCGATCCAGTTCCGCGGATCCTTCGTCGCGCGATAGAGCTGGCGGTAGCCTTTCTCGAGCGTCGCGCGATCGGTGCCGGCGTGCGTGAGATGCACCGCGAGGAAGCCCTGCCGCGCGATCGCGCGCCCGAGGTACGCGTACGAATCGCGGTCTTCACCGATGCCGTGCGAGACGATGACCACCGGCAGCCGCCCGTGCGGACCCGCCGGCGAATACGAGCGCACTTCGACGTCGCGATTGCGCTTCTCGTCGTAGAAATGCCCGGCGGTCTCGATGACCTCCGCGAATGGCGCGGCCGGAGCAGTAAACGCGACGCGCTTCTGCGGCAGCCGGGGGAGCGTCGTGCAGCAGGCGGCTGTGAAAAGGGTTGCGAGGAGGGTCACGATTCGCATTGGTTGCTGAGTTACTGGGTTGCTGGGTTGCTGGGCAACCGACTTCACGGGTGCGGCGTCACCGTCGTCACCTGCTGCGTGTCGTTGTTCGTCACGGAGACGAGCGCCCAGATCGGCGGCGGGGGCGGAGAGACGATGTGGCGGATAGGGTCTTCGATCTCGATGCGCACGCGCGGACCGGCCGCGCGCACGGCGGGCGTCAGCGGATCGACCTGCGCGTAGCCTGGATGGAACGGCGTCGGGTCGAAGACGAGAACGTTGATGCCGCTCAGCTCGACCGAGCGCGTCTCGATCGGCGTGCTGCCGGTGAGCGTGTAGACGCGCATCGTGACCACGCGCGGCGCCTCGCTGGAGTTGTAGATGCGCAGCGTCGCCCGGTAGCGCGCGTCCGTCGGCACGTCGGTGATGATCACGAGCTGCGCGAAGTCGCTGTCGCGCGCGATCGGCACTTCGGTGCCGAAGCTCTCCGCGGTCTTCGACAGATCGCGCGAGCGCAGCGTCATCGGGATCGGCCCGTAATTCGGATCGGCCGGCAGATAGATGAACGCGCCCTGCGAGAAGCTGGCGGGCGCGATCTGGACCGCCTTCGACGTCTGCGGCGGAATGACGACGTTGTTGTCGCAACAAATGCTGCCGCGCACGACGATCGGCGTGTCGCGAGGATTGTGCACCGTCAGCTCCGTCGTCCAGAGCGATCCGTTCGCTCCGGAAACCTGGTCGCCTGTGACGGGAATCAGATAGCGGATCAGCGGCGGAATGTCGCCGGCGGACGCGGGTGCTGCCAATGCAACCGCGATCGCGAGGAGGTACACTGCACGAAATCGCATGAGCTCGAACAATGGTGCCACACCGAAGCTCTCGTACGACTGCGCGAAGTGTCCCGCGTACTGCTGCAGCTACGAAACCATCGGCGTCAATCGCCGCGATGTGAAGCGGCTTGCGCGCCACTTCGACGTCGACGTCGAGACCGCCGAGCGCCGCTTCACGAAAATGAAGGACGGCGAGCGCGTGCTGCGTCATCAGAAGGACGCGATCTACGGCAGCGTTTGCATGTTCCTCGACAAGAAAACGCGCCGCTGTACGATCTACGAAGCGCGCCCCGCGGTCTGCCACGAATACCCCGACCGCGCGCGCTGCGGCTACTACGACTTCCTCCGCTGGGAGCGCACGTTTCAGCAGGATCCGGAATTCGTGCCGCTGAAAAAGGGGTGAGGCGGGATCCGTGTTCCGTGTTCTGTGACCCGGGCGTCGTCGTGAACCGGGAAACATCCCGCAAGCCCGCAAGACCCCTGGAACGGCACACGGAACACATTTGTTGACGACCCGGATGATTCGCAGCGCATTCGCCATGCTCGTCCTTTTCGCGACGGGCGCATTCGCACAGGGTTACGAAGAACAGGTCTCCGTCAGCTACGTCATGGTCCCGTTCACCGTGCTCAGCAGGAACGGCGCGCCGATCACGGACCTGAAGGCGAAGGAAGTGTCGCTGCTCGTCGACGGGCAGCCGGTCGCGACCGACATGTTCGAGCAGGCATTCAACGCGCCGGTGTCGTGGACGATCCTGCTCGACGGCTCGGGCTCGATGGGGCTCGCGGGCAAGATGGACGCGGCGAAGAGCGCGATCAACGCACTCACGGCGCGGCGACGCGACGGCGACGACTTCGCGCTCTACGTCTTCGACTCCGAGGGACACGCCAACGAGCTCGTACCCTTCACCGAGAACCCGTCGGCGATCACGCGCGCGCTCGACATCGTGAAGCCGTGGGGCAAAACCGCCTTCTTCGATGCGCTCGCGGAGATGCCGTCGCGCACCGACCTCGGCCGCAATCCCTCGCGCGCGATCATCCTGCTGAGCGACGGCATCGACAACGCGTCGAAGATGACGCGCGAGCAGATCGCGAAACGGCTCGAGGCAGTGGCGATTCCGATCTACGCATTCGGCCTCCGCGAGCCCGCCGAATTGAACAAGGTTCCGGCGATCAGCGAGGAGATGTCGAACATCAACGTACTCGAAGAGCTCGCCTCGGCGACGGGCGGCAAACTCTTCGTCGGCAACCAGCCGCAACAGATCGCAAGTGCAATGGATGGAATCGAATCCAACCTTCGGGCGCAATATTTGATAGGTTTTCCGCCCACTGGCAAAGGTACAGTAAAGTACCGCCGCATTTCGCTGAAGCTCGCGGGACGAGTCCGCTCCGTCCGAGTTCGCGCAGGCTACCGCGGAACCGAACCACCGGTCGTGAGCGCCGAGTCGCGCGGGAAAAAGCGCAATAACGAAAGGAAGAAGAGTTGATGAAGAAGTTTACCCGGGTGTTTTGGGCGCTGGCTCTGCCTGTTGTGCTGGGTGCATGCGCCACGTCGAAGTCGGTGGATCAGAAAATCGCCGCCGCGAGCGCGCAGTCGAATCAGAAGATCGAGTCGGTCGCGTCGCAGGTCGAGGATCTGCAGCAGAAACAGCAGCAGACGGATGTGAAGATCGCGGAGCTCAGCCAGTCGGCGCAGGAAGCGCTGAAGCGCGCGCAGGAAGCGGGCGTGCTGGCAAAGGGCAAGGTCGTGTTCGAGCAGACCTTCGCCGAGGATCGCGTGAAGTTCAAGACCGACAAGTACGACCTGTCGGCCGAGGCGAAGACGGCGCTCGACGAGTTCGGGACGCGCGTGAAGGGCCTCACCGATCAGTACTTCATCGAGATCCAGGGACATACCGACGACACCGGCTCCGAGGGACACAACGAGGAGCTGGGACAGCGCCGCGCCGACTCGGTGCGCCGCTATCTCTCGCGCGAGCACAAGCTCCCGCTCGCACGGATGTCGACGATCTCCTACGGCGACACGCTGCCGGTGGAGTCGAACAAGACGAAGGCCGGCCGCGCGGCCAATCGCCGCGTCGTGCTCGTCGTCCTCGAGTAGCCGCGTCTACGCGAACGTAGCGACCACGGGGGCGTGGTCGCTCGTTCCGATCTCGCGCTGCGACGGGCAGGAGATCGCCCGCTTCGCGAGCTCCTCGCTCGCCAGCACGTAGTCGAGGCGCCAGCCGATGTTGCGCTCTTTCATGCTGCGCCACGGCGGCCACCAGGAGAAGTAGTCGTCGGCCTCGGGATGCAGCATCCGTCCGACGTCGACGAGCCCGCCCTCCGCGAGCAGCCGCTCCAGCAGCGCGCGCTCCTCCGGCAGCTGCCCGATCGCGCGCGGCTTGCGCTCCTTCGGATGGACGTCGATGTCGGCGCGCGCGATGTTCATGTCGCCGCAGAGCACGAGCTTCCGTCCGCTGGCCCGCAATTCCGCCGCGTAGCCGATCAGCGAGTGCAGGAAGGCGATCTTGGCGTCGAAGTCCTTCCCGCCGTTCGGAACGTACACGCTGGTGAACACTGTGTCCTCGATTTCGGCCTGGACGATGCGCGTCTCGTGATCGAAGCCGGGATGGCTGTAGGTCGCGCCGGCGGCGAAGTCGCTGCGGACGTGCAGGCCTACGCCGGAGTAGCCGCCCCCGCCGTGCCAGTAGCACGTATACCCTTCAATCGAACAGCTTTGCGGGATCTGCTCGATCTTCGCCTTGATCTCCTGCAGGCAGATCACCTCGGGGCGTTCCGCCGCCACCCACTGCGGAAATTGCTCGTGGCGGGCGCGGATTCCGTTCACGTTCCAGGTCGCGACTTTCATGGTCCGGGGATTGTATCGGCGACTTGCCGACGGAGGTCCACACACATATGCGTAAATACGCACTCATCCTCGTTCTTTTCCTCGTTTCGGCGACTTCACTCTTCGCGCAGGACGACGACAGCTGGCGCCGACGCCGCGCGGTCCGTCGCGACAACACGTTCGAGATCACGCCGTTCGTCGGCTACCGCTGGGGAGGGACGATCTTCGCGGATCAGACGTTCATCTTCACCCAGGACGTCGACGTCCAGAGCAGCGTGAGCGGCGGCGTGGAGCTCGGCATCCCGCTCGGCGATTCCGGGATGAAACTGAATCTGATGGCGAACCGGCAGTCGTCGGAGCTGGAGATCGGCGGCGGTCTGTTCGATCCGACCGACCGCGTCGCCGACATCGACATCACGTATCTGCACGCCGGGCTGCAGCTGCCGTTCGCGCGGTCGCGCGGCGCGACGCCGTACGTGGTCATCAGCGCGGGCCTCGCGAATCTCGATCCGCAGATCGCGGGCGTGTCGGACGAGACGCGCTTCTCGGCGTCGGCGGGGATCGGGGTGAAGGCGCCGATCACCGACGCGCTGGCGTTCCGCTTCGAGGGCCGCGGCTATTACACGTCGCTCGAGGATACGAACGACTGCCGCATCTGCGACTACTACTACAACCGCGACTTCTACCAGGGAGAGGTGAGTCTCGGTCTGGTATTCTCGTTCTGAGTGGTCCTTCTGAGCCGCATCATCGCCGCGCTGGCCTACGCCGGCGCGGCGTTTTTGTTCGGCCTCGCCCTCGGCGAGCGCGGTGAGCTCGGCGCCGTCCAGTACATCTTCCTGTTCGTGATCCCCGTCGCGACGTTCGTCCTCGCGCTGTTCTCGCGCCAGGCCCGTCCCGAGGTCGCACTCACGGGACTGGCGATGCTCGCCGGCGTCTGGCTCGGGCAGCTCGCCTTCGCGCGCGCCTTCGACGCCTGCCGTACGCGCGCGCCGCTGTTGCGCGCGGCCATCATCGAGCACCACGCGCGCACCGGCGACTATCCGGCCCGCCTGCAGGATCTGCGAATCGACCTGCCCTGCGACTGCGTCCTGCGCGGGACGATCCTGCACTACTTCGGCGGCGACCGCGGCTTCGTCCTCTGGATGACGAACGGCGTGCAGCGATACGACTACGGGCTGCGGCGCCCTACTGCCACCTGAAGATCTTCAGGCCGACCGCGTACGCGATCACGGCCCACGCGGCGAGGACGAGGATCTGCGGCGCGACCTGCACGGCGGTGAAGCCGTCGTTCATCACGCCGCGCAGCGCGTCGTTCAGAGCGGTCAGCGGCAGCGCGCGGATGATCGGCTTCACCTTGTCGGGGAAGCGCTCGTAGGAGAAGAAGACGCCGGAGCAGATCCACATCGGCACCATGACGAAGTTCATCAGGCCGCTCACCGCCTCGAGCGTGCGCGCGCGCGACGCGACGAGGAGGCCGAGGCCGGCGAAGGCGGTGCCGCCGAGGAGGCAGATGAAGACGAACAGCGGAATCGAGCCGCGGATCGCGACGTCGAAGACGAGCCACCCGAACGCGACCAGGATACCGGCTTCGAGAACGAGAAAGACCATCCGCATCAGGAACTGCGCGAGGAGGTAGTGGCTCTTCCGCATCGGCGTCGCGATCAGGCGCTTGAGCAGCTTCTTCAACCGCGCGTTGACGACGGAGAAGCCGATGCTCCACATGCCGGTGCCCATGAGGTTCATACCGAGGAGGCCGGGCACGAGGAAGTCGATGTAGCGTGAGCCCTGCTCGGTGACGTACGACTCGCGCGCCTTCATCACGTCGCGGCGGCCGGCGGCGGTCTGCAGCGCGGCGTCGACTTCGACGCGCGCGGTGCGCGAGTCGGGACGCGTTTTGTCGAAGCGGTACACCGGCGTGGCGTCGCCTTCGACGAGCAGCGAGATCTTGCCGCGCCGCAGCTCCTCGCGTCCCGCGTCGGCTTTGTAGATGCGCGGCTGCAGCACCGGCGACTTCGCCAGCGCGGCGAGCCGCTGCTTCGCCGCCGGTCCGTCGACGACGCCGACCGGAATGCGATCGGGCGGCTTGTCGCGGAAGGCGAAGCCGAGGGCGATCGTCAGCAGGATCGGAAACGCGAAGACCCAGAAGATCGCCTCCGGCTCGCGGATGAACTCCTTCATCCGCGCGATCGTCAGCTCGATGAGCGGCGGATGTACCTTCGCCGGCTCAGGCATCGCGCAGCTCCCTTCCGGTCATGGCGACGAAGAGATCCTCGAGCGTCGCGGCGTGCGTTGTGAGCGTGATCAGCTTCGCGCCGTGCGCGTCGATGCTCGCGAGCAGCTGCGGCACGGCGGTGACGAGCGAGTCGACGCGAAGCTGCCAGCCGCCGGCGCGCGGCGTGGCGCCGTGGAACCCGTCGATGTTCGCGAGCGCGTCGCTTTCGAGCGGCGGCTCGCTGGTGAACTCGATGATGTGCGGCGCCTCGAGCTTCGCGATCAATTCGGTCGGCGTGCCGAGAGCGATGAGATGGCCGTGATCGACGATCGCGACGCGGTCGCAGAGGCGCTCCGCCTCTTCCATGTAGTGCGTCGTGAGCAGCACCGTACCGCCGCCTTCGCGGAATCGCGTGACGACTTCCCACAGCTGGATGCGGCTCTGCGGATCGAGGCCGGTCGTCGGCTCGTCGAGGAAGAGGATGTCGGGCCGGCCGACGAGCGCGGACGCGACGGCGAGGCGCTGCTTCTGTCCGCCGGAGAGCTTGCCCACGCGCGCGGAGCTCTTCTCGTCGAGCGAGAGCTCGCGCAGCAGCTGCTCGGGATCGCGGCCGTCGCGATAGAACGAGCGGAAGAGGCGAATGGTCTCGAGCACGGTGAGCTTTTCGGTGAACTGCGTTTCCTGCAGCGACACGCCGATGCGCTCGCGCAGCTCGCGCTCGTGCTCGCGCCACGTCATGCCGAGCACGCGCACCTCCCCGTCGTCCGGCGTGTTGAGGCCTTCGAGGATCTCGATGGTCGTCGTCTTCCCCGCGCCGTTCGGCCCGAGCAGGCCGAAGCACTCGCCCCGATGCACTTCGAGGTCGAGCCCGTCGACGGCTTTGACGTCGGGATAGTGTTTTCGCAGATTGCGGCAAAGGACCGCCGGGCTGTCTGTCACGCGGCGGAGAAGATATCAAGTCTTCGAGTCGTCGAGTCGTCGAGGTTTGTGAGACGATCCCTGGCTCGACTACTCGAAGACTCGTCGACTCGATGACTCTCATGCGCGCCATCATCGTTCGCAACAAAACTCTCGAAATCAGCGACGTCCCGCCGCCCGCCCTCGGCCCCGACGACCTTCGGATCGCGGTGCGCGCGACGGCGGTGAACCGCGCGGACCTGCTGCAGCGCGAGGGACACTATCCGCCGCCGCCCGGCGCGTCCGACATCCTCGGGCTCGAGTGCGCGGGCGTCGTCATGGAGGTCGGCGAGAACGTGCACGGCTGGGCGCGCGGGGATCGCGTGATGGCGCTGCTGCCGGGCGACGGGTACGCGGAGGAAGTGGTCGTGCACGCGGGCTCGGTGATGCGCGTGCCGCACTCGCTGAGCGACGTCGAGGCGGCCGCGATTCCGGAAGTGTTCCTGACCGCGTTCCTCAACATCTTCATGCTGGCGCGCGCGAGCGCCGGCGAGAGCGTGCTGATTCACGGCGGCGGCAGCGGCGTCGGCACCGCGGCGACGACGCTGTGCAAGCTCGCGGGGCTGCGCGTGCTCGTCACGGCAGGCTCGGACGAGAAGTGCGCGCTTTGCCTCGCGCACGGAGCGGACGTGGCGATCAACTACAGGACGGAAGACTTCGCGGAGAAGGCCCGCGGCGTGAACGTGATCCTCGATCACATCGGCGCGCGCTACGTACCGCGCGATCTCGACGCGCTCGCCGTCGACGGCCGCATCGTGCTCATCGGCTCGATGGGCGGCCAGCGCGCCGCGGAGCTCGATTTCGCCACGCTCCTCGGCAAGCGCGCACAGATCATCGGCTCGACGCTGCGCTCACGCAGCGCGGAGGAGAAAGCCGCGATCGTGAGCGCGTTCGTGATCCGCTTCTTCGCAGACCTCGAAGCCGCCCGCATTCGTCCGGTCATCTACAAAACGCTGCCGATCGGACAGGCCGACGAAGCGCACCGCCTCATGGCCGCGAGCGAGCATTTCGGCAAGATCGTGCTGACGGTTGCGATGCGGTGAGCCTCAGACGCTTTGCGTCAGAAAGTATGTGCCGAGCTTGATGTCGATCAGCACCCCGCCGCCCTCCCGCTCCCGCAGCCACTGCACGATGCCCGCGCGCGGCACGAGATGGACCGTGATCGACTCTCCGCCCACTCCACCGCCCTCGCCGCTCTTCCGCACGCCGTGCGCGCGATAGAGGCTCACGATCTCCGACGTGATGCCAGCCGAGGTCGGCCCTTTCACGAGCAGCTCCACCGAGTCGCACGTATACCCCGCCTCCTCCTCCAGCTCCTTCCGCGCCGTCTCCTCCGGATCCTCCGACCCGTCCTCATCGCCCACCAGCCCCGCCGGAAAATCGAGAACGCGCGCATCGACCGGCGCCCGATACTGCTCGGTGAGAATCACCTCGCCATCGTCCGTCTCCGCGATCACCGCGACCGCTTCCTTGCCCCGTTTTCGCTCGACGTATTGCCAGTCGCCGCGCTCGAGGACGAGGAGGTGTTTGCCGTCGAAAATGGTACGCATGCGATCCTCCGAGTCGTGTTCCGTGTTCCGTGACCCGGGCAGTATCGTCCAGGCGAAAAAGCACGGGTCACGAGCCACGGAACACGAGTCACGAATTCAAAACAACGACGCCTGCACCGTCCTTCGCCGAAAGTGCTCCGTCGGCAGCTCGTAGTCTCGCTCATTCAGGCCGAGCTTGCGGCAGGTCACGTCGAAGAGCGCCTCGATCTGTTCGGCGAAGATGCCCTGGCCGCGGCCGCGGATGCCCCACTGCGCGTCATAGAGCTTTCCGCCGCGCAGGTCGCGGATGCGGTTGAGCACCTTGTCCTTCCGGTCGGGGAAATTCTCTTCCAGCCACTGTTCGAACAGCGGCGCGACGGCCCAGGGCAGGCGCAGGACGACGAAGCCGGCCCACGACGCGCCGGCGTCGCGCGCGGCTTTCAGGATCGCCGGCATCTCGTGGTCCGTCAGTCCCGGCACCACCGGCGCCACCATCACGCCGACCGGGATCCCCGCCTTCGCGAGCGTGGAGATCGCCTCGAGCCGCAGCTCCGGCGTCGACGTGCGCGGCTCCATCGTGCGATGCACGTTCGGGTCGAGCGAGGTCACGGACAGGAAGACGCGCGTGCCGTTCCACGCCGACATTTCCGCCAGCACGTCGGCGTCGCGCGTCACGAGCGCGTTCTTGGTGATGATGCCGACCGGGTTGCGGAACTCGGCGAGGACTTCGATGCAGCCGCGCGTGATGCCGAGGCGGCGCTCGATCGGCTGGTAAGGATCGGTCACGCCGCTGATCGCGATCGTCTTCGGCTCCCAGCTCTTTTTGTTCAGCTCCTCGCGCAGCAGCGCCGGCGCTTCTTCCTTCACCAGGATCTTCGTCTCGAAGTCGAGGCCCGCGGAAAAACCGAGGTACTCGTGCGTCGGGCGCGCGTAACAGTAAATGCAGCCGTGCTCGCAGCCGCGGTACGGATTGATGCTCGCCTCGAAGCCAACGTCCGGGCTGTCGTTGGTGGCGATGATCGAGCGCGACGGATCGCGCAGGTACATCGTCTTCGGCCCCGTCTCGTCGCGCTCCGCCTCCTCATCGAGGACGTACTCGAGCGTCTCAAAGCGGTTCTGCGGATTCCAGCTCGCGCCGCGCCCCTTCATGCGATCTCCAGCACCGCCATGCATTGGAGCCAGCGTACCGCGCGCGTCAAACTCATCTACACTTTGTAGATATGGCCAGCAATCCATCCGTCACGAAGCTCTTTCCGCTCCCGCTGACGGACGAGCTCGCAGCGGCCGGACGCGAGAACGCAAAGTCCGTCGGCGTCGCGATGTCCGGAGGCGGCTCGCGCTCGCTGTCCGCCGCGATGGGGCAGTACCGCGCGCTCCGCTACCTCGGCATGCTCGACGACGTGCTGTTCATCTCGTCCGTCTCCGGCGGAACGTGGGCTTCGGCCGCGTTCACGTATCTTCCGGCGCAGTTCGACGACGACGATTTCCTCGGGCTGCCGGTGCTCGACCCCGGCAAGCTCACCGTCGATCAGCATACCGGTGAGCCGAACGAGCAGGCTCTCGACTATCTCCCCCCGAACAATCTCGGCCAGGCGCCGACGCGCCTCGACATCCTCAGCAATCTCGAGGTGATCCACCATCTGAAGGACAAGTACAACTACGCCGACGACGTGCTGTGGCAGGGCATCATCGGCGAGCGAATCTTCCAGCTGTGGAATCTCTGGAACGTCGGCAGCGACGGCCTGCCGACGCAGTCGTACTCGTTCGGCGAGTCCTACCTCGAGTCGCAGGTGCTGGCCGACAACCCGCAGCTCAAGGCGTCGGACTTCAATCTCGTGCAGCGGAAACGCCCGATCCTGGTCATGAACGGCTCGATGTTCAGCAATCCGCTCGATGCCGGCGCGCAGCTGCTGCCGTTCGAGTCGTCGTCGTTCGGCATCGGCATCCGCAACACGTTCACGAAGACCGACACGGGTCCGGGCGGGCGCACGATCGGCGGCGGCGAGATCCAGCCGTTCGCGATGGGCTCCGCGTGGCAGAAGGACCTGCCCGGCGACCGCGCGGCGGCCACGGTTCCGCCGCGGCCGTTCTCCATCGCCGATATGGCGTCGATCAGCAGCGCCGCGTTCGCGGAGGAGATCCAGGCGAAGACGCCGGAATTCGACTGCCTTCTGCCGAAGCATCCGTACTGGCCGGTCGCGAATCGCGAGACGACGCCGCCGTTCGACTATTACTTCGCCGACGGCGGGAACCTCGAGAACACGGGCGTGCTCGCGCTGCTCGCGCGCAATGTCCAGCGCGTGATCTCGTTCGTGAACACGGCGACGCCCCTCGCCAGCAACGAGGGAACGATCACGTTCTCACCGGACATCCAGCTGCTCTTCGGCAGGATGCCGGACCCGAAGTCGCTGAAGCACAAGGAATCGAAGCAGCAGGTGCCGCCGAACGGCGATCCCGGCTTCAATCAGGTGTTCGAATCGAAGAAGCTCGACGAGCTCATCGCGGCGATGTGGCAGAAGAACGGAGTGAACGGCGGGCCGGCGGTGGTGAAACAGACGCTGAGCGTGATGCCGAACGCGAACTTCGGCATCGCCGGCAACTACGACGTCGAGATCCTGTGGGTCTACAACACGGCGGTGCCGCAGTTCAACGCGCTGCTCAGCACGGACGTCCACGTCTGGCTCGATCTCGGCGGCGCCCCGAATTTCCCGAACTACGACACGGTCCTGCAGCTCGGGCTCTCCGCGCGCGAGGTGAACCTGCTCGCGCAGCTGTCGTTCTGGGTGCTGATGCAGGAGAAGGATCTGGTACGGTCGATGTTCACATGATCCTCGCACTGCTACTCGCCGTACTGTGGGCCGCTCGCGGGCCGTCGAGCTCGGCGGCGCCCTATGTGGTTCCGCTCGTGCCGGAGGCGCTGACGGTGGCGATCCTCACCGCCGGCGATTCGGTGAACGGATACCGCCTCGCGGGGCGCAACGACGGACTCGGCGCGTTCGACAACGGCGACGGGACGTTCACGCTGCTGATGAATCACGAGCTCTCCGCGGTTTCGGGCGCGACGCGCGGGCATGGCGCGACCGGCGCGTTCGTCTCGAAGTGGACCATCCGCCGCAACGATCTGCGCGTCGTGCGCGGCGAGGATCTCATCCGTCAGATCGCTCTCTGGAATCGCGACACGCTGCGGTACGAGGCGCCGGAGAAAGGCGTGCGCCTGACGAATCTCTGCTCCGCGACCTTCGTGCCGGCGTACGGGCTCTTTCTCAACGGCGAGGAGGTCTTCGAGGGGCGCGCGTTCGCGCACACGCTCGACGGCACGTCGTACGAGCTGCCGCGCCTCGGCCGCGCGCAATGGGAAAACGCGGTGATGCATCCGTCCGCGCAGCGAACGGTCGTGGTCGCCCTCGACGACGTCACCGACGGGTTCGTGTACGTCTACGTCGGCGACAAACGGAGCAGCGGCACGCTCGTCGAGCGCGCGGGACTCACGAACGGCACGACGTCGGTCATCGACGTTCCCGGCGTTCCGCGCGAGAACATCGAGAGCGGGATTCCGTCCGGCAGCGCGTTCGTCCTCCGCAGCCTCGGCAACGCAAACGGGGCCGCGCTGCGTCCTTCGAGCACCGCGATCGGCGCGACGCGATGGCAGCGGCCCGAGGATGGCGCGTGGGATCCGTCGCATCCGCGCGATTTCTACTTCGTCACCACGGCGACGCTCGAGGGGCGCTCGCGCCTCTGGCGTCTCCGCTTCGACTCGCTCGACTTCCCCGGCGCCGGCGGAACGCTGGACATGCTGCTCGACGGCACCGAGGGGCCGCAGATGATGGACAACATCGCCGTGCGCGCGAGCGGCGACATCATCATCCAGGAAGATCCGGCCGGCAGTCCGCGTCCCGCGCGGATCTGGCGATACGACATCGCCGCCAGCCGTCTCGATCTCATCGCCCAGCTGACCTCCGCCGGCGGCGAATCGTCGGGAGTGATCGACGCGGCGGACCTCCTCGGCGAAGGCTGGGTGCTCCTCGACGTACAGTCGCACACGGCCGCGCCGGCCGAGATCGTCGAAGGCGGCCAGCTGCTCGCGATGCGCCTTCCGGTCACGCGGAGGCGTTCGTCGCGTCACTGAGCGAGCGTAACCGGCGGACCGACGGCGCGCGCCACGCGGTGATCGCCACGATCAGCAGGGTCATGCAGCCGCCGAACAGCACCGAAGGCACGAGTCCGAGGAAACGCGCGGCGACACCGGACTCGAACGCGCCGATCTCGTTCGAGGAGCCGATGAAGATCTGATTCACCGCGGAGACGCGGCCGAGCATGTGCGGGGGCGTGCGCGTCTGCAGCAGCGTCGAGCGGATCACGACGCTGACGTTGTCGAAGACGCCGCTGAGCACGAGCAGCGCGAACGAAAACCAGAAATCGCGCGAGAGCGCGAAGGCGATGATGCAGACGCCGAAGCCGGCGACCGACGCGAGGAGCGCGGGCCCCGCGCGTCGCATCGGCGGACGATGCGCGATCACGATGCCGGTGACGATCGAGCCGAGGGCGGGAGCGGCGCGGAGAACGCCGAGTCCCTCGGGACCGGCGTCGAGGAGCTTCGCGAACGCCGGCAGCAGCGCCACCGCGCCGCCGAAGAGGACCGCGAAGAGGTCGAGCGTCATCGCCGCGAGCAGCACCTGTTCGCTCAGCACGAAGCGGATGCCGCTCTTCAGGCTCTCGCCGATCCGCATGTCTTCGACGGCCTCCGGCCGCGCGCGATGCGCGAGCGTCAGCAGGATCACGAGCGCGGCCGCCATCGCGACGACGACCGCGCCGTACGCGAGCGCGGGTCCGTTGAATCCGTACAGCAAGCCGCCGGCTGCCGGCCCCGCGACGGCGGCGAGGTGCCACGTCGACGTGCGCCACGCGACTCCGTTCGGATAGAGCTCGCGCGGCAGCACTTCGGCCGACAGCGCGAAGATCGCCGGACGCATGAAGCTGCGCGCGGTGGCGCTCAGCGCGACGACGAGATACACCGGCCAGACGCGCGCCGCGCCGATCGCGCCGGGCGTGAGCGTGAGCACCAGCAGCGCGATCGCGGAGAGGAGCAGCGCGAACGTGCCGCCGATCGCGATCGTCCGCCGCGTCGCGCGATCGGCGACGTGTCCCGCATAGAGGGCGATGGCGATGAACGGCAGCGCCTCGGCGAGTCCGATCAGCCCGAGGCTGAGCGGGTCGTGCGTGAGCTGAAACACCTGCCACCCCACCACGACGATCTGCGCCTCGCGCGCCACGGTGAGCGTTCCATGCGCGGAGATGAGACGGCGGAAGTCGGGATTGCGGAGCGCGGCGTACGGATCAGTCAGGAGGCACTCCCACGGGCGTGACCGCCGCGCGATCCTCCTCGCCCGTCCGGATGCGGATGACCCGCTCCACCGGCAGCACGAAGATCTTGCCGTCGCCGACGTCGCCCGTGCGCGCGCCGGCGAGGATCGCCTGCACCGTCGGCTCGACGAAGTGATCCGACACGCCGATGTCGAGCCGCACCTTTTCCGTCAGCTCCATCTTCACCGTCGTCCCGCGATACGTCTCCACCCGCTCCGTCTCCCCGCCATGCCCCTGCACGCGGCTGATCGTGAGCCCGGTGACGTTGGCGTTGAAGAGCTGCTCGAGGACTTCGTTGAGTTGCTCGGCACGGACGATGGCGGTGACTAGTTTCATTCGCGCGCTCCTGGTCTCATAGAGGCTGGCCGGCGA
>Ga0134123_10000248_pt1 | contig 36986 bp, 47 predicted proteins | sample KB303_FD_96460 | JGI IMG/M metagenome (GOLD analysis project Ga0134123, IMG submission 96460) | Terrestrial soil microbial communities without Nitrogen fertilizer from Kellogg Biological Station, Michigan, USA - KB3-0-3 | ecosystem: Environmental > Terrestrial > Soil > Unclassified ...
CGCCGCCGACTACGCCTCCGCCGCCTCCGCCGACTACGCCGCCTACGCCGCCTACGCCGCCTCCGCCGCCTCCGCCGCCGCCGCCGACTACGCCGCCTCCGCCCACTGCGCCTCCGCCGCCTCCGCCAGAGCAAAGAGCCGAGCGGAGGCGATTCGGGACCTGGTCGTCAGGATCGAGGCGGCGTTTCTCGCTCTGGCGGTGTCATGACCCGCGAACAGTTCATCGCCAGGGCAGTCCGCGCCATGGAGCGCAGCGTCGGTGCGCCTGCCGGCTGGTGGGGCACGTGGCGCGACGTCACCAACGGCACGGCTCGCGTCCTGTTCTCGTCCGGTGCATGGACGGTCAGCTTGCGTGGCAAGCGCGTGAGTCGGCACGACTCGAGGGCACACGCTCTCGCGAAAGCGAGGAAGCTGTGACCATCGCGATCGCCGTTGACCAGGACCGCGCCGAGCACTGCCTCGGCGCCTCGGAGGCCGGCGGCGTGCTGGGCCTGGACAAGTACAACCCGCCGATCGCGGTGTGGCGGCGCCATCGCGGCATGGAGGTCGCCGACGACGCCGACGAGTCCGAGCCGGCGAAGTGGGGCCAGATCCTGGAGCCAGTGGTGCGCGGCGTGTACGCGGTCGAGCGTGGGGTCTACGTCGCCGTGCCGACGGGATCGTTCGTCAAGGACGAGTGGCTGCGCGCCACGCCGGACGGTCTGGTCGTCGATGACCCGGGCCACGCCGGGAAGGTGGTCGAGCTTCCGCGCGAGCTCATCGAGTCAAACGCCGAGTTCATGTCGCGCGCCGGCGGACTCCAGGTCAAGACCTGTGCGTCCTGGCTCGAGGACGACTGGCGTGGCGCACCGCCGGCCAAGTACGAGGTTCAGTGCCGCGTCGAGATGGCCGTATGTGACCTGCCATGGGTCGACATCGTGTGCCTGTGCGGAGGCCAGCGCTTGCTTGGTCCGTTCCGCATCGAGCGCGACCTGGCCATCGAGGACCGCATCCTGACCTCGCTGCGCGAGTTCTGGCGCATGGTCCAGGAAGGCATCGAGCCAGCGCCGGACCACACCGACGCGTGGCGAGTCCACGTCGCGGAGAAGATGGCGCGCGCCGAGCCGGTAGCGATCCAAGCCGACGCAGAGCTGCGCGCCGAGCTCGACATCTGGCGCCAAGCCAGGCTCTCGACGAAGCGCGCTGCGGCGCGCGAGACCGAGCTCCGCAACACGATCATGTTGCGCCTCAGCGCGGCGCAAGCGACGCGCATCGAGAACGGTAACGAGCGCGTGACCGCGTACAAGGCGCGCGGCACGTGGTCGCTCAAGGCCCCGCGGGCCTGGAAGGACGACAAGTAGATGGCACAGCAACCACCCAAGTCGACGCCGAGCCGGCTCAACTACGACCAGAGCAGCAAGGCGATCCAGTCCCGGGCCGAGCCCAGCACGGCCATGGTCCAGGTCGGAAACCACAAGGCGTACCTCGACGCGAGGCTCGCCAAGATCAAGGAGTGGGTGCGCCACGGCGTGTCACCCGAGTCCCTGATCCGGTTCACGCTCCGCGACATGAGCGACGCGCGCGGGCAGAAGCTCCGCGAGTGCACGCAGGAGAGCATCTATCTCGGCTTGCTCGCGTGCGCCGTGACCGGACTCGAACCCGGCGCGCTCAAGGGCGAAGCATACCTCGTCCCGTACCGAGACAACAAACGCGGCGTCACCGAGGCTACGTTCATGCCCGGGTACCGCGGCATCATCAAACAGGCTCGACGGTCGCGCGAGGTCACCGCGATCTGGTCCAACGTGGTCTACGACGGCGACGAGTTCGAGGTCGACCTCGGCTCGGCGAACCGCATCGTGCACAAGCCGTCGCTGACGGCGCGGGCCGCGAACCCGGAGATCATCGCGGCGTACGCGATCGCGCGCATGGCCGCGGGGCAGGACGAGATCGAGGTCATGGACCGCCAGGACCTCGACGCGATCCGCAAGGCCGGAAACGACTCGCCGGCGTGGCAGAGCTGGCCCGATCAGATGTACCGCAAGGCGCCGATACGCCGGCTCGGCAAGCGTCTGCCGCTCGGGCCGGACTACTTCGTCGCGCTGGCGCTCGACGGCGGAGACAGCTCGACTCCGCTCACCGCGGCGGACCAGCGCCGCATCCTCGATGTCGAGATCGGCGGTGAGGCGAGCCGCATCGAAGCCGGCACGGTCGCTGCTGCCGAGATGGGTTCGCAAATCTCCGACGCCGAGCTGGCCAAGCACGACGCTGAACTCAACGCGAAAGAGGGGAACGAATGACCGCAAGCAAGAAGCCGTATGTCTACAGGCGAGCCGAGGATCTCGGGATCCCGGTGGTTGACGCCACGGGGCACGTCCACGTCGTGGTCACTGACAATGACGTGGTGAACGCGAAGAAGGCGAACAGCAAGCACTGCGCGCTCGCTCGTGCCTCGCTTCGTATCCCTGGCGTCAACGCTGCGTATTTCTTCCGCAGTGTCGCGTTCCTGGAGTTCGAGGACCGCATGGTCCGGTTCGCGCTACCTCCTTCCGTGCAGAAGGAGATCGTGTCGTTCGACCGGGCGCAAATCTTCGACGCTGGGAAGTACCAGCTCTCACCGATGAGTCCGTCGTCTGCGCCGGACGTGCAGCGCAGGTACCGCAAGCGTCACGAGCGGAAGGCGAAGGCTGCGCAGAGGGCTGCCAAGCGGCCACTAGCCACCAAGGAGTGGTTCAAGGCAGCGATGGATGATGTCGTCAACCGACACATCGGCGACCGCACGGTATCCGGTATCCGGTCTGCTACGGCGCCAGTTCCATTGCCTTCGAAGTCACCCAAGCAACGATACGTTCACCGAACGCAGTACATCCGCGATCTTCGCGAGCCTGAGTAGCACTTTGGGTGGCTCCCAGCCTCGCAACAGCCCGGCGGCAACCGCCGTCACGCCCAGGTGGAGTAGCTTGGAAACTTTCTCGTCAATCCGTTCCCCGGATGCTGGCATTCACACGACGAGAGGACGCCGGTTCGATCCCGGCCCTGGGCACGCACAGTTTAGGAGTAGTCGATGAGAGACGAGAGCGAATGGCGCAACGTTTGGGAGGACGACATGACGACCGAGGTCCGCACCGACATCCCGCCGACCGTGGAGCAGCTCAGCGCGGAGCTCGATGAGGCGTACAAGCTCGTAGCCCGGCTGTCCATTGAGCTCGCGTTCGCGCGAACCACACTCGGTTCGTTCGGGGTATTCGTGGCCGATGGACTGCTCGCCATGTTGGTGGATCCATGAAGCGCCTCGACGACCTGTTCACCACGGTGTGGTGCCTGATCATCGTCGCGCTCGCCGGGCTCTGTGTCCTGCAGTGCGCGGCATGGACGCGATGATGGAGAGCCTGCGCACGATCCGCGCCCTGCTCGTCGATGGATGGGAGCGATGCCCACCGTCGATGCGGGCTTGGGCCATGTCGCCGCGCGAGATGCTGATGATGATCGACGCGATGATCGAGGGGTACGCCCTGGTTGGTCTTCGTGGCGATGACCTGAGCCGGCAGCTCGAGGTGTTCTTTGCCCAGCTGCGCGCGTTCGACGAGGTGTTCGGTACCGGCGACGAACCGACCGAGCCGATGATGGCGCCGGTCGAGTACGACCCGCTCGCGACGATTCGAAAGGAGCACAGATGATCCCGACGCTACCGCAGACGATGGTCATGCTCGCCCTCGCGATGGGGCAACAACCCTGGATCGCCCCGGCGGTACGATCACGGCTGGTCAAACGAGGTTGGATCGCGCAGTGCGGGACACGCACCGTGTCCGGCGCCGCGACCGGGCTGAACCGCGACGGAGGCAAGGCGCGGGTTCCGCGCCGAGTCGCGAACTACGACCTGACGCAGCCGGGAAAGGACGCGCTCGCCTCGTCGCCGCATGTCGAAGCGGCACGCATGCAGGTCCGTGGTGGCATGCAGAAAGTGCCGTGGCTGTGAGCGTGAACGTTGGGTTCACCGGGACACGACGCGGGATGAGTCGCGCGCAGTACGAATGCGTCTCGCGCATCCTCGGTGGTCTCGATGTCGCGAGCGCCCACATGGGGTGCTGCGTCGGGGCCGACGAGGAATTCGCCACGATGTGCTCAGTTACCGGCGTATTCCTCATCGGCCACCCACCGGAGTGGCCGATCTTCCTATCCAAATTTGCGCGCAAGATCTGCGACGAGCTGTACGAGCCTGAGCCGTATATGGCCCGCAACAGGAAGATCGTATCGGTCAGTCAGGTCATGATCGCAGCGCCGTACGAGTCCAAGCCTCAGCAGCGCGGCGGGACCTGGGCGACGATCCGCATGGCGCTACAGGCCAGGAAGCGGCGCGAGCTCGAGTTCCTGTACGTCATGGACCGGGACGGCAACCTCATGGACTACGAGAGGTGGATGTGATGGAACACGTCATGTTGCAGCTCGTCTGGGTCGCGGCGCACCACGGTCTGCGCGCTGACGGGGCGAAGCCCGTAGCGCTTCGACGCTTCGGCTACACCAACCTGTGGCCCCTTGTACACGACATCACCGCCGCGCTCGGCTTCCCGCCCGCGCCGGGGCCGCACGAGGTCGCGCGATGACCACATCCGAGATCAACAAGGTCCGCGCCAAGACGATCCAGCGCCAGATGTTCTGGCTCGCGTTGGAGGTCGCGAGCCGAGGATGGATCGCGGAAGATCACCTGACGATCGACGGGCTCGCGATCAGCTGGCGCAGCTGTGCCGCCCCGATGGGGCTGTCATGAGCCTCGACGATCACGACGTCGAGATCGAGGCGAAGTCCGACGGCACGGCGTACGTTGGCGGTCCAGGCGGAACACTAGTCCCGATGCCGCTGCGCCTGTTTCGGTCGTCTTGCTCATGCGGATACCAGGGCCCGTGGTACAAGACGCGCCGGTCCGCGATGCGCGATGGAGAGGCCCACGAGGAGCGGATCATGGCAGGCGAGGTGCCGTGAGGGAGCCAGAGGAGGCTATCTACGAGTCTATAGTCGCGGCATGCTCTCGCCACACGCCGCGATCCAGGGCTGAGATCGATCGCGCGGTTCGAGACGACTACGGCGAGCTCGGTGGGCGCAGGTTGCTGCGCTACATCCGAAGTCTCGTCGGCGCCGGGATTCTGGTCAGGATCCCGTTCGGCGACGAGCGCAACGAGCACGAGCTCGGCTACCCGGTCTATGTCCTGGCGCGGAACCCGACGAAGACCATCGCCGACCTCATCCCGGTGCAGCGGTACGTGTGCTCGGAGTGCGGCATGACCGGCACGACGCGCAAGTCCCATCCCGAGCACCGGATCGCCACCAACATGCGATGGAGCGCGTGGTGCAACCTGTGGCTCCGGCTCGGCGCAGAGGCGAGCTACGACCAGGTCAACGGATGTCGCGCCAGCTCGCGAAGCCCTGGCGCCGCATCGCGGCCATCGACGCGGGCCCGCAGATCCCGTCCAGCTTCAGGCTCTCACCCCGCGCATTGAGCGCGGCCTGACGCTGGATACCAGCGCGAAGATCGTCGCTGTGCTCGAAGTCGAAGCCATCCGCGCCGGCAGCTTCGAGCGCTGAATAGATCGCATCACCCGGATCACCACGACCGCGCTCGCTCGTGTTGTCGCGGTGGCCGAAGATGCCGACGCAGTCCGGCCCGCCGATGTTGTGGCGCATCGCGCGCTCGCCTTGCTCCATGCGATGGAGCGGAGCGTTGTGATACGGTGCGGCGTTGTACTGGAACGGGATGTCCAGCGCGGCGCACAGCGCGATGCAAGTCTTCACCGTCGCGTCGATCGTCGACCGGAAGACGCACCCATCCTCGCGTTGGTGCATCTCGATCCCGACGCTCCACGGGTTAGAGCCCTCGGCGTGGTACGCCATGAACAGGCCGACGTCGCAGAACGAGGTGACCACACCTGCCGCATCGACCAGGATCTGCGCCGCGCTGTGGGCCGGGTCGGTCGCCCACACGTCGGCGACGTGCTGCGCCTGGCCTCCTGACCCCTTGCCGCCGCCGGCCTCGACGATCGGCTGAGGCCACTGTCCACGCGTCGAGTGGATGATGATCTGGCGGATCCACAGCTTTGGGCGTACCCGGTGGTCCGCGTCGGACAGCTTCGCCCACCGCGGCCCGCCGAACGCGGCCGGCGGGACGGTCACGACGCCGGGGACCTCGACGAGTCGACCGTTGACGGGGATGCTCACTCGCCCGCCTTGCTGAGGTCGTCGCGACCGTAGTTCGCGTATGCGATCTCCTCGTCGCCGGCGTACTTGCGGTACATGACGCGAGCCATGACCGGGTCCGGCATCGCATCGAGCGCGGTGAACAGGCCGAGCATGGAGTCGCGCGCGACCGAGATCCAGTGGCTGCGCACCGCGTCGGTCAGTGCGTCCCACATCGGGCACGGCATGCCCTGGTAGTTCAGGCCGCTGCAGCTGGCCATGTACACCGCGTACTTGTGCTTCGCGAGTCGGATCAGTTCATCCATCAGAGCGATGTACCAGCGACCCGCACGACGGGCCAAGCCAATTCGCCGCGCACCGACGAGAACTCGGCACGCAGGTCGGGCCGCGCGACCAGGCTTCGCGCCGATGTCGGGCTGTCGGCAGCGGCGACGGCAGCGGCGAGCACGCACCGGCCCAGGTCGCTGCGGATCACAGCGAGGTCGGCTCGCATCTTGGTCTTGTCGACGGTGCCATCGCCTGCGATCCAGGTCTTGACCTGGGCGATGCCGAGCGGAACGAGGTCGACCATGGCCTGCGCCAGGTCCGCGGCTTCGCAGTCGAGCAGCGCGACCACGCCGGCACCTGTCCGCTGGCGCGCCGAGCACGACACGGTTCCGATGGCGAGCACGATGGCGCAGCCCATCGCCGCGTACGCGATCGTGCGTGCGATCCGGTCGAATACGCTCACGGCTTCACCGCCCTGATCGCGGTCGAGACGTCGTCGCGTGTCGCCTTGGGGGCTGCGCCGATGAACTCGAGGACCTTGTCGATCTTGTCGACAAGCTCGTCGTCGAGATGGGTCTTGGTGCGCGGCGCGACGATGTGCAGGATCATCGAGAACGTGCCCAGCACGCCGCCGACGATACCGAGCACCTCGGCCCATCCGATGCCTTGAGGGCCGCCTGCAGCCTCGGCTTGCCCCGCGGCGTAGGCGATGTCTCCGAGCATGGCGATGCCGGCGACCCCAGCGATGAACGCGAACACGATGCTTGCTGTCCTCATGGCTCTGTCCTATCTCGATTCTGGTACGGTTGCATGCGCCGCAGCGCCTCGATGTCCTGTTCGTTGCGCTGAATGCGCATCTGGATGGACTGCTCCTCGCCGCCGCGCGTGTACAGCCACTTCGCCGCCCCGCCGACGCCGCCGAGCACGAGCGTGATGAGCGCTCCTGCCACGACTCGGGCCTGTTTGACCTGGCGCTTCAGTTTCGCGACGTCGCGCACAAGCCGCTGGGTCGCGTCGCGGGGCGGCCGGTCCAGGAGCTCGCGCAGCTCCTTGGCTTGCTTGGATCGCTCCGAGGTCTGCTCCTCGCGAACGCGGCGGATCAACGCGGAGATGCGCGCGTCGAACTCCGCCGCGGTGAGCGCGCTGTCCGGGTCCCGGCCGTGCCTCCGCGCCGCCTCCGCGCCGCGGTCGAGCTGGCGCGCCGTGACCGGGACGTCGAACGTCGACGACGTCTCCTGCGTGTCCTCGTCGTCGGGCACGCGCCGGTCCCATGTCGGGGTCACGTTGTCGTCGTTCACGGCAGGGTCACGGGCAATGACGGGACGCCGCACGACCCAGCGGTCCAGCTGTTGTAGACCAGCGTCAGCGGCCCGGTGATACCGGCGAGCTCGCCACAGCGCAGACCCGTCGCGGTCGATGTGTTCCATGCCGCGTGCACCGCTCCGATGCCCTGCCTGTTCGCCGCGCCGCTCACGTACACCGTCGCGGTCAGCGGCCCGGTGAAGCGGTTGCCTACGATGCTCACGCGCTCGACGACGGTACCGCTCGCCCCGCCCGAGCCGAGCCCGCGCACCCCGAACGCGGCCTGGGTCGGCGCGGCGGTGTACTGCACATCGTTGTCGTCGAAGCGCAGCCCGGTCATGCCTTCGACGCTGAGCACGTCGGACGGGGTCTGCTGCTCTATGAGGTTGTGAACGATGCGCACGTCGCGGCTCTGCGCCGTGCCGTGCGGCCCGATATGGATGACTGGCGCAGTGAGCTGCATGGCCATGCGCCGGATCGTGTTGTCGGCGATGGTCAGGTCATTGCTCGCCTTGATCGCTTCGATGACCGCAGCTGTGGTGACTCCGCTGTTCTGCTCGATCACGTTGCGCACCAGCGCGCAGTTCGTGCACGAGTACAAGTACACGCCGCGCGCCAGGACGTTGCCGGTCACGACCGCATCATCGACCAGATCCAGCGCGATGGCCGTGCCGCCCTGGTTTAGTGGCGAGCCGGAGAACGTGTTGTTCGCGATGAGCCACTGCGAACTCGCCCCGCTGCCCTCGCTGTTGATGTCCAGGTCGCCCGTGCTCATAAACCGAACGCGCTCGACGGTCAGCCCGACCACACCGCTGTGAGCCTGCACGCCGCCGCGGTCGCAGTGCTCGAGCACGGAGTCGCGCACCACGACGTCGCGCACCAGCGACCCGGGATAGCCGACGAGGTCGATGCAGTCCCCGCCCGGCAAGGCGCCGCGGATCGGGTGGTCGATGGTCACGTCGTGGACCGCGATACCCTGCGCTGGCCCGGTGACATGGATGGCGTGGGCCTGCTCCACGGTCCCGACCAACGCTCCGGTCTCGATGCGCAGGTCATGGACGCTGCCGCCCGTGACCTCGACGCCGCGCCAGTCCTGCGCCATCGCGTCGCCGCGGAACCGCAGCGTGGTCAGCGCCGCCCCGGCCCCGCACAGCTCTTGGCCCGCGGCCACGGTCAGCATGTTGTACCTGCGCCGACCCTGCGCCGGCTGCGGTGGCGTGTCGATGTCGTGCACGCCTGGACCGAGGCAGCACCGGGCCGTGATGGCGCTCTGCACTGCCGCGGTGTCGTCGATGTCGTCGCCCGGGGTGGCAGTGCTGCACGACGGCAGCTGGACCGCGGACCTGATCGAGTCGGTCGGAGTTGTGGCGCACGCGGCGAGGCAAAGAGCGAGCAAGGTCTTTATGTCCATGGGATGGTCCAGCCGAGGGTTTGGAGTAGGGTCTTGATCTGCGCGTCCGACATCTCGGCCGCGCTTCCGGTCCACATCGCGCTGTAGAGCAACCCCATCGCCGGCGTCGTGCCGCTCGACGAGCCCCAGCCGATGCTCACGCCGCTGTACGTGCCCTGGGTCCCCGCGATCTTCTCTTGGTCCGAGTAGACCTTGGCCGTGTTCGCGGTGCGGTTCACGCACGCGATGATAGGCCGGGTCGCGTTGACCGGGTTGGCCGTGCCGCTCACCGTCGAGCCGCCCGCGCCGCCTGTCACGCACTGCAGGCGCGGCGTTGTGCTGAACTGGACGATCGCACCTGTGGTCCCGTCGAGGTGCGCGAGTCGCCGGTTCGCCGCGGGCGCCGCGGCTGGCATGGTCACGATGCCATAGAGCAACACCGACGTGGTCTGCACATCGGGCACGGTCGCGTTGTTCTGCGCGTTGTGGTTCGAACTCGCGTCGGGCACGGTGATCGCTAGCCTGGTCCAGCCCGTCGTGGCCTGGCGGTACGCGTAGCTTGCCCCGGCCACGGTGAGCGTGTTCGCGCCGATCGAGTCGGCGAGGTTGCCGCTCGCCTCCTGGCACAGCCACAGCGCCGCGGGGTTGCCGGTCGCGATGCCGGCCACGGCCATGGTCACGGTCCACTCCGCGGCCGATGCGGGCACGTAGACCGACGAGGTCGCGTCCCGCGTCACGCCGGACATTGAGCTCGATCCGGTAGTGATCGCGTCGGCGCTGATGCCCGCGGCGAGGCCGGCGCGCGCACCCGCGGCGAGCCCTGCACGGATCCCGATCACGAACCGACCTTGCCGTGCACGCCGACGCGCACCACGCCGCCCGTGCCGGCCACGACGATCTTGACCCGGGCGCGCCGCGCACCGAAGTTGCCGAGGTCGAACTCGCACCCGCCAGCTGAGCCACCCGCGACGGTGACCGTCATCGTGGACGGGGTCTGCGTCCCGCCCGTGACCGGCACGTACGCCGTGGTCGGGTTCTGCAAGAGCCAGTACCCGGCCGTCGCATCGAAGTCGGACAGGAGCGTGGGCCCGCGCCCATCTCCGGGGCTGCTCGTGGCCGGAAAGATGGTCGTCTCGATCTGCACCGAGGTCAGGACGATCGCCGCGTCCCACCGGACCTGCACCGTGTTGAGCGCGCACTCGGCCGTGGCCGCTGCCTTGGGCGCGCCGAGAGGGAAGTAGTACGTCGTGCCGGACGTGAGCGTGCAGCCCAGCGCGGTAAGCGTCGTGCTGTTGGTGTTCGGCAAGACCTGGACACCAGCCGCGGTGTACCCGAACAGGTTGGATGAGTCGATGCGGTTGTAGTCGGTCATTACCTTGCTCCTCGCTCTTGGGCCGGTGTCGGCGTGTCGAGTGACTTCTTGATCGATCCGAACGCCGCGATCGGCTTCGGCGCCTGCGTCCCCGAGTTCGTGCCTGGCTCGTCGGTGAAGTGCCCTTGCAGCACGCCCAGGATGCGCGGGTCCATGGCCGGGGCGACGGGCTTACCGCTCAGCATTGACAACGAGAGCCGCCGTTCGTACGGCAGTTTCGCGCGCAGCGTCGCGAGCCTGGGCATGATCTCGCCCTGGACCCAATCCTCGAGGATCTCCGGCGCGGTCGCGCGCATCGCCTGCACGTCCTCGGTCGTTACCGCGCCGTGGATAGCACGGTCGATGACGCTGTATGGGTCGTCCGCCGCGGCGGCCTTGCGCGCCCAGCTGCGCATCGCCATGTCGGACGGTCGCCACGAGTCCGGCCCGACTTGCGTCGAGAACGCGTCCGGGCGCTTGGGCATCTGAGACGCGAGCCACTCGAGTCGGCGCGCCGCATTCTCCTCGATCCGGTCCGCGGCGATCGCGTCGGTCACGCGCAACCCGTCGAGGCGCGTCGCCATGCGAGCGCGAGCCGCGGGCTTGAGCTGGATCGTCCCGTCGGGCATGGCGTGGACCTGGTCCTTGATCTCCTCGGTCCTGGCCTTGTACAGCTCAGGCAGCGTCGTCGCGTCCGGGCTGCGCTCCTTGTCCGAGTAGCGGAGCGCGGCGAGCGCCTTGGTGGCTACGATCGGCGCGTACGGCGCGGCCTTGCCTGCGCCCTTCGAGCCCACATCCAGGAATGCCGACGCGGCTTTCGCGCCACGGTCAGCGGCGAACTCGGACGCGCGCTTGACCATGCCGAGCGCCTGCGTGCCGCGCGCCGCGACGTACCCGACCGGACCTCCGAGGCCAGCCGCGACGCCGAGCATCGCCCCACCGATCCCGCCGGACGGCTCCTCCTTGGGCGGAAGCGGAGGGGCGGTGCGCGTGCCCAGGTTGGCGATCGCATCGTCGATCGCGTCGAGTCGAGCCGAGGCTGGTGCGGTCTTGAGCTCGTCGATCGCGCGCTGCAGCTGCCGGTTCCGCGTCAGCATGTCGTGCACGCGGTCGAACCCCGCCAGCTCCTTCGGAGGTGGCACATCGGCACCCTTGACGATGCCATCGAGGTCGAGTGGCGGCACGGACGGGGTGGCCGGCTTGGTGTGCGCGGACTCCATGGCGCGCGGCGCGACGTGCACATCATCCGCGGTCGGCTCGATGCCGGTCGACCACTTCACCTTGATCGGCTTGTCGAGCTCGATCGCCGCGTCGAGCCTGTGTCGGCCATTCGTGACCGTGATCTTGCCGGACGGGGTGACGTTGAGCTGGACGGCTTCGCGCTGGCCCTCCTGCATTGCCTTGCGCGCGTTGGCCACGCGGACCTCGTCCACCCCACCGCCCGGCGGCTCGAAGTAGCCACGCCCGGCAATGGTGCGAGCTGGCAGCGTCTGCTCGGCGTAGTCCACACCGCCCTTGTCGAGCCTCGCCCTGAGGCTCTCGTAGCTCGGCACGTCGCGGCCCATCGACCCGGCCTTGAACGCCTGCTCACCCTTCGACCCGAGCCGGTACACGTACGGAACGGGGAGCTCATTGAACTGGTTCGCGGTCCAGTCGATCACGGTGCCGTCGTCGGTTACGCTGACCTGGTGGTAGAAATCCTCCTTGGGGATCTCGAGCTCCACCATGCGCCGCTTGTACTCGGCGCGGAGTTCGAGCACCTGCTTCTTCGTCATGTGGTAGTCGCGTTTCAGCTCCTTGAGGCCATCGGTCCCACTGATGTCGAACCTGTGGCTCGTCAGCACGTCATCGAGCCCGTACTTGGTGCGAAACTCCTGCTCAGCCGTGTCGCCCATGCCGTCCACGTCCTCGGCGATGTGGAATCGCTTCCTCTTCGCGATCTGGGTGTAGTCGTCGATTGCGTCGGCCAGCCGCGGATTGCTCTCGCGGATCTCTTGCACCAGCGCGTTGCTCTCGTGCGTCGCCTCGGCGAGGCGGACCTTGGCCGCCGCGCTCGGTGGCGTGGTCGGCCCATCCGGCAGCGGTACCGCCGTCTCCACCGCCTGCACCGGCTGCCCCGTGTCGTGGATGAAGTGGAAGTCCCCGAAGTCGTCGCCGACATGCGACCGCTCGATCATCTTCGGATCGAACATGTCCACGAGGTCGGCGCGCGACAGGTTGACCTTCTCGTCACGCAGCGCCTTGAGTAGCGCGGCTTTGTTCTCGGGCACGGTCCAGTCAACTCCGAGGCTACCCAGCCACCGCTCCTCGTGGCCCGGCGCCATGGCTTCGCCCTGCGAGCGCATGCGCCGCAGGATGAAGTTCTCATCGGTCTCGCCCTTGGCCTTGAGCTCGGAGATACGCTTGCCGGGCGCGTACGGCTCGGGCGCCGGAGCGGCCGGAACAGCCTCGGCGGTGGGGGCTCGCTCCGGTGCAGCGCGAGGCGTGGACCGCTCCTTGGCCACGGACTGCGCCATCATAGCCTTGCGCTCGGCCATCGCCGCGTCCACGACCGGCGCGTACTGCGGGTAACGCTTCGCGAACTCGCGCGCGATGATCTCGTCGACGACCGGCGAGTCGGGGCGGAGTGCCCCGGGACCAACGGTGTAGCCCTCGATCTTGCCGGCCAGCAGATCCTCGCGGATCTTGGCCGGCGCCGCGGCGACCTCGGCTTTGTATGCGGCGATGTTGCGCGGCTCGGCCTCGGCGAGGGTCTCGAGCGCCTGGCGCTCGGCGCGGAGCGCCTTGGCCGCGACCTCGGGGTCCTGTGCCAGGCCAACCTTGTCGTCGAGTAGGCTGCGGATCTTGCGGTCCTGGTTGAAGACCACCTTCGCCGCTTCGCGCGTGTACTTGTCCGCGTCGCGATCCGCGACACCGGCCAACCAGTCCTTGGCCGCTTCGCGCTCGCGGTGCGCGGCCTCGATGTCCTGCACGAACTGCTCGCGTGCGGGCTGGCGCGCCTCGTTGATGTTGTCGACCTCCCTGGTGCGGACCTCCTTGAGGCCCCTGCGGTCCATCGCGCCGAGATCGGAGTCAGGTCCAACCGGCAGAGCGCGCTCGTCGGCGAGCAGGTCGTCGATCGCCTTCACCGCGCCAGGCTCCGACCTGCTCGATGCCTGCTTGATCCGCCAGTCGTCAATGGCCTGCTTTGCGCGTCCCAGCCCGATCTCGGCGCCCTTGGCGAGCGCTCCACCCGCCGCGCCGAGTCCTGCGCCGAACAGCGCGTTCGACGAAAGCACGCTCGCCGCGCGCTCCATGGTCAGCTTGTCATCGCTCAGCGCGAGCTCCGACACGCCGGTCCCGGCTCCGAACAGAGCGCCCTCTGCCGCGCCGCCGACTGCCGCGCCGCCGACGCGGCCGAGCGACTCCTCGGCGCCGGTTGCCACGGCGCGACCGGCTCGAGCCGCGAGCGATGCCGGCGCAGAACCGCCGCCGGATACGACAGCCGGAAGCAGGGCCCCCGCGAACTCGGAGCCAAACGACAGCCCGGGATTCTCCTCGCGATACCCACTCAGATCTGCCGCGGCCTGGTCACCTCCGATGGCGCGAGCTGCGATATCGGACAGGCCGAGCGATGCTCCACGCGCCAATCCGGCCCCGGTGGCCTTGAGCGCGCCGGATGCGCCGCCGTAGTCAGCCTCTCGCGCCGCGCGGGTCGACGCGGCTAACACGTCGGCATGCTGCGGGACGCGCCATCCCGAGATCAGCGCATCATTGACGCTTGCCTCGGGGACTTCGTGGGCCTGCCCATCGGTGTCGAGAAGGATAGTTGGCGGCACTATTTGCCCTCCGGGAACGTGGGCGACACCGGCGCGGTGAACGCTCCGGTCGGGACCTGCGCGTCGGTTGACGTGCCCGATCCCGTTGCGGCGTCGCGCTTGGCGAACTCGATGCGGTTGAGCGCCTCCTTGGCCAGCTGGACCACGGCCTTGCTATTGGCCTGTCCGGGCTTGACCAGGTTCTGCAACGTCTCAAGCGACGCGCGGTCGCCGCCGATTGCGCGATCGGCAAGGTCTGAGATGTCGCCGCGCTGCTTCGGCGTGATGCCGCTCGAGCTGTAGTCCTGGGTCGCGGCGTTGGCCGCGTCCCTGGCCTGCTCCCACGCGCCGGGTTTGCGCGACCACATGATCACGCCGTTCTCGATCGGCACACCAAGCGCGTGGGCCTGCCGCGCCAGCTCCTGGGCCTGCACGCGCTCCGGGTTGCCCTTGCCGCGCACCTTGAGTCCAGTCTCGGTCTCGCCAGCGATGTCGGCGCGCTTCGCGTTGGAGAGGTCTGGGTACCGGATATCCGGCCCGGTGTACTTGGCCTTGCGCAGTGCAACGTTGAGTGCACTTGTGGTCCTCTCGCGTGCCTCGAGTAGACGCGCGTCCTGGTCGCGCCAGGACGCGGCGTCACTGGTTCCTGATGCGTCCGACAGGACCTCGGCGTCTTTGTCCGAGCTCATGCCCTGGGTGCCTTCCTTGGTCAGGAGGCGAGCCCTGGCCTGTAGCACTTCCAGACGCTGCCGCTCTGCACTGTTGAGCAGCTTCGACTCGCCGCCAACACGACCACGAATCGAGCGAATCTCGTCGATGATCGACGTGACGTTCTCAGCCGACGCAGCCTTCTGGCGGAGCTCTCGAGTGGCCTCAGGTGACTCGGCAAGCCATACCGAGTTGTCCTTGTTGCGCAGGACGTCGTAGTTGATGATCGCCTTCCCGTCCTTGTCGATGACCGGGTTGCCGTCCGGCCCGAGCTGCGCGCTCGGCATGCCGCCGATCGCGTACTGACGAACGCGTTCGTTCTCCTTGTCGGTACGCTCGTACGCCTTGTCATCCCTCCGGGCCGCTGCGGCATCACGCCTCGTCGCCGAGCTCTCCTGGATCTCCATGGCGCGGAGGTAGTTCTGCGCGCGGTTTTGGCGCTCGGTCTCTTGCTGGGCGCGCTCCTGCCTGTACGCATCGTTGAGCTTGAGCCCGTCCTCCCACGCCTTCTGGTCCGTCTTCTGCCGGTGCTCGGCCATGCTTGCGGCGAGCTGGGCGCGATCCTTGGCGATGCCCATGAACGTGGTGCCGCGCGGCGCAAAGTCGAGCTGACGCCGAGCCAGCTCGGCATCCATCTGCTTGACCGCGGCCTCACGCATCGCCTCGCTGGCGCGCAACACGTCGCCGTGCTCGGCGACCTCGCGAGCCAGGATGCTGTCCTTGCGATCGAGCGCACCGCGCTTGTTCGTGATGTCGGCCCGCTGGCGCTCGATGTTGCGGTCGAGCTTCGCCATCCAGTTCTTGAGGCCCATGTTCTCGCCGCCGTGGCGGGCCTGGTACAGACCACCGATGATGGCACCCACGATGCCAGCGACGTGCTCCCCGGTGGAGATACCCGACATCGGGTCGATCTTCTGCGCGGCGAGCCGGTCCGAGTCAGCATCGATCTGCGCGCGGCGCGTCTTCACGCGTTCCATCTCGCGGTGGTAGTCGGCGTAGTTGCGGCGCTGCGCTTCGATGTCGATACGCAGTTTCTCGCTCTGCGCGTCCGCGGTCATCTTATCGCGGCGCGCCTTGATCGTGCTCTCGAGCTCCTGCGCCTTGAGCGAATCGCGGCTGTAGAGGTCGTTGAAGTACCGCTGCGTCTCCTTGGGATCGAGGTCGCCGCGGATGTCTCCGGTCGCGTCGAACGGGTTTGCGTCGAGCTTCTTGGCCGTCTCGGCGTAGTGCTGGTCCGCGGGCGACGGCATGACCACGCCAGGCACGCCGGCCAGATCGCCAACGGGACCGAACGGGAACGCGAGCCGCTCCGTCGAGAGCGGTGGCGGTGGTGGGGCCTGCGTCGGCTCGGTCGGCGGCGGAATGCCGGCCAGGTCACCGACCGGGCCGAGCGGGACTGGAGGCGCGAATGGCTGAGCTCCGGCCGTGGGTTGGGCAAGCTGACCAGGGTCCGCCTGTGGCGGCGGTGGCCCCGGAGTCCCGGAGTCGGCAGGACTGAGCGGAGGTGGCGGCATCGAGGCCGCGGCCGCCACGTCGCCGGCCACCGCCTGTGTCGCGTCCGACGCTTGAACCCCATCCGGTGCTGGAATTCCTGCCAGATCTCCGACGGGGCCAAGATCAACGGGCGGCCGCCACTGCGGCGGCGGCCAGGGCAAGTCGGCGCTATCCGTCCACGGTCCGATCGGCGTCCCGTCGTCGCCGTTCACTTGCCACCGCCCTCCAGCGCGTCAAGGCGCCGCGCCAGCGCGGACACCATGGCCGTGTTCGCGAGCGACAGCTTCCGCGTGTCGACCATCTTCCCGCCTGGCGTGTTCATCACCGTGTGTTTGAGCCCGGCCTTCTCGAGATCTTGCGCCATGGGTCCGAGCTGGTCACCAGCGCCGTGGCGCTCGTCCTTGTAGCGGTACGCGAACGCGGGCAGCTTGCGCATCGCCTTGTTGGCCGCGTCGTCGCCCGGCTCGATATCGGTCTTGAGCCGACGGTCCGAGATCGCTGCCGCGCCGCCGATGATCGCTGGGCCGTACTTGTCGATCCAGTCCTTGTCTGGCGCCCCGTTCATCGGCGCACCGTACCCGCTCATGGCGCTCTGACGTGACTGCGTCACCGCGCTCAAGTCTTGACCCCGCAGACCCTGGAGGAGGTTGCCGTACGCCTGCTGTGCCTGCTGGCGCTCCTGGAGTCCCGCCACGGCCTGCTGACCGGCAAGCCCTGCGTTGTTCCGGCCCATCTGGATCGACGCGGTCCGCGCGGCCATGGCCTGGTTGCGCGGCGAAGCCCCGGCCGCCATGGACTGCTGCTGGGCCTGGTTCTGCATCATGGCCTGACGCAGCTGCTCACCGGACACGGAGTTCTGCCCGTTCGCGATCGCCTGCAGACCGGCGAGGTTCTGCATCCCGAGGTTGCCGTATGCGGCGTACGAGTTCTGATTCTGGTCCGCGAACTTGCCGGCGATCGATCCTTGCTGGCCGAGCAGGTTCTGGCGCGTCTTGTCGCTGAGCTGCCACGGCGCGGGCTGCCCCGTCTGGTCCGTGATCGACGGCGCGGCCATGCCGTTCTTGGCGGCCCACTTCGCGGCGAGGTTGTTCGGGTTGTTGCTGTCCGCGTAGATGTTCACCCCGTACGGGTTGCCGGGCGCGTAGTCGTTGGCGTCAGTTCCGCCGCCCGCGACTCCACCGAAGCCCTCGTTGAACTTGCCGGCCAGCCACTTGGTTTGATCGATCGGATTCCACCAGGACATGATTGCTCCTTAGCCCAGGATGACCCACTTGCCACCGCTCGTAAATGAGTCGGTGCTGTACCAGGCCTCGCGCGAAATGCCCGGCCCGATCGTGGTGTCGGAGTTCGCGATGCCGATGATCTGGTTCGCCGCGGTGCTCGTGACGAGATGCTTGAGCGTCGCGGTGAACGCGGTCGGGTTGTAGATCCGGACCCGGTGCCCGTTCTCGGTCGCGGCGAACCCGGTGATGTTGAGGTTCGCGGTGATGGTCAGGATCCAGGTCATGGAGTCCGCCATCGAGGTGAACGACCAGTTATCCTGCTGGGTCGATACCGAGTTCGTCGTCGCCACGCCCAGGAACTTGATCGACTTGCGGAAGTAGGTCGTAGCGGAGGCGCCGGTGTTGAAATCGTTGCTGCCGCGCGCGGTCGTAATGGCCGTGGCGGACAACCCGGTGCCGGTCGAGACGTCGACCGAGATCCCGGTCTTGCCGACCGAGCTCGCGCCGGCCGACCGCGTCGATGTGTCGGCGATGACCATGGCGACCGGGAACAGCGCACCGCCGGTCGTGTCGTATGAGCCGTTGCTGGTCAGGCGCCAGATCACCGAGCCGACGGTCTGCCCCGCGCTCGAGTTCGTGGTCTGCAGTCCGGTTCCGCCGCTCGGCGCCGTGGTCGAGATGGTGCCACGCATCGTGTGCGCCGCGGCAGCGGTCGATCCGATGGTCGCGTTTCCGTCGATCTGCGCCGTGCCTGGCACGACGACGCCGGTCGCGTTCACGGTGAGCTGGCTCGCTCCACCCGCGACGCGGAACTCGTGCGAGCTCGACGCGATGACCTTGTTCGCGTCGGCTACGACCTCGTGGCGGTACGCAGCGTTTCCCGTGCCGAGGTTGGTGAACAGCTTCGAGAACGGCTGATCGCGCATCGTCACGACCATCGCCACGCTGTCGCTTGTGTTCACGGTCTGCCCGGCCTGAATGCCAAGGATCGAGTCGAAGTTGTCTACGCTGCCGCCCGCGTACGCGCTGGGGTGGTACACGATTAGACCGCGCACCGTAGCCCAGCTCGCGAAGTATTTGGTGTGGTACGCGCCTGGCAGCGTCGAGTACGTGTGCGGACAGAAGATCGTGCACCCGTTGATGGGGATCGTGGTCGGCGATGGGCCAGGGGACTGGACCGAGCCGCCCGCGCCGTACCCGTTGACCTCGCCGACCGAGACGAACGATTGACTGTCGCTGACCGGGCTGTAGCCCACCCCGGATTTCTCGAACCAGCACCCATTGATCAGGGTGCCGTGCGTGCCGCGCCGGATCTCGATGCCGCTGCAGGTGTTGTGGCCAAGGAACGCGAACGAGCTCGCCTCGATCACAGTCTGCCCGGCCCGGTCCAGTGTCACTGCGCGGTCACAGAAGAACGAGTCGAGCTGGGTGATGTTGCCCTGGTCGCTGCGCGGCCCGAGGTAGATGCCGTACTTCGAGCTCGAGATGGTGCAGTCGTGGAAGCGGTCGAAGTCCGAGTTCACTCCGACAAACAGCGCCTCATAGCCGAGGAGCCGGCACGACTCGAGCACCACCGCGCCGCCGCGCCAGTCCCAGATCCCGTACGTACCAGCCCTGTATACGTTCGTGACGTTGTCGATGCTGAGCAGCGGCGTGTCTGGTGTCGCCGTGGTCATCGCGATCTGCGAGAACAGGTGGCCCTGGGGGCCGTTGTACTCGCTCGCGTCCCATGGGTTGCCGTCGTCGGCGCCGAGTTGGATGCACGTCCCGGAACCGGAGAACCGGATCTCGGCGCCGCCGTTGACCTCAACGTCGCCGTGCTCGCCGATCAGGATGAGCCCCTTGCGGGTCCTGGTCACCGTCGCGCTCAGCGCGTACACGCCGCGCGGCATGAAGATCGGGCGCCCGATCGGCGCAGTGTTGAGCATGGCCTGGAACGCGTTCGTGTTGACACCGGCAACACCCGGCGAACCGCCGGCATCGGTCCCATCTCCGACCACGCCGTACTTCGAGATGTTGTCGTACGCGCCCGTCACGATCGCGGTGCGCAGACTCCGCAGCGCGTCGAACGTCACGTTCGCGTCGTATGGCGCCCACTTTCGCGTCGGGTCCGACGGAGGCGTGGCAGTTCCAGACGAGTCGATCTTCGCCGCGGGGAGCGCGGTGTTGTCGTTCACGAAGTCGCTCATATCTTTGCCTCCGCTGGGAGCCTCTTGTAGAGCCGCGGGTCGAGCCCGACCTCGACGGCGATGCCGGTCAGCTTGAACGCCTCGCCGGTTGGTGGCGCGTACGACCCGCCAGAGAATTGCCTCGTCGCAGTGAGCGATCCGGCCAGCATCGACGCAACGTTGATGGTCTTGGACGGCGTCGGATCTGGCGCGGTGAGCGACGCGAGCGTGGTGCTCGCCGCGATGGACGCTTCGAGCCCACCCACGGTGACCGAGCCGGCGACGAGTACGCCAATGGTGTTCGCCGACTCGACCCACCGGCCGAGCGGGTACGACCATGCATAGTTGTCACGGACCAGCACGAGGCCGGTCTCGGAGGTGAACACGACCGGCAGGAGATACCCGAACAGCGACGCGGGCGGGGCGGTGAACGACGCGAACGAGACGCTCATCGAGAGCGCGTTACCCATCTCTCCGTATGCGACCCGGCCGTTGACGCGCTCCGCGCGCCATGTCGAGGTCCAGACCGCACCCGAGGTCGTGACCTGGGGCGACAGCGCGCTGGTGACCAGCGTCGCGCGCGCGGCCTCGCTCGTCGCAGTGATGCGAACCTTGAGCGCCTCCATGTCGGCGTTGCCCGCGCTCGGGGCATGGCGAACCTGCAGCGCGCCGCCGACAGTCGTAGCGTTCGGTGACCATGCCAGATCCTCGAAGTACGCAACGTTGCCAGCTCCGTCGTACTGGTAGTCACGCGCCAGCCTCATGCGGACGAGGCATGCGGAGCGGTACTCGCCGAGGATCATCATCTCGCCCATCTTGGCGAACCCCTGCAAGTCGTTAATCTTGATCCAGCTTGACTCGACATCCATGCCGTAGGTCAGCGATGAGAGCGCGCCCTGCTCAATCTTCGGGCCCGTCGCGGTCAGGTACACGTAGGACCCATTCCACAGCACGGCATGCAGGCCATCGCCGATGGTCCATTCCGCCCAGCGGCCGGTCCCGTCGCCGTCGTGGATGTCGACAAGCGCCCGGTAGTCCCAGATCAACACGCGAGCGCTCGACGCGACCACCCTGACTTGGTGCTGTGACGTCATCAGCGTCAGCGCGCTGACCGTGTCCGCGTCGAACGCGGCGACCGCGGCGCCGACATAGCGCATGCCGCGACCGTGGTCCATGAGGTACCAACCCTTGCGGCCCTTCATCAGCGTCCCGACTGGGGTCAGGCACAGCGCCTCGTGTGATGCTGGGCCGACATCGAGCGAGACGATCTGCGCCGGACCGTATCCCGGCCCTTGGCCGAGATTGTTCAGCCCATCGCCGGGGATGGCATAGACCGCGGTTTCTCGGCCCACGTAGAGCACGCCGTCCTGTAGCCACAACGCCGTGATGTCGCCACCGGCCGGCGGGACGTCGATGGTCAGGCCGTCATGGAACGACGCGATCTCGCCATCGTTGCGCTCGCGCGAGTACCAGACCCGATCCGGGTCGCCCGCGATGCCGGCCAGGTAAATACGGGTGTCCGACGCGATCATGATGCGCGCCGGTGGCGGCGCGATCGACTCGAGCACGCCTCCGTTCTCCGGGTTCGTTTCGTGCGTCGTGAGCGACGCGTCGCTCAGGAAGTCGTTGAACGTCCCGAGCGTGTACGCCGTCGGGGTATTCGCGAAGTACCTGTTGGGGTTCGTTGTGGCCGACGGATCAAGGCTCGACGTCAGATAGAACGGAGAGTCGATGTTCGGTGCGACCGCGGTGCGCCAGAACTCAATCGCGGGCGGCACGGTAAGCTTGTGAGTCGTGTTGAGCACGGCCGAGTTCGGGAACGTGATCGCGCTGCCCGTTACCGCCACGGTCGGGATCACCGTTGTCGTCGAGCGCTCGCGCTCGTTCTGCGCGTTGACATACCGCCACGTCTCCATGCACGCGTATGTCCCAACGGCGATCGATCCGCCGGCCGCATCGAGTGGGGACAGCGAGTACGGGTAGACATGGAAACCGACCTCGACGATGCGGACGCCGTCGTACTGCAGAATCTCGCTGCCCGTGAGGTATAAGGTGCGGCCGATGCCAGCGGTCCTCCTGGCCTGATCGCTGTCAAACGTGACGGAGATGTCACGCGGCGAGCGCGGACCATAGTCCCCGCCGTCATTGCCGAGCGGGATCGAGCGGCGGATTGAGCCGCACCACGCGTAGGTCTTCCCTCCCGTATTCGCGACTCCGGGCAGCCGTCCTGTTGATGGGGCGTAGCCGCCCGCCACGCCGATGGTTGACTTGGAGGTAAGGAACGCGTCGTCTCGATACAGGAAGTACGTGTTCTGCGGCGAAGGCCCGAGGATGCCCGACGCCGTCGTGGGCTGGGCGAACGCCAGCCAGACGTAGACCTGCCCGTTGTGGTCGAACGCTCGAGACCCAACGGCAAGATTCTTGGTCAGCACCGATGATGCACCGACAGAGTTTCCGGTGTCGGCCCAGTTCTCGGTCACGGTGAACTGGCCAGCGCTCGAGTCGCTCCAAAACGCGAAGCACCTGTACTGTCCGCTGTCCTGAACGGAGCGGAAGCAGGCAGCGACCTGGGTGATGGCCCCGAGTGCGGACGCTCCGAACGCCTGCCCGGTAAACACGTCGGCGAGGCTCGACGTGGTGAGCAGGTCGCCTTGGACGTTGACGCCGTTGACGCGCACGACCTCGGTCTGTGTCCCGTCCGCAAGAGCGGCTATCGCGATCGGGCCGTCACACGTCCTGGCCTTGGTCGCCGCGGTCACGGCCAGGGCCGGTGTGACCGAGAAGACCGTGTAGCTCGTCGTCACAGTTCGTCTAGCCGCGCCAACGCACAGGTCCTGGGTGCCAGCTTTCACAACGTCGTAGTTGAAGTTCGCCACCGCGGCGAGCACCGTCGTCAGCGCGCCACCAACCGCCGTGGCCGGCGAGGCCGGGTCGATCGCGATGACCTTCAGACTGGTAGCGCTGTCGTCCTGCACGAACAGCAGGATCTTCGTCGCCAGCGCGACCAGGCGAGGCCGGCTGTACACCGACCCGGTGAGCGCGGTCGGGGCCATGAGCACGTTGCCGGTCGTCTTGTCGAGAGCTGCGACCCAGATGGCCTTTGGCGAGTTGACCCCGTACGCGTAGACAATCGTACCGCCGAGCTCGGCGCGGTCCTGATCGACCTGGTCATCGGTCGTGACGAATGCCGACCGTTCATCGACAACCGCGGCGAGGTGTGTCCCGCGCAGGACCCATGACGAGGTCGTGGCGTTCCACGAATAGAACGCGGTGTCGGTGAACACACAGAGCTCGTCGTTCACGACGGCCATGCGTCGGCAGTTGGCCAGCGTGCCGCCGCCGAAGATGGCGTTGGACATCGCAGCCATCGGATGGCGCGTCTGCAGGCCGCCGATCTCCTCGAACTGCACATCCCGCGCAATGTCCATGGCCGGCGGGCTCGAGAACCGCGCGTCGTCCTTGGTCGCGAGACCGAAGCCCATCGGCAAGTGGACCTGCTGCCATGTCAGACCGCGCGGCATCAGAGCACCATCACCATCACGGTGATCGTCGCGCCGTACCCCGTTGCGCGCAGGCTCAGGAACTCGGTCTGGCTGTTGGGTGCACCGGCCGGAGTGACCGACCCGAAGTCGCGCACCACGCCCGCCGCCGCCGCGCCCTGTGGTGGGCTCAGAAAGAACGCCAGCGGCTTGCGGCCCAGCCCATGTGGCACCTGGACGCCGACGTTGTCGGGCAACTGGACCGGACCAATCACTCTGATCTCGGACGCGGGTAGGGCCATGATCTCCTTGATGGTCACGGCGTGCGACGCGACCACAGATTGAGTCGTCGCGTCGTTGATCCGGGACTCGAGGAGGCGGGTCAGCGCCATCGCCAGCTCGCCTCGTCGATGAGCAGCCCGCAGTCATCGCTGTACCCGTCGATGAGCTGTGAGCGCATGACCACGCGGCGCCGCGGGTTCTGTGCCGCGCGCATCATCGCGTCGTTGCTGAATCGCTGCAGTGCCGCGTCGCGCTCGGCAATGGCGAGGCCTGGGTCATTGCGGGTTTTGGCGCACGCCTTGACTGCCACGCCCCAAGTCAGCGCCGCCTCGCCGTTGCCGGTGAACACGTCGATCGTGTCCGAGTCACCGAACTGGGTCAGGTCCGGGGCCTGGGGCACGTAGGTCAGAACGTACGTGCCCGTGGTCGGCCTGGGCATGAGCACGACCGACGAGCCGACGATCGAGTACGCGCATGCCGTCCCGGTCGAGCCCGAGAACACGCCGCGCTCTTGGATCATGAGCTCGTCGAGCATGACGGTGCGCCCGGCCGAGTCGGTCACGCGCTCCACGCCGACGGTCTCTTCGTGGTCGCCGTAGAGCTCATACGACGCCGATCCGTCCGCGGTGATGGTCTGCGTGCTCTCGCGGAACCGCATCCCGCTCTGGATCGCGATGGAGTAGATCTGGCCGTACTGCTCGCTGATGAGGGACTTCCACTCCGCGGGGGAGATGGTGCCGTTGCCCTCCATGTCAACGCGGCGCTGACACGCCAACACCACGTTGCTCATCACGAGCAGCTTGGGCATTACGCGTTCGTCCTCTTGAACCCGTAGGTGAGGGTCAAGCTCTGGCCGCTCGCCAGGTCGGTCGGGGTATCACCGGCGTTCGTCACGTTGATCGTGATGACGCCAGAGCTCGGGCTGTTCGTGACCACGGTGTAGCCCTTGAGCCCGGACTGCGTCCCCGACTCGAACCCGTACCCGAGCAGTCCGACGTACACGCCGGGGAACTCGGCGAACGTCAGCGTGTACGCACCCGCGCCAGTCCGCCCGATCGTGACGCCGCGCCCGAACGTCTTCGTCGGTGTCGACGCGCCGGCCCCGGCGAGCTTCACGACGTGGCGAACCAGCCCGGGCTCGATGCATTGATCGTCGAATGAGTCGATGCTCATGGCGCCTCAGATCTGGAACACGCCGTGGTTGCGCGTGTCGTTCTGGATGTAGTTCTTGATCGAGCGGGTGCGCGTCTCGACTTGATCCGCGGTCGTCGAGCGCAGGTTGTAGTTCCCGTCGTCGTTGATGATATGGACGAAGTCCGAGTTCCCGCCCGGTCCGAGGCACCGCAGGTAGTGGCTGTCCGGGTTGTAGAGCCGCCCGCGGTTGAGCGGGCAGTCCGGGTCGCTGTGCAGCTTGATCGGTCCGGCCGGCGTGACGATCGTGCAGGTCTCGAACCCGTAGTTCATGTTCCCGCCCGCGTTCGAGAACTCGACGCGCGCGTTTCCGCGCCGCGACACGGCCCAGTAGTTGATCGGGTTCAGGACGCCGTCGGTGACCTTACCGCCGACGGTCTTGATGAAGACGCCGAGCTGACCGAAGTTCTCCTCGATGGTCTGGTTCAGCGATGTCGCCGACGCGAGCCGCGACCCGGCCAGCGCCTCGGGGTACACGCCGCGGTCCTTGGTGCGGAACGAGTCCGAGCCGAGCGCGGGCGCGGTGAGCGGGGTGCAGACCTCGAGCCCCTCCATGCACGTACCGACGTCGCCTGCGTTGAACAGGTAGTCGTTGTCCGCGAACGAAGTGATCGCCGCGGCGCTGGTCAGCGTGACCGTGCCGGCGATGAGGCCGATCGCGGCCACGGACGTCGTCCCGGTACGGGGCGAGGTGCCGTCGGCGTTCGGCGACGCGCCGACAACCATGCCGACCTTGAAGTTCCGCGCATCGTCGGGCACGACCATCGTGATCACGTTGGTCGACGCGCTGGCGCGCTGGCCGCGGATACCGGCGCTGGTCCGGTACAGGTCGAAGCCTTCGCGGTCGATGTGCTCGGTAATGACGCCGTCGGTCTCGAGCGTCACCAGGTCCAGGAACGCGCCGTCGTCCTGCGACGCGAGCAGCGAGACGCCGTCGATGATGATGTCGCCGTACTTGACGAATCGCGACGCGGCGAACTGGAGTCCGCTCGTCGTGCCCGCGTTGGTCTGCGCGGTCGAGAACGTGCCAGACACGCCCTGCGAGTTCGCGTACTTGACCGAGTAGTTGAAGGTCGTGCCGCGGAACGAGCCGGCGTGGCCCGCAGCCTTGGAGCTCTTGGGGATCTGGTCGAGCAGCGTGTGCGAGCGCATCGCGACGTCACCGAGCTGGCCAGCATAGAAGATCTTGAAGATGTAGGCGGTCTGCGCGACCGATGAAGCCGTAGCCATGTGAGCACCTTCCGCGCACTGCGCGGCGTTGAGAGTTCAGTCCTCTTGGTGCCCTCGGTCTTCTGGGCTGTCAGCGTCGGTCTTCGGTCGGTAACGGAGTCGAGTCAGGTCAGGTCAGAGCTCGCCACCAGCCTTGCGACGGGCCAGTTCGGCGAGGAATTCTTCGCGCGTCATCGGCGGCGCCTTGCCGGGCGGTGTGCCCTGCGTGGCCGGCGATGGCGTGGGTGGGGCGGGCGGCGTCGTGACCGCGGCCGGGGCGGATGGAGCGAGGGTTACGGCGGGGCGGGGCGGGGCGGCCGGCTTGAATGCGGTCTTCGGGTCGATGCCGAGCTCCTCGAGCTCGGCCGCGCGCTCCGATTCGTACGCGCGGATGACCTGCGTCGGCGTGGGCGCGTCGCGGAGGTCATCGCTCGGCCCGCTCTGGGTCCAGAGCCGCTCCGCGAGCGCGGTCATGCGCTCGCGCACCCGGTCCGGGTTCTTCGCCATCGCGGCTCGCGCGAGCGGCGCATCGTCGCCCACGGCCTTGGTGACTACAGCGTACCAGCGATCCAGGTCCGCGCGGACCTGAGCCTCCTGCGCGGCGCGCTGCTGTGCCGCCGTGGCCTCGCCGAGCTGCTTCTCGAGCGCGGCAACCTTGTCCGCGAGCTGGCGTTGCGCCAGGCTCTGGTGCGCCACGGCCTTGTAGCCGGGCTGCTTTTGGCCCTCGGGGCTGTGGCCGTAGAGGAGCTTGCCGAGCGGCTCGAAGTCCGCCTCGCCGAACCCCGCATCGGTCAGCAGGTCGATCAGCGCGGCCGGATCGGCCTTGAGCTGGCTGACGCGCGATTCGAATGACTCGGCCTTGGCGACGCGAGCCTGATGCGCCGCGCGGTCGCGCTCCATGTCGGCCGCGAACTTGTCGCGCTCCGCGGCCAGCTGGCGGCGAACGTGCTGCTCCTGCTTGCGCAGCGCGACCAGCGCGGGATGATCTTCCGCGATCTCGGTCGGCGTCGGGGTAGCCGGCGCAGCTGCGGGGGTCGCATCGGCGGGGGCAGGGGCGGTTGCCGGCTCGGACGTCGGCGCCGGAGAAGTGGACTCGGCGACCGGCGCCGGAGATGGATGCGCTGGAACAGCGCCGGCCGTCGAGCCCGAAGGAGTTGGCGTGGCTGGGGCCTCGCCGCGGAGCTGCGCCATTGCCGCGATCACGCTGTCGCGCTGTGGCGCGCGTCGGTCCGCGAGCTCCTGCGCCGGAGTCGGTGGCGGTCCGCTCGGCGCGGGCGGTGTCGCGGGCGCGGCGTCAGCCATTGGTCACCGCGATTCGAATCGTTCCAGCGCTGTCAACCATCTTGACGATCTATTACGTAACTCAGCTGGACGCGTCAAGCGCATTCGTGCCAGAATGGCAACGCGATGATGCGCGACGACAATTTGGCACGAGCCCTTGCCAGAATGGCACGCCCAGGGTGACGCCGGACGAGTGGTTCAGGCTCGTCGAGCTCCACGCGCCGACGTTGCGTGAAGTCGGCGTGCTGTCGATCCGCCTCGAAGGATGCGAGGTCCAGCTCGCACCCAACCCGGCCGGGCCGCGCCCCCAGTTCCCGGGTATGGACGACGCGAGGCCCAAGGATCCGCCGCCGCAAGCCGTTGAGCTCAACGCGCTCGACGACCCGGAGACATTCGGCGGTCGTCTCCCCGGCTACACGGTCCCGGCGACGTTGCCATTGCCGATCGAGGAGTGACCTATGGATCAGCTGTCCTATCGTTGGTCACAGGCCCCGAAGGGCGAGGTGAACCAGCGCGTTCTGAACTACGTCCGCACCGTCGATGCGGTCCAGGCCTCGACCTACAACAAGTTCATCCGCTGCGCCGCGCTCTACGACATGCCGCCAAAGCCGCGGACCATGGGCGACCTCGGCGACTACGCGATCGCCAACGGTGGCCGCATGCACGAGAACGCGATCGCCAGCGCGGTGAACGCGGTGAACGCGCAGATCGCGACGGCCGACATCCGCGCCACGTACGACACAGACGACGCGGACTGGTCTGTGCAGCGCCGGGCCAAGCATCTGGAGTGGTACACCGAGGCGCTGAGCAAGCTCCTCGAGGCGCTGCCAAAGTGCCAGAAGGGGTTCAAGGCCTGCGAGATCAAGGGCACGGGGATCAACAAGGTCTACGTCGACACGTTCGACCAGATCCGCATCGACCCGGTCATGGTCGATGACATCGTCGTCGATGAGATCGAGTGCCGCAACGGGCCGCCGCGGCAGATGCACTACCGTGTCCCGATCGATCGCGAGGAGCTCAAGGCGCAGTTCCCTCAGTTCGCCGAGCGCATTGATCTCGCGCAGAGCGGGTTCACGAACAACCCGCGGCTGTGGGCCGGGTACAGGCCGCTCGATCGCCACGAGGTCATGATCATCGAGAGCTGGCACCTGCCGCTCGGCACGAAGGGGCACGAGCGATACCGCCCCGGCCGGCACACGATCATCATCGAGGGCTGCGACCTTCTCGACGAGGAGTGGCACAAGCCGTTCTTCCCGTTCGCGTGCATGTTCTGGGAGAAACCGAGCCAGGGCTGGTACGGCATCGGTCTGGTCGAGCGCAACGCGGGGCTGCAGCGCGCGCTAAACCGACGCAACCTCCAGATCGAGCGTCAGCTCGACCAGGGCGCGTTCCCCACGACATGGGTCCATGCCTCGGATGCGGCGCTGCGCACGCAGGTATTCACGCAGAACGCGATCGGCACGGTCGCGACCTACACCGGCGCGAACCCGCCGCGGACCGAGCAGCCAGTCCCGGTATCGCAACAGCTACTCGAGGACCCGGACCGCATCGGCTCGAAGATCTTCCAGAACAGCGGCGTGTCGCGCATGGCAGCGCAGAGCATGAAGCCGGCCGGGGTCGAGACCGGCGTCGCGCTGCGCGAGTACCGGGACCAGACCACGCAGCGGTTCGCGGAACAGGAGCGCGGCTACGAGCGCTTCTTCCTCGATACGATGCTGCTCGTCATCGATTGCGCCAAGGACCTGGGCAAGAACGCGCCCACGATGATGAAGAAGACCCGATTCGGCGCGAAGAAGCTCGAGTGGTCAAAGATCGAGATGAACGACGTCCGAGTTCAGATCGGCGCGGCGTCCACGCTTTCGCGCACGCGTGCGGGTCGACTCCAGACCGTGGTCGAGTGGGCACAGGCCGGCATCATCAGCCAGGACGACGCGCGGCGGTTACTCGACCATCCAGATCTTGAGAGCGCGATGAGCCTCTACGATGCCGCGGTTGACAACGCGGACGCGTGCATCGAGGAGATCGCGGACGGCCATGTCGTGGTCCCCGAGCCGTACATGAACCTCAAGCTCCTGGTGTGGCGCGCGCAGCAGCGGTACCTGCGCTGGCAGATCGACGGCGCACCGGAGTCAGTGCTCGAGAACCTGCGCACGCTCATCGACCAAGCCGCGTGGATGGTCAGCGGTGGCGACGCGGAGAACGCGCAGGCCGCGGTCGGCCCCGACATGTCGATGCCCAACCAGGTCGGGCCAGCCGGCGGCGGTGGCGGACCCCCGCCGCCGGGCGCGCCGCCTCCGATGGCCCCGGTCGGACCCATGCCGGTTGGCATACCTCCTGGGCTGCCAGCCGGTCCGCCGATGCCAGTGCCACAGGCCGCGTTTAGCCCGCAGGCCATGTACCTCAGCACGTACGGATGAGCGACGGCCGGCTCGACGCGGCGCTGGACGAGACCGAGCGCCGGATCGCGGCGATGGACACGTCCGGCTGGGCTGCGTTGGCCGAGCGGGTCATCGACGACTGTCACCCGGAGCAGCGCGACTTCGCTCTCGACCCGGGCCGGTACATCACCGCGCTGGTCGGCCGTGGTGGCGGCAAGACCACGGGCGGACGCGCCAGGTTCACGCGTCGGCTCCTGACCACGCCCAAGGCGAACTGCTTCTACATCGCGAAGACGCGCGACCATGCCGAGCGCCTGATGTGGCGCCCGGTCAAGGACATCTTTAAGGCACTCGGGTTCGTCGAAGGCCTCGACATCGTCTACAACGAGACTAAGCTGCGGCTCATCCTGCCCCGAACCGGGGCGCGGCTGCAGCTGTTCGGCGCGGACAAGCCTGGCTACATCGAGCAGCTCCGCGGCGAGAGCTACCACGAGATCGGAATCGACGAGGCCGCGTTCCATCAGGACCGCGTCCTGGTCCAGATCATCGACAGCGTCATCGGCCCGCGCCTGCTCGGCTCGCTGTGGATGATCGGCACGCCTGGCCCTGTGCCCAAGGGGCGGTTCTACGAGCTCACGCGCCGCGGAACCAAGCTAGCGCGGCTTTGGTCCGAGCGCGACGAGCACCCGGGCTGGCGCGGGTGCTCGCTCCACAAATGGACCGTGGCCAGCGCGATCGAGAAGACGCGCGACCGGCCCATCAAAGATCTGCTTGAGATCTACGAGGCTCAGAAGCAAGAGATCCTGGACAAGCAGTGGGGTCCGGACAACCCGGCGCGGCGCCGTGAGCTGGACGGGGAGTGGGCCGCGGACGCAACCGCCCAGGTCTACTCGTACCGGATCCACAACGAGGCCGGCGAGCTCTGGAACCAGTGGGACCCGCCGCGCGAGGGGCCGCTCGGCATCGCGCGCTTGCCGCTCGGGCCCGGCGGCGTCCCGTTCAAGTTCTGGTGCCACGTCATCTCGATGGACCCGGGATGGAGCGACCCGACTGCGCTCAACGCGTTCAGCTTCGCCATCGACGACCCGACGATGAAGATCTACCACCGGCTCTGCATCGAGAAGAAGGAGCTGTACTCGCAGAAGATCGCGACCATCCTCCTCGGTGCTGGACTCGACAAGGAAAAGCCAGCCGGGGTTATCGGCGCGATCGGGTCGTGGCCGAGCAGCATGGTCTCGGACATGGCTCACCAGATGGCCGAGGCCACGCTGGCCGAGCTCGGCAACGTGTACGGGCTGCCGTTCAAGGGCGCGAAAAAAGGGTTCGGCTACAAGGTCGGGGCGATCGCCGCGGCGAACGGGCACCTCATCGACGGTCGCATCCAGGTCCTCAAGGGCAGCGAGCTCGAGGCGCAGCTCCTGGACCTGCAGTGGGACGAGTCCAAGAGCGGCGAGCAGATCGAGCGCAAGTCGCAGCCGAACCACAGCGCCGACACGATGATCTACGCCGTGGCCGAGGTCGCGACGATGCGCAGCACCGCGCCGGCTGGGTCATCGCCCGACCCGCGCCAGGACCCTCGGCATCCCGAGTACGAGCCGGCCATGCCCAGCGAGCGCGATGACTATTCGGCCCTGTTCGGCGAGGACTACGGCGCGCTGATGGGGACGTAAGCGCCGGCCCGGCGCTGTTGCATGAAGGGGACGATGCGAACCCTCGTCCTGGGCTCTCCCCAGGCGCCATGGCGCCGGGCCGGCAAAATCAGGGGTGTCCGCCGTCGACCCCGGTCCAGTCGATGGCCGGATCCTTGTCCCATCGCCCGCCCGGCGTTGCCTCTGCTCCGCTCAGGTCGAACGCGGCATCTGCCGCGATGGACTGGAGCCGAGCCGCGATCTGCGGAAGGTGCGCGGCGAGCTCTCGGTCTCGGCGATCACGCCGGGCAATCTCGCGGTACGCGGCGGTGAGCTTGCGACGGAGCTCAGAGACAGCTGGATGCGGCTTCGCTTCAGCGGCTCGGGCCTCGTTATGGTCACGCTCACCAGCGGACCGCAAGCGGTCTGACTCGACCCTAAGCGCATGCTCGGACCTGGCTCTTGTCTCCGCCATCTCGAGCTCGCAGATAAGCCATCTGACCTTGTTGACAACTCCTATCGATTCGGAGTCGAAACGACTTCCTCGGTACACTCGCGACACGTTCTCGTCGATGTCTTGCAGCGTCTCATTCGGCGAGAGCAGTTCGTTCGACGTCACGACAGCACCAGGACGTAGTTGCGCACCGAGGAGTGCGGCACCGCGACGCGGTTCACGAGTTCGCCGCGCTCGTAGCGGTACAGCACGAAGCGCTGCGCGTCTGCCTCGAAGCGAACATCCCACCCGTTCGTCTTCGGGTCGAGCCGAGACGTGATGCTCGTCTCCGAACTGTTCGGTCCGCTCAGCGCCTGGCCATCGGCGAAGTTGACGCGTAGCACGCGCTCGCCGCGCGGCTCCTGTGGCTCGGAGTCGGCGCCCTTGGTGGGCTGCGGCTTGGTTGGTGCGATCGTCGGATTGCTCATGTGGTCCTTAGGTATCTACCATGTATCTACCATGGATCGGGTCGAACACGGCGCGGGGAATCTTGGCTCGCATCTCCATTACGTACGGCGTCTCGCACGCGTAACGGAACGGCGCCCGCGGGTCGATGTTCGCCGCGGCGAACAGCTGCTCCGCAATGCCTCGCTGCAGTCCGAGGCGTGAACGTGCGCGACGGTACGGCGCTTTCACGGCGACGTAGAACACGTAGGGCGATGGCATGTCGTCGTCCTCCTCGTACGAGATGAACCCGTAGAGGTGATCCGGTGTCCCGGGCTCGCCTGGCGAGTATGCCACGGCAGTTGCGACGAGCGGACTGTCGATAACACGCCCGATCTCGCGGTGCATGACCTCGGCCCATCTCGCCATCGAGATGAACCCGGCGCTGTGGCTCATCCGGTACGACGAACTCCACATCGATACCACGAACATGCGGTCCTGCGGCTGCATGGCGCGGAACGAGACGGTCACGCGAACCCCTCCTCTTCCGTGACCTCGACTTGGTCCAGGCAGTCGATGCATCTGTACACGATGCTCGAGCCATGACGGGGCATGCGTTCCATGATGCCGCGGCATGGCGAGCGCGGACCGGAGAGGCTGGCGGACGGCGGGGCGGCGAAGTGCCGGCGACGCGCGATCTCGGAATGCTTGAACGGGACGGTCATTCCCACCCCCTGGCCAGCTTGAGCGCTGCCATGATCTCGTCGGCCTCGCGGTTCGCCTCTTCCCGCTGTCGATGGTCGAGTCGCCAGTCGCCAGACCGAACGCGCGCCCTGAAGTACGCGAGCTCGAGCTTCCGCTCCGCGTCTCGGTGGCACATGTCGACGGTCACCGCGGCCTCGTCATGCACGAGCACGTGCGCTCGGCGTTGAGGATGCGCGTCCCGATGTAGTCGATCATCGAGGCTGGCGTCGGGGCAAGCAGTAGCGCCTTCTCATGAAGCTCGGCGCGGCAGCGGTGGCCGCACTCGCGCTTCCACGTGATGTATATGGTCCCACACGGGACATCGTTGATCACCACTGCGTCGGTGATTCCGAACTCCGAGAACGGGTCGCCGGATCGCAGCATGCTCTCGAGGTAGAGCGTGAAGAACATCTTGAACGCGCCGTTTGACTGGCGCGCGGCGGTTGGCCAGTCGACGCGACGGAACGGCTCGCGCTTGATCGGGACCTCGACGAACAGCGGGCGATACGCGTCGCTCACCGCTGTACCTCGTCGCTGAACTTATCGCGGTCCTCGCACACCGGCGGCCGCGCGGCCCGTTCCGCCTGCCACTGGACCAGCGCCGGGCTCTTACCTAGCTCGTCCTGGTACGCGGAGCAGTGATCGCACTCGACATAGCCGAGGTCGATCCACTTCACGGAGGTGCCGGAGTGCTCGCAGTCGAAGCCAGCGTTGTCTTGGTGCACGTGGACATCAACAACAGGGCACGTCGCGCGCTCCCATTCCATGTTGCGGCGCATGTCGACCACCCACTGCTTGATCCGATGACCGGGATGAGGATAGCAGTCCTTCATGATCTGGTCGAATGGGCCACTCACCGACATCGTACTCACTTGGGCATGCTCCACGCCTTGGGTGTCCGCCCGAACGCCTTGCGCACGCGGCGCAGCGACTCGTCGCGGTGGATCTTCGCGCGCTCGGCCTTCCACTCGTGGTACGGCATGCCGTCCGCGAGCTTCTCGGTGTTCATGACGTAGCGCTCGTCTGGCCTCGCCGCGGACCTGCCCTGCACGACCGAGCACAGGCTCACCTTGACGTGGCCTGGCGACGACATGACGTGCCGGCACGCATTGACGCAGTCCACTGCCGACGGATGCGCGCGATCGTCATCGGTGAGGTCCGGGTTACGCCAGGTGCAGTGCACCCACTCCGGCGGATCGCCGCGCTCGTCGCGCACGATGGTGAGTTCAAAGCGCCCGTGATCCAGGCACTCGTACTCAGCGGTCACGACGGAGCCCGGGTTGGTGCGGACTTTCAGCTTCCAGGTCAAGGCTCCTCCCAGATCTTGGTCCCTGCCCGATCCACGCTCGCGAACCATCCCAGCTCGGGCCGGCTCCGCGACTTGACAACGAACCCGAGCTGGGCGAGCTCGAGCGTCTTGCGGGTGCGCGGCCAGTCCGCGTTCTTGTCGAGCGGGCGCGCGATCTGGCCAGCACCGCCAATCATGCACCATTGCGCGCCGTCGAACGCCCGGCCAGCCAGGAACTCGATCTTGTCGTCGTCGGTCATGCTTTGCCTGTTTCTTTATCAGGTCCATGCCAGTAATGCATCGGCCGCAAGATGATCTTGAATGGACCAGGCGGCGGAACCCACGTCCCGGCGGCCTTCTGTTCTCTGACCTCTACATCACGCGGGTTCAGCGAACATTCAAAGCACCAGACCTCGCCGTTGCTCTGGCAACGGCCGCGTTCCATCGTCATCCCACACCTGGGGCATTTCACAACGTCTGCTCCGTGACTAGCGGGCTCGACCCAAAGGTCCCTGTCCCGCTCGTCGCCAAGGTGTAGTAGTGCCCGATCGGGACTTCGTACGAGACCTGGAACGGCAGGGTGCCGCTGTCGCTGATCGTAACGCCAACTCCGATGCCCCGGCTGAACGTTGCGCGAGCGCGCGCCGTCGTGGGCGAACTCGACGAGTCGCTGCGCAGGGTGAGCGTCCCGGCCTGAGTCCCGATCGCGGTCAGGTTCCACGACCAATCCCCGGTCACGGTGACCAGCGTGGGCCGAGTCGTGCTGGGCCGGCGCGCTGTGTTCAGCGCGAGCGAGATCGTCGCGCCGGTTCCGGGCAGAGCCTGGCACACGGCCTGAGCGTTGTTGACGTAGGTCTCGCTGGCTAGGCCAGCGGTTGCGCCCGCCGCGGCGGCATCGGCGTACGCCTCGGTCGCGAACCCGGACGCGGCGGTGTCGATCGCGGCCTGGACCTGCGTCGGGACCGCTGCGTCTCGCCACTGCAGCACGCCGGAGCCGCGCGTGATGCTGAAGAACGGATAGGTCGGATGGGTTGCGCCTGGCCCGTTGTCGGGCCAGTCGTCGTTCACATCGATCTGACCCACAGCATTGACCGTGTTCGTGTCGGTTACGACCGACACGATGGCGGGGACCTCGCGCAGCGGCGACGAGGCGATCTTGACGATGATGGTCTGTCCGACGACTGGTGTAGTCATGTGCGAGATTCTATCATCTCGGACCAGTCGACCGCGTGGCGATCGCGACGCGAACCGCCGCGGCGCAGTCGGGACAGATCATACCGCGGGCCAGGTCGCAGAACGCCCATCCCTCGGGCACCCACTCGTCGCGGTTCCGGCCCGGCCACAGCGTCGAGCCAGTGCTGGCTCTGGCGAAGTCGACGAGCACATCGTCGGGCGGAGTCGGCGTCTCGACCCCGCACACCGCGCAGTCGCGGTACCCGATCGCGACCGACTCCGTGGTCAGGTACGAGACCCGGCGCGTGTCGCCGATGCGGACCGTCACGGCACCATCGCGTCGAGAAACTCGTCCAGGGCGCGGCGCGCTCTCTGCGTCCGGCCGTGAGCCTCGTCCCGCACCGCGGTCGCGTCGTCCAGCTTGCGAGCCGCGTCCTGGCGCGCGAGCTCAGCGGTGCGCAGTGCCTCGAACGAATGCTGGACCTCGGCGGCGATCTCGAGGAAGTCGCGCTGGTCGCTCATCGCGTCTCCAACTCGGCCGCGCACGCCATCCAGTCGCGGGCCAGGTCGCGCTCCACGATGAGCCCGGCGAAGTCGGCTTGCGGCATCGCAGCGATGACGCTCGAGCCCGAGCGCGCGTAGGCGACCGTATACTCGGCGCGGGCCGGCGGGTCGCCGCACATCTCGCGGACCGACGCAGACCCTGACCCGGCGGTGCAGCCCACCGCGAGCACGAGCAGAGCGCGCAGCCCCCAGATGACCTGTATCGCGAGCCACGCGAGCGCAGTCTTGAGCATCGTCTTCATGACAGCACCCTAGACCCGGATTCACGCTCGCGCAAGATGTCGCGAAACACGGCACATTGCTCGGGCGACGCCTCGGCGCGTAAGTAGTCGCAGATCAACTTGAATCGCTGCGCCGGGGTCTTGCTCATGGCCTTGTCGTGTTTCTCGAGCTGGCGCAGCGCGCTGGTGATCTCAGCGATCTTCGCCGCGGTCCACGCCAGGTGCGAGCCGAGCTTTTCATCGTACGGCTCGTCGTCTGCGGTCGCCTTGTCGAGCTTCGCGATCACCCGGGCCTGGGCGTCGTCGAGCGCCTTTAGCGCCTTGGCCAGCGTCTCGCGGGCCGTGTCAATCATTCCAGATACTTCAGAGGACAAGCTGGCTCCGTTCGGTGAGTCGGTCAGGCATCGATGCGACCGCCATCGTCCGCCCACCTGCTGAGCTCGCGCCCCTCGTCCCGCAGCATGCCGATGATCATCTCTGCCACGGCGAGCCGGAACTCCTCGTATCTCCGTTGATACTCAGATAACTCCCTGGAGTACGACTCGCGCAGGTCGAAGAGCGTCAAAGCGGCGTCCCGTCGTCGAGGTAGAGGCTCAGCGGCTCGCCGAACGTGCGCTGGTACGCGGCGAACACCTGGTTCCAGGCATGGAACCCGGGGCCGCGCGCATCCACCGCGTCCTTGAGCGCATGGGTGAGGCTCCAACGTTCGGTTTCGTTGTCGTAGGCGCCCATCTCAGCCCGATCTACTCGTGTCGCAAGCGCGCATGCAGCTATTTTTTGGGAAAATTTGGTTCATACACAGGCTGGCC
>Ga0134123_10000249_pt1 | contig 36951 bp, 65 predicted proteins | sample KB303_FD_96460 | JGI IMG/M metagenome (GOLD analysis project Ga0134123, IMG submission 96460) | Terrestrial soil microbial communities without Nitrogen fertilizer from Kellogg Biological Station, Michigan, USA - KB3-0-3 | ecosystem: Environmental > Terrestrial > Soil > Unclassified ...
GTCGGCGGACTACCTTCGACCTTTTGAAATCTCCCCCCCCGCCCTACGCTTGCGGGGTGTGCCCCTCTCTTACAGCGACCGCGATGCACTCGTCACAGAACGCCGGGCGACGCATGCGCGCGAACGCCTGCATGGGCGAATTGCAAGCGATGACCGCGCCGTGTTCGCAGCATGCCGCGTACCCGCTGGCGATCAGCACGACGGCGGAACGCGATCCCCATTCGTTGCGATAGCCAACAGAGATAACGCCAACGCATCCGGGCGGCTCAGGGAAGGGGAGTTCGAGTCCCCTTGCGCGTGCTTCGCTTATCAGTCTCGACATGTCATGGCCCCGTTGTTGATCGCCGAACAGGTATGCCCTACAGGTCTGAAGGAAGGATGATGCGATCATCCGGTCCGGTTCCAATGGTGACCGGGTGCGGTAGGCCATCCCGAGCGGTCCACTGGACGAAGGTCGGACCATAGGCCAGCGGGCGCCCCGGTTGCCTTGTGTGCATGGCGCTTGGCGTCACAGTTCACACACAGCACACGAAGGTTAGAGTCGACCAGAGCAAGGTCAGGGCGTACAGCGCGCGGGATGATGTGGTCCACACGGGAAGCCCCTTTCCCCGAGACGTCCGCAGTGCAGTTCTCGCAACGCTTGTGCGCGCGCTTGACTGCGTGTCCGCGTGCCGCCTGCCATTCCCGCGTTTTATAAAACGGATTGTTCGGCATAGCGTAAGGATAGCGCCATGCCGTTGAAATGCGGGCGGAATTATGAGATACCGGCGTAACACCTTGTTTCTATGCCGTTCTTAGGCATTGACGGCTATTGCATTTCCTTACGCTAGGCGTATAATTCTGTATGTACCTGTTGCACTCGTCTGATGGTCCGCGAGATTAAACGAAAGGGATCAGCGCGCCGGAGTTCGAAAACCGGCTTTCACCAAACGAACCGCGCGAGTCGCGCGGACAGCGAACCGAAGCCCCGCTGTCCGGGCGACTTGTTCCCCGATCAAAACCACTGACGAAAGGATTCATCATGAAAGCAGCAACCCATTACGGCGAATGTCAACTGTGCGGCCACACGCAAAAATTGCCCTACGGCGGGCGTCTTTCGTTGCACGGGTACAGCGTGCAATGGAATATGTTTGTCGGCACGTGCGACGGTTCGCGTCATCTGCCTTACGAACAGTCGAAAGACTTGCTTGCGGACCAGATTGTGCGCCAACGCAAAGTCATCGTCGACCGGCAAGCGTTCCTGAAGGAAATCACGTCGCCGACATTCACGGACATATTCATTTCCGAATATCAGCGCGAACGCAACGGCGGGAAGGGCGGATATATCGGTCGCCGGTTGACGGCCGCAGAATACACGATGGAAGAACACAAGCACGAAAGTTATTCATCGTTCCGCATCACGTGGACCAAGCAGGACGGCAAGCAAGGCGAAGTCAAACAGTATGATGTGACCAGCGCCGCCGCGCTGATCGCCTACGCGAACCGGAACACGGTGCGCGAAGTCAGCGACGAGATAAAGAATCGCGAAGACTACATCGTTTGGCTTCAGGCCCGGATTGATAACTTCAAGGTGCGCGACCTGAAGCCGATCCCGCAAGACGAACAGGGCACGAAGACGCGCACGATGCACTTTTCAGTTCCCATGTACGGCTACAAAAGCGCGTCCGCCTGTTCGGCTTCGGCAATGGGCGCGCAAAAGTCGAGTTACTCGCACGCGCAAACGACGGACCGCAGCAAAGTAACCTGCGTCCGTTGCCTGAAGGAAATCGCGCGCCGCGAAGCAAAGAAGGCGTAATGCAGGACCGCATGCGAGTCGTGCGGACAGCGACCGCGCTGTCCGGGCGACTTGCCCGAAAAACCACTGACACGAAAGGAACACGAATGATTGATTTCAAACTACAGCCGGAAGAATTCGCCGTCGTCGAACGCATCGCATGCCGCGCCCTCGACATGGCGGACAGGTTCAACGTCGATTACACGAAGACGGAAGCCGTCATGGACCTGACGGCGTGCCATCGCAACGGATGCCCGCTGTCGCTCGACGAACTCGAAGCCGCGCCGGATGGCGACTTCGCGCACGACGTCTTCGGCATTCGGCGGCACATCAACCGGGAAACCGGCGCCCTCGAAGATTGCTTCATGCCGCGCTTCGCCGCCGCGTATCACACGGCGCGCGCCGCCAGCTAACGCAGGACCGCATGCGAGTCGTGCGGACAGCGACCGCGCTGTCCGGGCGACTTGCCCGACCACTGACGAAAGGGAACAACGATGATTAAGACCACAAAGGCGGCACTCGGCGAACTGGCACACAAGGCCCGCATCGTCGCCGACGAACCCGACTTGCAGGAAAGTTACGGCATCACAGAGCAGGAAGCCATCGACGTCACGTTCGACCTGATGCGCATGCAACGAAAGGGCGCGATGTTCTACAGCGGCGGCAAGTCGAACGTCGTGTTGCGGATGCTTGCCGACGAAGCGGAAGACGCCGCCGTCGTGTTTCGCGATATCGCGCGCGCTGCGACGTCGCCGTCGGAGCGGAAGAAAGCGCGCGAAGCCGCGCTGGACTTGGACGTGTTGGCGCAGAACATAAACGCGACGATCACGGCGAACGCGTACAAGGCGGCATCGAAGTAAACGCAGGACCGCATGCGAGTCGTGCGGACAGCGACCGCGCTGTCCGGGCGACTTGCCCGAAACCACTGACGAAAGGAACGCAAATGGAAATCGAATTCGAAAACGAAAGGTTGATGCACTCGACGCTTGTCAACGACCTGACCGCCATCGCGGCGAAGTGCAACACGCTGGACGAAGTGCAAACGGCGGTCGACGCCCTCGCGCTGAATCCGCATTGGTGGCAAGTCTACCGCGGCGGTCATCACATCGCGCTGTTGTTCCGGGAAGGGTTCGACCGCTTTCATCGCGCCGTCGTCATCAACGAACCGGGGCGGCGCGCATGAGGGCGGACGACGCGAAGCGCATCGCGAGTCAGGGCGGGTGCGTGTTGTGGTATGACAGGCAAACCCGCTTATGGTATTTGCATGCGGTCGGCGCGCTTGAAGTCGAAGCGTCCGGCGGTTGCTTCATGAGTCCCGGACAACTGTCGGTCCTGACGCGCGCGCAGTTCGGCGCCCGGGTCGCCGACGCCGTTAAATCAACGAAAGGGTAAGCCATGGTCGACGAGAAACGGAACTATCGCGTTACGCGACTTTGCTGCATTAGCGGCATGTGCTTGGAGTGCCGCGCGGTCGCGACCGGCGGCAAGCGCAAGCGCATCGTGCATGCGGACAACGTCACGAAGGCATATGCCGAACAGTGCCTCACGGGTTGGGCGGCATGGGAACCGAAGGCGGAACGTGTGCCGGGAAGGTAAAGCAGGACCGCGCGCGAGTCGTGCGGACAGCGACCGCGCTGTCCGGGCGACTTGCCCGAAAACCACTGACGAAAGGAATCGAAATGGAAAGGCAATGGACTTTGTCCGCGGGCGAAGCGACGGTCGACGCGGCGGGGCAAGACAGCATCGAATGCGGCGACGTCGTGCGTTCGTATGACTTCCCCGGCTTGGACTCGGGGTGTTATGTTGAAGGCGTCGTGACCGAGCGCGACGACGAAGCCGTCATGATTCACGTGATCCGTGACGTATGGGCCAACAAGGACGAACAGGTCGGCGCGCGGCTTCAGGTTTGCGCGCCGCTTGGCATCTCGTCGTCGCGTGGCGTCCCGGCGGTTTACCTGATCGCCAAGCGCGTCAAGAAAAGCGACGAATGAAACCACTGACGAAAGGACAGGAAATGAAAACGAAAGCGGTCAATCGCAAGGACCTTGTGCGCGTCGACCTGACCGTCGACGAAGCGGAATCCGCCGGTCATCATGTCTATGACTACACGGTTCGATACACGATCAACGGCGCGAAGTTCAAGCGCCACTTCCGTTCGGGCAAGGACGCCCGCGCGTACATGGACGTTTTGCAGGAAAACGGCATCGCCGCAAACTACGCGGCGAAGCGGCACAAGGCGGACAAGGCGAAGGGGTTGCAGTACATGCAACCGGAAAAGGAATAGCCATGGACGCCGCCTTGACGCTGTTGTTTCTTGTCGTTGCTTTTTTGTATTTGTCCCCGCCGCTGTACGTTATTTTTTCGAGCCGTTCCCGCGGCGGCGCAAAGTTCGGATGGTTACTTGTTGTCGTGTGTTTTTCTTGGATCGGGTTTGCCGTGTTCCTGATCGTCACGCAATCGCCTGACGCGAAGGCACCGGCATCGTTTGACCGGGTCGACCCGCGCTTTTGATCTTGCAGGACCGCACGCGAGTCGTGCGGACAGCGACCGCGCTGTCCGGGCGACTTGCCCATAATCCACTGACGAAAGGAAACACAATGAAGGTTTACTTGCACAAGCGCATTGCAAAGGGCATGGGCGTTAGCGCCTCGCGAAAAGTCGACGGCACGTTCATCGGTGCTTTGCTGGGGTTCGGTTTGGTGCGCGGGGCGATCAAGCTTGTATGCATGCCGTTCGCAGAATGGCGCAACGGAAAGCGGGTCAACGCAATCCTGACGCTTGTCGCCGTGTTGGCTATCGCATCGCTGTTCGTGTTCTAACGAAGGACCGCATGCGAGTCGTGCGGACAGCGACCGCGCTGTCCGGGCGACTTGCCCGAAACCACTGACGAAAGGAAACATCATGATAAAAAAGAGACGAAGCTTTCACGGCGTTACCCGTTCTCAAGACGCGGCGGGCGAAGACAGATTCTTGGCGCAAGTGCGCGTGAGGGGTGCGCCGCATATGTCGAAAATGTTCAAGCATCAGGACGAAGCGATCGCATGGAAGCGCGCGATGGAAATCGACGTAAAGCAAAAGCACGGCATCGTTACCCAGTCCGTCCGCAGTCAAACCGGATATTGGCCCTATTGGCGCGGCTTCCAAAAGGTCGCGGCCGAACATCATCAGGCCATTTCGGAACTGTTGGAAGCGGCGCGCGACGTCGTCTTGTTTTCCAACAAGGAAGGCGGCGTTCCGGCGCGCAAACTCGGCGCCCTGAAGGCGCAAATTCGCGCATACGAAATCGCCGCGTATGGCTTTGACGTTTGAAATCCGCCACTTTGACGAAAGGACAATGCAAATGAACTATCTTTATCACACGATCAGGCAAAGCGACCGCGGCGGCTTCGACGTGCATGGCTTCTTCGTGCAACCCGGCGGCGTGCTTGCCGGGCAAACGCTGAAGCGGTTCATCGAGTCGTTCCCGACGATGGAAGCGGCGCAAGCGGCCTACCCGCAAGCGCGCACGGGGCATGCCTTGCTCGACCCCGAAGTCACGCTGTCGCATTTGCCGGGAGAAAACGACCCGGTTCCCGGCGGCATGTACCCGGACGATATCGAATGAAGCCGCGCCGGGTCCTGAACCGGCGGCGCGCCGCTTGGCGGGCGCGGATCACGTTGCTAGAGCATCAGGCAATCGAAAGCGGCGACCCGCAGCGCGGCGAACTCTTGTTGCGTCAAGCGGAAGCCGCGCGCGAACGCCTTGCAGTGATCGAAGCGCAGTTGAACGCGGATCGTCGGCAATTGCTTTTGCGTCATCGGATCGCAGGGTATCGCGCCCGAGCAACACAAACCCGAAACCTTGCGGCCAGCGTCGGGGACCCCGTGAAAGCGGCAACCCTGCGCACGCTGGCAAACAAGTTCGAGAAAACCGCCGGGGAACTGGCGGCGTCGCTATTGACCAATCCGTAACCCTTCAAGCCGCCTTCGGGGCGGCTTTTTTATTTCCGGGTCAGCAACGCGTCGGCACGCTGGCACGCGTCGATGACCGCGAATTCCTTTTGCGCGCGATCCTTCGGCCCGGGCCGTTGCCACCTGTGCAGTGCTAGCCGGTATTGATGGTCGCAGACCTTGCGCAGCGCCCGCAAGGCGCGTTCTAGTTCGTCGATCCGGACCGTTGCGGCGCACGTACACGGGACGCCCGGCGGCACGATTTCCCCGCACCATTCGCAACGGCCGGTTTCGCCCGCGGTCACGTCTTCCCCGGCCCGACGTAAACGCCCGGGCGCCACTTGTCTACCCGGGGCGGCGCGTCGCCCGCGTCTTCGAACCAGTGAAACGGTAACGCGTTCCACTCGTCGAGCGTGAGCCGCACGGAAACGGTTTCGTCGTCGCTCATGCAATACGCGTCGATGTACACGCACGCGGGCGGCAACGCCATGCCCAGCGCGACGAGATAGCGGCGCCCGTCGCGTTCCATGACCTTGCAGCGCAAGCGGAATGCGCTCATGCGCCGGGTTGTGGTTTCCACGGGCGCAGCGTGACGGGCTTGCCTTCGATCAGGTCCCGGAATTCCCCGCCCTCGAATAGCACGGGCATCATGCCGACGTAGCCGCCTAGCATCGCCTGAAAGCAGAGCATGAGCGACAACCCGTTCGACGACGCTAGCGTCACGTGCCCAATCACGTGAATGCCTTCGCGGCCGATCATGACTTCGTCGTTTTGCCGGAAGATGTGCGGCGGCGCGTCCATCAACAATCCTCGTCGACAAAGCGAACGAAGCACGTTGCGCACATCTTGCGTTGCACTTTGAAAACGGCTTCGCGTTTTGGCTTCATGCTGGCATCAACCGCGCGAGTTCGTCATGCCAGTATTCGAGCGACGCGAGTGCGGCGCCGCCGTCGGCGGCGTCTCGCAGGATCGGCATTCCGCTGTCGACTGACTCGACGCATTCCGCGCGCGTCGCAGGTCTGCCCTCGCGATACCAAATGCACTCGACCGGGTCCCCGAGCGTGAACATGATCCCCGGCGACAGCGGTTCGCCGCCGTTGCCGTGTGCCGACTTCATGACCGGCGCGCGAAATGTTTCGTAATAATCCGTAAGCCACAGCAACGACACGCCCGGGTTGCGCGACAGCATGACGCCCGTTTCCTGTAGCGGCGCATCGGGGAACGCGGCTTCGCGACGCTGCGCACGTGGCAAGGTCAGGAAGGGACACGCCTTGACGCTGAACTCGGCGCATTCTCGATGCGATGGCGGTTCGGCACTCACGCGATTGACGCCGCACATCGGGCCAATGACGAAGCACATAATTTCGAGATGCCCGAACTTGTCCCCGCAAACCCAGCATCGCCGATCCTTGACCGCGCGCGCCATCTTGCGCGAATCCATGACGCGGAAGTCGGGCTTGCCGTCGAACCATTGAACAAACCACGGCACGGGATAGCCGCGCACGTCGACGGGAAGCTTCGCGATCCGCGTCGGGATTTTTCCTTGATATCGCATCATGATTTTTTGCCCGCCCTCGGGTTGTCGAACAGTGTTTGCAATTCACGAACCCAATAGAAAACCTTTTGCGCCAAGCGCGCCGCCTCGCGCCGGGTCAGTTCCGGCGGGTCGGGCGGCAACGTGCCGCCGCAGCACGTGCAAAGTTTCAAAAGGTGATTCGCGCCGCCGAGAATGGCCCGCATGCCGCATTCGTGATGCATCAGGACGTTGCATTCCGCGACCGGGTCGTCCGCACGGACCGGCTCGTCGCACCATTCACAGCGGCCCGCCCGTTCGTCCTTCACAAGCGGCCTTGTCTGTGACCGGCGCGGATTTCCGCCGCCATGTGTTCGAGAATCTCGGGAAGCCGCAGTGTCGTCGCCATATCGGCCTGACACTCGAAGCCGTTGCCGTCGACGCCGTCGATGACGATCAGAATCGCGGCGACCGCTTTCGTGCGCTGGCGTATCTCGGTCACTAGGTCGTTATATTTGCCGGGTCCGATCATGGCAGATAACCCCGCTCGAACCGGAAGCACGCGCGGCAACGATAACGCGACGGCGATGCGAGATACAACGCGACGTCCGGCTTGTAGCGCTTGCGGCGACAGCGCTCCCCGCAGCAAATCCCCGTTCGCGTTCGCGGTTCCTGTTCGCTTCGTTCCCAGCGCGGCATGCTCGATGCTCCCCTCTAGTGTTTGCTTTGTTTGTCTTGTGCGTCTTGCGCGTCTTGCGCGGCTTGCGCGGCCCGGAAAACTTTGTCCATCTCGGGAAAGTTGATCGTGTTCAGTTCCTCGACGAACGCCCGAAACGCGATCCACGCGACTTCGCGCGTCTCGGGATGGTGCCCGCCAAGCCAACGCGAGACGAGTTCGCCCAGCGCGGCGCCCTGCAAGCTAGGGTTGCGCCCGGCTAACAGGTCCCCAATCGCGACGATCAGTTCAAGCGCTTCCTTGACGACCGCTTTTTTTTCTTCGTCCGTCATCGCCAGATCGTCGGCGATTTGATCGAAGGTCCACGTTTTCATATCCACGTTTCCACGATGACGGAGTCGTCCCCGGGATTGCGATCCAAGCGGGTGAGCAGGAATGTCGCCCTCATCCTGATGCCAGCGCGCACGTTGTCGAGCGTGTCCGCGACGACGACGTCGTGCGTCGGCTTGTCCAGTTCGAACCGGCGCGCGACGAACTTGCCGGGGTAATCGCTGGGGTTGTAATACACGGTCCAAAGGGAAAGGGGCGGGTCCGGTTGCATCAGTGATCCGTCCGCTTTTTGACCGGCGGACGGTGCGGCGTGAACTTCCCGCGCGTCGTTTCGATTTTCAGTCCGCCGTGCTTTTCGAGCATCATTGTCAGCAAGTCGCAGTTCGCGACCAGTCGTTTTCCGTAGTCGGCGAAATGGAAAATCATTCCGACCGTGCGTTCGAGTTCGTCGCGTTGCCTTTCCTTGTCGCCGCCATAGTCCGCCGCTTTCGAGCGAATGCGGACGGCGCCGGTTTCTTCGTCGTGCGTCATGCGTGACCACGTCGGCTCGACGAACATCAGTTGTTCGCTTTGATGGTCGTCATAGAGCAACACGGCCGCGGCAACGTCCGCGCGCGCGCACGTCTCGCGAATGTCCGCCATGAGTGCGCGCAATTTGTCCTGCCGGGCTTGTTGTTCGTCGTTCATCGGCGCGGAACCTTTCCCCGGTTTCGTGCGATCCATAGGCAAACCCAAACCCAAAACGTCGCGCGTTCGCCGTGCATCGCGATCAGTACAACCCACATGCCTTGCAGGATCATGCGCAGGAATCGCAATAGCGCATTGTCGAGTTCCCCTTGCGACACGGCCCACAGCATGAGAATCGAACAGGCCAGCATAAACACGCTAGACGCGGTGCGCCAATAGGCCCGCGTGACGAACCCCTCGGGAATGTTGCGCGGATCAAGGACGGGAAGGCGGTCGATCATGGTTTGCTGTTGTGCCGGTTGATGCGCCATGCGTTAAAGATAGCCCACGCGTAACGGTAAGTCAGGGACGCGTTCAGCGCAAACAGGATCGCGCCGCCCGCCTGCGTCAGGGTCGAGTTCTCTTGCGTGCCGACCCACATTACCCAAATCGAGATTGCGACTGCAATGCTGCCGTGTATCAGGCCGCGGCGCGCCATTCGCATGAACTCGCGATAGCGGGCTTCGGACACTTCGACGAAACCGGCGGGCGGCTTGCGCGTGCGCCTAACGAAACGGGTTGTCAAGGCGCGCCGTCAGTTCGTGGAAAAACGCGGGCGTCTTAATCCGCCCCTTCAGGATGCCGCGCAAGCGTTCCTGCGCCGCTTCCCGGCCCTCGAATGTTGGATAGGCGATCAGTTGCCACGTCATCAGCGTGTGCGACACGTTGAACCCGGCGCAGCACGCGCCGCAATAAATGTTGACCGACGCGCCGCCGTGCGGTCCTTCCCAAAACTCGCCGCTTTGCTTGCAGAAAATGCAGTGCGAATGAAGTTCCGCCTTTTCGACTTCGGTTAGGTTTCTCATTGCCGGGGTTCCTGATCGTCAAACGCCTGCGATACCGCCAAGGTCATCGCCATGTTCGCCAGCGCCCGCGGCATGTCTTCGTGAAACATCTTCGCGACCGCGCCGGTCCCGGCGATGCAAACGCCGGTCTTGGCGTTTTCCTTGCCAGCGATCAGCACGACGTCGCATCCGAGTTCGCGCGCTGCATTCTCGGCAATCTCGTCGCACTTGCGCACCCATTCGGCATCAAGCGGCAACTGGTTTAGCGGGTTCGTCATGAATCATCAAGGAAGTGAAAGTCGGCGCCGGGGTCGATGCGCGCGACTTCGGCTTCGCAACCCGCGATGTATGCGCGCAACGCCGCCTCGGTTTTGAAGTGTTCGTGAAGCCGCCGCAAAATCGTATCGTAACTGTTGAACGTCCCCGCGGCGACCGACCGGGACATGCGGCGCGCGACGCGTTCAAAGTAGTCCGGCATCGCCGAGTGCGCCCGGTCCCAAGCGATCCGCGCGGCCCGCGCCCTTGTGCTTGATCCAAGGCCCGGGCGGATCGCCCGTGCCGTCCCATTGGCGAAATGCGATGGCGACGTCGGCGGCGTCTTCATAGCAATAGCGGCTTTGATAACTCCCGTCGTCGCAACCGACCATCAAGCCGAACGTGGACCACATCGGACAAACGCCAATGACCGGACCGTCGCGAATGCGGCGCACGTCAAGGTAACCTTGCGCGCGCAGCGATGCGAACAGTTCGGCGTCGTTCATGACGGATCGGGGTTGGACTGCAACAGTTTCAGCAACGCGTCGGCGACCTGTTTGCGTTCCGCGCGCAGCGCAGTGAAGCCGCGCAATTTGCGGTCAATGACCGTCATGCGGTGCGCCAGCGCGCCGACGTCGTTCATGTCGAGCGGTCGCGGCGTGCGCGATCCCTTTCCCTTTTTCGGACGCGGCGGGAAATTCTTGACCGACATGGACCCGGTAACAACGCCGTTCCCCTTGCCGTTCGGCCGGGTCGGCAAACCCAAACTGACCGCGGTGCGCCGATAGGTGCCTTCGCTTAAATCGAATTTTTCGCAAGCATCCCGCGCCGTCATGCCGCCCGCGATCAGCGGCGCAATTTTGCGCGTCAGTTCTTCGATTTCCTCGCCGGACCGTCGTGTTCCCTTTTTTGGTTTCGCCATGATCCTAGACCGTCGTGTCTACGGAATGCGAACTGCGCCAGAATTTTATCTGCGATCCTTGGCGATGATATTGCCCGCGCAAGCCGCCGTTGCGACAGTCGAAGATTTCGAAAACCGAATCGCCTTTCGACCATGCCGCTTCCGACAGCGCGCGCGTGTGTGCGTGCCGCAGACTCTTGAAGTAGGCCCATCGGACTTGCTCTTTTGCCGCGGAGTCCCATAGCCTGAACGGTCGTTTCACTTCGTCGGCGTCTTCCGCTATCGGGAATTCGCGCAGTTGCCGGACGTTTAGTGCGTGCATGATGCTGTCCCTTTCCTTTCGCTGTTGTGGATCAAGTCCCGCTTTGTTGCTCCCTGCCGTTTTGCCTTGTTTCCTCGGCGTTCGCCCGCTCGATGGCATCGCCGACCGCTTGCAGCGTGGCGCGCGCCCTCATGGGCGTCAGACTGCCGGGATTGTTCACCTGATCGCGCAGCGCTTCATGCGCCGCTTTGAGTGCGTCAAGGTGCGAGTCCGCCAGCGCGGCGCGGCGGAAAAGAAAAATCAGCGTTTCGGGTTCCTGAATGAAGGCGCGCATTCGCTCGATGGCGCCGTCGCCGTCTTGCGCGACTCGAAAGGTCATGTCGTTGTTGACGATCAGCATCGACAGACAAATCGCGCACAGTGTCGCGTGTCCCGCCTGAAGCGGCCCATTGAATCCGCGCGCGTTGTCGAGATGCGTATCGCATACCGGACAGTTCGGTTTCGTGTTCATGTTTTTTTTAGTGTGGCCCAATAGTCGGACAGCGCGTTGCGATTCCCGCAATGCCATCCGTCGAAAAAAGTTAGTTGATATCCCAGCGCGGCGCCGAAGGCTTCGATACATTCGCGCATGGCCTGAAGGTAAACGTCGGCAAGCCGCCCGCCGTGGCGCCCGATAATTTGCGTAACGCGCGCCAAGGCGATTCCCTTTGTGTTCGCCGCTTTCAGTCGACCCGCGTCGCGCACGACGACTTGCACGACCGGCGCGAAGGTCCGGCCGGGCCGGAACAGCGCATCGAGCATCGCCAGCGCGCGCCCCTCGACGTCGACGTCGACCACGTCGAACGGGCGATCCTTGGCGAATCCGCCCGCGAGTGCCCGCACGGCGTCGCCCTGATAGACCGACCAGTGCGGGCGCGCGCGCGCCAGAGATGCCGACAGGGTTTCGGATTCCTCGAAGACCACGCCCGAGCGGGCGTGATGCCAAACGCGATCAAACGCGCGGCCCATTGAACCGCGCGTTTCCAGAACATCCGGCGTGATGCATGAGGCAAGGACGCGTCGGCGAAGGCGTTGCGCCCGGTCGGCTTCACGTTCCTTTCGGACATTAGTCACGGTGTCTCCCGTAGGGGTCCCGCCCGCCATGCGGTCGCTAGGCCACTCCACTGCCCCGACGATGCGACCGGGGCGACCCCGCAAGTATTAAAAACGAAAGTTTCGTTTATAGCAAGACGGTTTAATGCCGTTCTAGTACACATATTGCCTATGTTTAGAACGAAATCTATCAATTGATAGGATTGGTATTGGACCTTAGTCCAATTGACTTCCGCCCGGGCGAAAGGCAAGGGTCGTGCAAATGGCCCGCACTTCCTCGCCGGTCATGGTCCATTCGTTCGCCGTAATCGACGCGATCACGCGCGCCTTGAAGTGTTGATGAATGCGCACGGCAAGCGCGTCGTGATTCAGTTCGTTTGCGCATATCGCAAGCGCCAGTTGCGCCGGGCCGGACCCTGAATAGCCCCATTCGAACCCGGTCGGGCTATGGTTGAACAGGTCCAAGCGCAAGCGCAGCGGCTTCCCGTTGACGGTCACGGCCGCACTGCCATTCGACGCGCGCATCCCTTTGTAGATGTTCATAGCAGACCGTCCGAGTCGCGCTTCGCGCGCTGAATGATTTCGCCGGTCGCCCGGTCAAGGTCAAGGGTTCGCTGTTCGTCGTCGGGCTTCACGTCGCCGAGTCCGCCGAGATAACTTTCCATGTCGCACAGCACGATGACGACATTCGTCCCGAGCGCGTCCAGCAAATCATGCTTTTCGCGCGTGCCGTCGACCGTCAGCAACAGTTTGCAAGCGTCCTTCAAGGCCATCGACTCGACCTTCGCCGCGACCGACACGCGCCCGGTCGACGCAATCGAACGCACGGCTTCGCGCACGTTCGACGTGACACGCGCGCGCAATCGCTCGATGACTTCGGCTTGCTCGACTTCGGGCAAGGACGGCCACGGTTTAGGGATCAAGCGGATTTCGTCGATCAGCGCGGACAACAGGTCGCCCGCCATGCGGTCGTGTTGCAATTGAACTTCGATCATCGTTTCCCCTTTCAGGTAATCAATTCGCCGCCCGCTTGGCACACTCGGCGGAAAACCAGTGCAGCGCGTCGGCGTCGTTCGCGAACGCCTCGATGGCGAGAATCGTTCCGGTATTGGTTTGCGCGTCCAGCGTCAACAGGATCGCGGCCCGCGGTTCGCCGTCCGGCGGGTCGAAGGCCAGATGAAAACCGCCCTCGGGAAAAAGCCGGTGTCCCGGCGGCCACTCGCGTTCGATCATGGCGCGCCCTTTCCGAGTGTCTGCAAGTAGGATTTGCAAATCGTGTTCAGTGCGTCTTCGCGGTTTAGCAACCCGGTTGCCGCGATGGCGCGTTCGAACAGGTCGGACGATTCCAGCGCCAGCACGGCGCGCACGATGACCTGACGGTCGCCCGACTTCGCGGTCGGCGCGCGGCCCGCGGTGTCGCTCAGTTTCGGCGCGGCCGGGCGGAAGTCCGCCGCGAGTTCGGCAAGTTCGTCGTCAGAGAATCCGACAGGCAACCCGACTTCGCGCAGCGATGGCAGTTGCGCCAGCAATTTCGCTTCGTCGAAGTGCGACAGTTCGCCCGCGCGGTTGTCGGCAATCGCGAACGCCCGGCGCTTGTCGCCCTCTAGGCGCGTGACGACGACGTCGATGCGATCCCATTTCAGGTCACGCGCGGCGATGACGGTTCCATGTCCGGCAACGATGACCCCGTCAGCGTCGATCACAATCGGCTTTTGCTGCCCGAATTCTTTCAGCGATTCGCGGATCGCTTGGATATTGCGCGGGTTGTGTTCGCGCGCGTTGTTCGGATCGTCGCGCAGTGCGGCGATGTGCATCGACTTGATTGCCAGCGCGGCCGGGATCGCCGCGTCGCCCAGCGCCGCCAGTTCCGGGTCCGGCGTGCGTGTCTTGCGTTTATTCACTGCCTTCAAGCGCCAATTGCTTGTTGGTCAATGCCGTTTCCAACACGGTCTTTCCGGACGGCAACAGAATTTGTCCAAGGAACGCGCCTTCGAACGACAGGACGCCGACTTCGATTGCCGTCAGTTGCCCCTTGATCCAGTCGCGCAGGATCGAACATGTACTGATCCGCGCTTGCGTCATTGCCGCCGCTTCGTGTTCGGCCCGGGTCCGGCGCGTGCGGCCCGGCGAGTAGGGATACTCTTTTAGCCACGCCGCCGCATAGCCGCGGAACGATGCCTTGACGACGATTTCGCGACCCTTGTAATTGAACTGGACGATGACTTCGCCCTTTTCGCTGTCGGTCATCGTGCCGAAGCGCTGGCATCCGAACTTCGTCAGGATGCGTTGTATGTCGTCGAGTGCGCGGCTTCCGCTTGTGGCCCGGTCATAGGGTAGGGTCATGACAGTTTCACGCCTCGCCTTCGACAACCTGCTTATGGAACGCCCGGCATTCGTCATAGAGGGCTTGCAATTCCGCGACGCCCGCGTCGTCGTCCGCCGGTAACTGCCTGACGATATCGAGCAAGGAAAGTGCGCCGCCATAGAACGCGCGACGCGTTTCGGTTACCTGCGTCGGGCTTGCGCCGGGCGGGACCACTCGCGCCAAGTAGCTTTCCCATTTTTCCCTAATCGTTCGCATTCGCATCGCCAGTCCCCCGCCTGTTCGCCGCGCCGACGCGGATCGCCGCCACGCGCGCGACTTGCAGATTCATTGCGTCCCATACCACGGCCGCGGCTTCGTCGGATCGCACTTGCGCGGGCGCGAAGCGCAGCAACAGCCATCCATCGAGACAAACGCGGTTGTATTTTTCCAAGTCGCTCAGGAAGCGCGATTCGATGCGATGGACCTGTCCTTCGATTTCGACGGCGATCAACAGGTCGACGTGCGCGAAGTCGAGCCGCCAGCGGCGCAGCGGGTTGAATTCGTATTCGCGCACGAACCCCAGCGGCGACAGCGCGCGCCAAAGGATGCGCTCCGACTCGGAGTCGACGCGCGGCGGACGCGGTTTTTCCGCGGCCGGGTTTTGCCGTCGCTCGAACTCGCGCAACTGTGCCTCGTCCCATCGAAGGCCAATCTTCGCCATATCGGGTCCTTGCCGAACCGCTTTTGTGTTTCGGTTGCCTGACCACGTACCCGCACCATGGGCACGGCTTGCAGTGGCGCGCTTGTCGCGCCGGTATCGCGCGCTTTGTCGCGCGATTCATTCCAGATCAGAAAGCATCGCGCGATCAGCGCGATTCCAAAAAGTCGCCCCTTATTAGGTTTTAATAAAAAACCATATATAGGTGTGCCCGTCGTCCCAAATCATCCCGGCGCATCCCGGGGCGTCTCGTTGCGCGTCGCATCACATTCCGCAAAAGTGTCCCGGGTCGTCCCGCGGTGTCCCGCTGGCGTCTTGCCGTATCCGCGTTTTTTGGCGAATCCGGCGCCCGCGCGATATACCCGGTTTATACAGAGTTTATCCACAGGGTTATGCACCGAATTTGCTGCGGTGCGCTCAGGCATTCCCGGCATGAATGAACGCGCACGCGGCCAGCGCCAGCGCGTCGGCGACGCCCTTGTCCCGGGCGATGTGCGCCGCGCACGCCAAGCGCAGGCACACGACTTCGAGCGGGCGCCCGCTGTTGAAGGCGTCAATCGCGGCATAGCGTGCGACGGCATCGCGTTCGCGCCGGGTCAGTTTGCGTGTAAGGGCGTGTCGTTCGAAAGCTTGTCTATCCATGCGATCACGTCGCCAGTCCTGCACATGCGCCGGTTGCCCATGAAAAACCATTTCGGTCCGTTGCCCTCTTTGGTCATGCGGTACAGCCGCGACCGCGGAACCGACGTGAAGGCGACGACTTCGTCGACGGTCAGGTTTGGCTTGTGCTTCAGTTCGGAGGGCATCAGCGGGACCCGTGGAAGGGATAACTTGCGGGGTCGCCCGCCGTGTGCCTGTTTTTTCTTGCCTGCCATGTGTTCCCCCTCGAAAGTTAGGCGTGTTTAGCCGCCTTTGGAACGCTTGAAGCCGTTGCCGGGACGGAAGTCCCGCGGACCGACCAAGTTACGCTTTGCGAAGCGGGCGCGCAAGGGTCCGGGCGGCGTGTGCTTTCGCAAAACGAAAGCGGGCAAATAAGATTCATGCCCGCGCTAAGGCATGCGCTGTATCCGGGGACGACTTTCGCTTTTCGTCAAATGGGCCAAATGCCCGTTTTCCGCTGGCTTGCGCTTGTCGCTTGCGCAAAACAACAACAGTGCTAGCATGGCGCGCTGATCGTTCTCAGACGACCTGAGACGATCTAAGGCGCTTTTAAGACGCTTTGAGCCGCGCTAGGACAAACTAGACAGCGGACTTAGAAAGGCGAGTCATAAAGGGCACGCAGGACAGACCCATAATTTCATATAGGCATAGGACTAAGGGACAATGGACGCAAACGCACTTACATCAGCACAGTTGAAAGCGGCGCGCGCGTTGTTGGGATGGACACAGTCGGACCTTGCGAAGCAATTGCAGGTATCCGCTGTAACCATTCGGTCATGGGAACGGCACGAAGGACCCATCAAGTCACGACCGGAACGACTGCGCGAGATTGTCGCGGGACTGGCGAAAGCCGGAATCGAGTTCGAGACACAACGGACGCGCGAGTTCGACAAGCTTCACATTTCGCTTGTGAAGCGGCGCAAGCCGAAGAAACCGCGGGCCAAGGCGGCGGCGCCCTCGAAGATCAGCGAAGCGGCCTAGAACGGATCGAGCCGTCGTCGGCGCGCCGGTCCCTTCACTTGCCCGCCGTAGAATGTCAGTCGTTCGCATTCTCGGGTCGGGGCACACATGAAGCGAATCGTAAAGGCGACACATCAGGCCGAAGCGTCCCCGGACGCCTTCGCTAGATTCCTGCGCGGTGACAACAGCGGGTTGCGCTGTACGCGCTGCGGCGCGCCCGCTGGCGAGTGTGATTGCTGGACGCCGTGCGCGTGCGGATGGACCTTCGCAAAAGGGACCGCCTGCAATAACCCGGATTGCACGGCCGCGCCGCGACCGCGCGTCCACAGCATGCGCGCCGGTCGGGATGCCTATCCCGCTGATGCCGTGCGGATCGACCGCACGACGAAATGGGGTAACCCGTTCTTTATCGGACGGGACGGGTCACGCGACGACGTGATCCGGAAATATGAGCATTGGCTAAGGCTTCGCCGCCCGGACCTTGTCGCCGCGGCGCGACGCGAGTTACGCGGCAAGGACTTGCTGTGTTGGTGCGCCCCGCTGGCCTGCCATGGCGACGTGTTGCTCGAAATCGCGAACGAAGCGGCCTAGAACGGCTCAGGATCGACGCAGGGCGCCCGCGGGTCCTTTCCCTTGTCGGACTTTCGAAAAACGAAAGGCGGGCGATCCTGACGCGGCGCGACCCCGGAATTCCACTAGGCGACCATGTGGAATGTTCGGGGTCCGGCGTCAGGTCAAAAGTTCGTGTTCCCGCGATCCCATGGGGCGACCAGCAATTGCCCGGGCGGCAAGTCGAAGCCGCGGCGTTGATGGCGCCGCATGACGACATTGAATTGCGCCCCGCATTGGGGACAGGTCACGCACAGCATGACGCCCTCGCGCGGGCCGGGGATGAACTCGCGACCCCGGCAATACGGGCACGCGTGGCGGGTATAGAGGCATTCCCGTTCGTCCGGCGTCAGGTCGCGCATTGCCCCGGGGTCCTGAAGTTTTGGCATAGGTTTGGCATAACTTTGCCGGTCCGTGCCCCTGAAGCGAGATAACATTATCTCGCGTTGTTCGAAGAATCAGTGAGTTAGACGCGGAAATGGCGGAGAGGGAGTCCCCTTTTTGCCGTTTTGCTGTCCCGTGTTATCTCACGGCGTCCCATAGCGTCTCAAGCCGTTTTCATAGGGGAAAACGACGCTGTCCCGGAACCCCTAAAATGCGTCCCTCTCCGCCCGAAAGTGTGTAAAATGCCTGAAGTGAGATAACGGATTGGCGGTTGTTATCTCGCCTTTATGCAAGCAAACCCACTGACGAAAGGAATCGAGATGGACAGGACACTTTTGGAAATCACGCAGCAAGGCGACTGCGAACGCAAGTTGTTGCCGGGGATGCATCCGACGAACGTCGATGGTCTTTGGCTAAAGGTCAAGGCAACGGGAAGCAAGTCGTTCGTTTGGCGCGGGCGCATGCAGGTCAACGGCAAGTCGACGCCGGTCATGCGCGGACTCGGGCCGTTCCCGGCAGTCTCATTCAAGCAAGCCGAATCCCTCGCGATTCAGGAACGCGCGAAAGCCACAAGCGGCACGCTTGCCCCGAAGGTCGACCGCGCGGCGAAGGCAAAGGCCCGCGTCGGACTGGCGGGCGATCAGACCACGTTCGAAACCGCGGCCCGCGAATACGTGACCTTCTATCGGCCGGACTGGAAGAACGCGAAGCATCACAAGGATTGGCTTAACACGCTTGAACGCTGGGTTTTCCCGGCGATTGGCGGCAAGCAAGTCGCCGCCGTGTCGGTCGACGACGTCATCGCGATATTGAAGGCGATCACGACGCCGAAGAACGACAAGGCGAAGCCGCGCTATGAAACGGCGGAACGGGTCCGGTCACGCATCGAGAAAATCATCGACCGTTACTTCGTCCTTCGTTTCGTCACGACGTACACGAACCCGGCATTGAAAAAGATCGTGTCGCATCACGTCAAGATTCTGCCGAAGTCCAAGCGCGTGAAGCGTCAAAAGTCGATGCGCTGGGAATTGGTCCCGGCGTTCGTCGCGGAACTGCGCAAGGTCAAAGGCGTGTCGGCGCGTGCGGTCGAATTCGTGATCCTGACCGCCGCCCGCGACAACGAAGTCCGCTTCATGCAATGGGAACATGTCGACTTCAAAAAGCGCGTTTGGGCCGTGCCCGCGGAAGGTATGAAAATGAGCATCGCCCATCGCGTCCCGCTGTCGACGCGCGCAATCGAAATTCTGCTAGAGATGCGCAAATCAAAAGTCGACGGTTCCAACGTCGTGTTCCCGACGACGTGCAAAGGCAAGGAAGGCGTCGCCCTCTCTAACGGCGCGATGCTGGCGACCATTGACCCGTTTCGTTCACGCAAGGGACGCGAGACGGCTTACGGGGACTTCGTGACGCACGGGTTCCGGTCGTCGTTCAAGGTATGGGCAACCGACGAAGCGCACTATGACCGACTGACGTCCGAATACGCGCTGGCGCACACTATCGGCGGGTCGGAAGGCGTCTATTCGGAAGACGCGGACCAGTTCAAAAAGCGCATCGAGATGATGGAAGAATGGTGCGAGTTCGTCGGGTCCGCGAAATCGAAAGTCGTCCGCATGCAGGGCAAACGGCGCGCCGCCGCCTGATGTAAAATGACGACGCTTTCCATCGTCAGTGGTAAGCAACCGGAAACCCCGCCGCCCTTAAAAAAGGCGACGGGGCGGAAGGTGAAAAAGGGACCCGGTTAAAACCGGGTTCTTTTTTTCGTCCCTAGTCCTTGTTCTCGCCGTGTTCGCGCGCGACGGCGTCTTTCATCTCGTCAGAGATGAACCACTTTTCGCCGTCCCATGCATGCGCTTCGCTGGGGCGCATGGGGACTTCCTTGTCGATGGCGTTGCGTGGCGTTTCCGCTTCATAGTATTCAGCGTCAAGCGTCATGAATCCCTTCATCGCTTTTCCTCTCATGTGCGGACCGGCCCGCCGTCAACAGAACTGCGCCGCGCTTCCGGTCGGGCGGCGTCCTGCGAAATCCGATCAATAAAATTCCTCGACGATCACAACGCCGCCTGCGCCGCCGCCGCCTGCGCGCGCGGCTTGACTGACGTGATTGCACGCGCCGCCGCCGCCCGCACCAATGGCAAGCCCCGGATTGCCCGCGTTGTTGCTTACCGTGCCGCGTCCGCCGCCGCCGAAAATAGAATTGCCGCCACTGCCCGACACGTTGCCGCCGCTGGGCCATGCCCCGCCCGGCCCGCCGCCGCCGCCGCCGAAGCCAATGCCGCCCGCGGCGCCCGACGCGCCGCCGCCCGTTCCGCCTTGCGATTCGATTGCCCCCGCCGGTCCCGAAGGGTTGCCCCCGATCCCGCCGCCGCCGCTTGCGTGTGCGCCGAATGACGACGGGTTGCCATTGCTGCCCGTCGTGCCGTTCACGCCCGCGCCGCCCGCGCCGACGGTGACCGCGACCACCGCGGCGAGTGACGCGGCGTCAAGGTAGACGATGTACGCGCCGCCCGAGCCGCCGCCGCCGCCGCCGGACAACTGACCCGCCGCCGTTGCCGGTGCGCCGCCGCCCGCGCCGCCGCCGCCTACGCATGTGACCTTGATCGACTTCAGTCCCGCGGGCTTGTTCCAGTTTCCGTTCGCGTTGAATACCCGCATCACGGGCGGAGTAGTCGAATCTGGCGGCGGCGTGTCCGCAAGTGCCGGTGCGTTGCCGATATAGTTCATCAATAAAACTCCTCAACAATAACGACGCCAGCGGCGCCCGCGCCGCCCGCTTGTTGGGCGCTAGACGTGGCGAGAGCGGCGCCACTGCCACCGCCACCATAAGCGCGACCGGCGGCGCCAGCATTGCTGGCGGTCGCCTGCGCCCCGCCACCGCCATGCGCGGACGAACCGCCAGCGCCGCCCCACAGGACGGATGCGCTCGACATTGCATAGGCAACGCCGCCGCCACCGCCGCCAATGTTCACATCGCCGCCAGCGCCAACGCCGCCAGCGCCGCCGGGCGCCTGACCAGAGGCGGCGGGCGCAAAAGTGTTGCCACCGCCGCCGCCCGTCGCCGAACAGTGCGCGCCGAAGTTGCTTGTTCCCCCGACGCCCCCGGCGCCGCCGACAGGGTTCGCGCCGCCGCCGCCGACCGTCACGACTTCACTCGCGCCGAGCAATGCGGCGTCAATCATCTTGATGCTAGTGCCGCCGCCGCCGCCGCCCGCGCCGCAGGAATATTGCGCGCCGCTAGTGCCGCCGCCGCCACCGCCACCGCCGCCACCGCCGACGACGGTTACTTTGATCGACTTCAGTCCCGGCGGCTTGCTCCAATTGCCGGACGCGGCGAATACCCGCAGCGCTGGCGGGATGCCCGGGGAGGTGGGCGGCACCACATACGCAGACGTCGCCTTGATGCAAGCGACGAGCGCGATGTTACTGGGGCGCGTTTCGGTCGTGCCGACATTCGCGTCGGTCGGGGCTGTAACGCGGTTAAGTGTTGGTGACGGACTGCCGGGGCAAAATGAGCCGCTGCCGCCCACTTGCAAATATCCGTGCGTGTGGGGTCCGACGGTGTCGGCTTGCAACACGCCGAGCGCAGCAGCCACATGGTTCGCGTCGACCTGTCCCGTCGACCGCATGAAAAGCCCCGAGAAATTCGGCAGCGCGAAGGTCGCCGCGTCGATGTCGCGGAACAGGCCGGGGTTCGCCGCTTGATTGGCGGTCAGGTAGGGTTGCGCGTAGGCCCACAAGAGCGGGTAAGCGGCCTTTTGCACAGCCTGCCCGTTCAGTTGCAGATAGCTTGCGTTCGGGACGCCGTGAAACCAGCCGATAGCCCCGACGGGATTCACGTCGCCGACGAGAGTAATTCCCGGACTGCGGCCGATATAGTTTTCGCTCATGCGTCTAACTCCAAATAGCTGGCGACGATATCGAAGGCGTTCGCCTTGTCGCCGAGTGCGACCAATTGGTCGCCCGCCTGCATGACGACCTTGCGCGGGGCGCCGACGACGACCATCGAACTTCCATAGGGGATCGGCCCGTCCTTTATCAAGTGCGCCGTTTTCACGCCCGAGACGTGGCGCACGGTTCCGAGTACCTGCGACTTACCCGGCTCGACGTTCGCGCATGACACGTCAATAAGCGTGATGACCTTCGCCGCGGCAACCGTCAACACGGTGACCGCGCCGACGCCGACGTTTGGTTCGATTGCTTTTTTGAACGCGGATGCCATGTGTTTTCCTTTTCAGTTAACCGAGTGCAATCGCGTATGCGATGGCGTCGTCGGCGGACGTTGCCCAGCTAGCGCCGCCGAATACCTCGAAAGCGTTTTGCGTCGAATTGAATCGCACGTCGCCCGCAACCGGGACCGCCGGGCGTTGCGCGGTCGTGCCGACCGGGACGCGCATCGCGCCCGTGCCGGTCGCCCTCAGATATCCGGCGACGTCCTGATCGCCTTGCGCGGTAATTTTTCCGGTCACGGTTTCGGTCCCGTCAATCGTGACGTTCCCCGTGATGACGCCGCCGCCGATTGGCACGGCGCCCGCCTTCACGCGCTTGATGTTTTCGCGAAGCGTGTCGATCACGTCCGCAAAAAGCGAAGTCATGATCGGCATGTTTAAGTCGTTCAGGTCCATTGCGTTTCCTTTCCTAGTAGCCGCGCGAAGTCCACGAAACCGAACCCGCCATCGGCGCGCCGGTCGCATCGAAGGCGTAAAGCGTCAACCCGGACTTGTCCGGCGCGATGACGAAATTTGTATAGGCCACGCCCGGCGATGCGCCCGACGTCACGACGTTGACGACGACGTTATAGTCGACATGAAACGGGACGAAGGTCCCGCCAATGGCGACCGGGTCCATCCCCTGATCGGTCACGTAATGAACGTCAAGCGTGTAATCCACGGCGCGCATGATCGCCATGCCCTCGCCGTCCGCGCCCGGCTCGACGTAAACGATTGCCTGAACGAAGCGCACGTTCGGCGGAACCGATCCTTGCAAGCCGTTAAACGCCAGCGTCCACGGGTCGCCCGGCAATGTCTTGATGTTGACCAGTCCGCGCACGACCGGCGTCGGCGCCAGCACGTCCCGGGCGGCTTGAAGCGTCAGTCGAACTTGCGGGATCACTTGCCCGTAATCATGTTCAAAGGTGATTGACCCTTGTGCGCTGGGCGGTTGCGCGAACAGCGGAAACCCGGCGTCGACTTGCGCTTGCGGGGTCGCCCATGCGTTCGCGGTGAAGTGCCCTTCCCATGTTTGCGCCGTGTCGAAAGCCATGATGTGATCTTCGGCCGCGGCGCCGTCGTGATAAGTGAACTCGGCGTCGGCGTCGATCCCGAGCGCGTCGACAAGGACCGACAGCGGGATAATGTCGTCGACGTGATCGAGTTGAAAAAAATTGTCGGGCGGGGTCAACAGCAAATCGACATAGGCCCATGGCGCCATGTTTCCGGCGACGTCGACCGCGCGCACGCCATAGCGCCAATTGCCTTCGACCTGTTCCGACAGGACGACGAATTCGGTCGATGACCGCCCGACGCCGGTCGGCGGATCGTAATCAGGCCATACCGGCGGGTCCTTGGCGACGCGCTGCGTGCCGGGCGGCGGGTCAGGCAACGACACGGCGCGAAGCCGCGCGGGGTTCGCGAGTATGTGTTCGGGCGGCGTCAGTCGCCGCAGCGGCGGCGCGGCGGTTTGTTTCGCCTTCGCAATTTCATAATAGGCAATGCGATGCGTTGTCTGAGCGGTCCAGCCCGGATTTCCGAGTGCCAGCGATCCATAGCGCAGATAAGCCGTATTCGTGACCGTGTTCGCGATGATCGTCACGGCCAGCGGGTTGACGACCGTGAAGGGGACAGGACCCGCGGCCAAATCCGACAAGCGCCCGGCTTGGTCCACGGTCTTGACCATGACGTTATAGGTCCCCGCCAAGTGCGGCGGGATGAACTGGACAAGCGTCTTGTTCCGATATTCTTCCGTCGCGGTGTCCCAATCCGGACCGATCCGCACGACGTACAGGTCAATAAAATCGTATGCGACCGCGTTCCATCGGATTTCGATTTCGTCGGGGCGCGTTTGCACGGTAAGCCCGGTCGGCGCGGGCGGGTTCGGCCACGGGTCCGCGGCCGGGTCCAGCGTAACGACCGCGCTTGCGATTTCACTACCGGCGCCGTTGGCGGAAAACGCCTGAACGCCGAAGGTCAGCGGGCCGGGCGTGACATTGCCCGCGGGAACGGAGTATTGGAAACGCGTGTCCTTGGTCGTCCCGAGTTCGCGCCATGCGCCGTCCGCGTCCTGAATCATGACGCGATACAAACCTGCCAGCGGGGAACGATTCCAGTTCAGTGCTATGTCATAGACGCGCGCGCCGTCCTTCACGGTGTACGTGACCAGCGGCACAAGCGGGGCGGGACTGGCAAGCGTGCCGTCCGGGTTCAGGCCCGGCTTCGGCACGCGCGCGGGAATCGGACCCTTGTCGGCGTCGCGCACTTCCGGCCGGTTTTCAAGCACGTCAATCGTGAACGTATTGAAGTTTGCGCCGGGCCGCACGCCCTCGACGATGTAATCGCCGACGATGACGTCCGTCGTTCCTAGAATGATTATGTCGCCCGGGGCGAAGCCGGTCACGTCGGCAAGGTCGACCGTCACGACGTCGACCACGGTCGCGGCGATCACGGCCGAGAGTCCGCGCTGATCGCTGCGCCGCACGCGCGCCGCGTTCGCTGCGCCGAACTGAATCGGTTCATCGACCCGGACTTGCGTCCCGATAATTTCGACGATGCGCGACGGGAAGCCGCCGACTTTCATCGTGTCGTGCGCAATGCCGATCAGGTCCCCGCGTTGCGGGATCAACCCTTCGGCGTCCATCGTGACGCTTGCGCGTTCACGCCGCAGCAACGCTTGCGCCAGATAGTAGCGGCCGAATCGCCAAGCCTGATTATGGCGAACGATGCCCGGCAGTTTCAGTTCCTCGAATAGCGACGCGTTCGACAGGTTGTAGCCATCGGCGTAAACCGGGATCGTGTTTTCGGTCCACGATGTTTCGTCGAAAAAAGTCACGTTCAGCGCGTGCGCGCGGTCGAGATAGGGAATCGACGCGTTGAATCCCCATGAATTGCGCTTCGTGATGATTTGCACGGCCGCGCCCGGGTCGGCGTCACGGATCACGGAAAAGCGCCCGTCGCGCATGTTCAGTGCCGCGCGACCGCACGCCGCGACGGTTTGCAATACCTCGCGCACGGTCGCCCGCCAGTCGACGACTAGGTCGCAACAGTATTGCGGGACGCCCGGATCGTTCGGCGTGGCGGCGGCGCAGTCCTGCGACCACAACAGCAATTCGGGAAGGTCGATGCCCGCGTCGGCGACCGGCCGATTGTTTGCCGACCCGCGCAACACGTCGGCGAATATCCAAGCGGGGTTCCGCGTCGGGACCGGCGCCGACCACACGGACCCGTTCCACGTCGCAAGTTTCGACGTCGCAATCGCGGACAGCGTGTCAATGGTCCCGGACAACTGATCGTTCGCCCGCACCCTGACTTCTAGGATTGTGTGCGGGACCTTGATCGCAAGCGGCGCGGTCGTCTTGACCGTGCGGAATTGCCACCATGTCGCCTTTTCTATGTAGCTGGGTTGTTCGTATGTCGTGCCGCGCGTGACGGTGATATCGCGCGCGCCGGGAGTCTGAAATTCAACCCATACCGAGATGCTGAAGGGCGTTGCGTTCTTGATCGACGACACGCCGAACAACCCGTCCCAATCCCATCCGGGACCGCCGACATTGCCGAACAGGAATTCAAGTCCGCCGCGGCTTCCCTGCATGTTGACGATGCGCGCGCCGGACGCGCTGGGCACGGCGCCATTTATCAACAGATTGAACGCGGCGCCGAGCGTGCCAATGCTGCCGTTGCTTGTGTTGACGGCGTACAGCCCGGCGGGGAAGGTCAGGTCGATGACGGCTTGCGTCGCATCCGCGGCCGTCGTGCGCGTGCCGGTTTGTCCCTGATGGTCGAGCGTGACGGCGACGCCCTCGGATACCTGATCGCCGTTGACCAGCGTCAGCGGGTCGCCCGCGATCCAGTTTTCATGCACGACATAGGACACGCCCTGATAGTCCGCAAGCGGGGTCGAGCCGATCCGGATATCTTCGATCAGCAACGGCCCATAGCCGAAGTCATAGACCGCATGCAGGTAATTCGCGCCGGACAGGTTGACCGAATAGGGCACGACCGCGACGCGCGGGAAGATGCGAAGCCGCCCGTAAACGCGCGGGATCACGCCATACGGGGTCAACTGATTCGATTGCGCAAGGATGGAATATTGTTGCGACGGCGTGTCCGCAATGCCCAGCGACGGAAGCGGCGGCTTGAACAGCGCCGACAGCGCCAGCGCGCCGACGATGGTTATCCCGGCGGCGAGTGCGGTTGCCGCGAGCGTGCCAGCGCTCCCCGCGCCAAGGATCGCCACGGACAGCGGACCCGCGGCCAGCGCAAGCCCGATCATGGCGACAAGCCCGAGCATCTGCTTTCCGCTTGAGCCGCCCGCGGGGATCAAGCGCACGTCCACACGCCCGCCGGTCAGCGTGACGTGATCCCATTCCGGCCGCAGGATTTCGACGCCGTCGACGAAAAAGCGCGTGTAGCGGTCGCGCCCTTCCGGCCAATCTATTTCGTCAAGGACTTCGCCCGGGGTCAGTCCGACGAACAGCGACGCCCGCAGTTCGGCATCGGGCCGGAACGGGTGCGGGAACGCGTTGACGTTTAGGACCGGGCGCGCCATCGGTAAAACCCGTCAATGCGACTGCGCCAAGCGATATCGGTCACGCGGTCGATGCGCGACGTCGAGTTCGGCAACACGTGAAGGAAGCTTCGCGCGTCGAGCATCAAGCCTGTATGCAGCGGTTGCCCGCGCAGTGTCAGGCAAACCACGTCGCCCGCTTCGGGCACGGCCACGCGATCCCAGCGCGCGAAGTTCTCGCGCATGACCCGCCCGGCATCCGACAGGAACAAACAGTCCGGGTCCGGGAACTCGACCCCGAACAGGACCGCGCCCGCGCGGCGTACCAGTTGCCAGCAATCGACGCCGCCATCGGCGCCGCGGAAGCCGTAAGGCAAGCCAACGAAGTCAGGCAAACAGGCCCGGGAATTGGATTGGATCATACGTCGGATAGCGGGAAGGGAACGCCAGCGAAAACACGTCGTTCGCCTGTACGGTTCCCGTGATGGTCTGGACGTCCCATTGCACATTTCGCAACAGGTAATTTTCTATCGTGAGTTCGACGAAGTCGGGCACGTCGGACCACACGCCCTCGACCTTGATCGACGGCGGATCGGCGACCGCGCGAAGCGCGTCGATCATCGCAAGGTCGACGTTGTCGATGCGCAGTTCGCAATCGGGCGTGCGGTCGAGTGCGTCTTCGGGCATGACGAACTCGAACGCGCAGGGTTCGAAAGTCAACCCGCGCGAAACAATCGGTTCGGTATTCGGGACGACGCGGAAAATCGTTTCCGATCCGCCCGCGGGCGGCGCCGGGATTGTGATCGTCAACAGCGGCAAGAAAACGGCGCCCTCGACTTCATCCTGAACGCCGCGCAAGCCCCGGGGCGTGAGATTACGCGGCATACGGCAATTGCTCCCATAGCATCGAAACCGTGATGGCAAGCGCGTTCATGTTCGAAATCTCGAACGGGGACACGAACCGGAAGGATTCGACGTTGCCCGTGTAGGGATGGCGGAAGGTGTGCCAGTTGATCCCCTGCGCGAGTTCAATATCGAAAAAGTCGCGGAAGGTTTCATACTGGTCAGCGCGCAAGACCATCGTGCAACGCATCTCGCGCATGGGTGCCGTGAAGCGGCGGCGGACCTTCGGCGGACCCGCGTCCATGTTCGTGCGCGTGATGCTTTCGCGTTCGGTTTCCTGCCACGATTCGAGACAGTCCGGAAGGTCAACGGGCCAAGGGACAGTCAATGCGGCCATGTCAGTTCCTTCCCCGGCGGGCCACGCCGTAGTTGCTCGAAAGCGTTTGGTCGAACCGGCCGGTCGCGAAGCCGCGTTCGACGGCGTCTTCGACCATGACCCGCACATCGAGTCCGCCATCGGCGCGCCGCTGTTCCGACGTCGTCGCCCTCGCGCCGGTTGCGTTGTTGATGACGTACACGTTCGTTTCCCCGCCCGAGCCGCGCACGCCAAGGTCCCCGGACGCCGTGCGCGCAAGCGGCATGATGGCTTCGGGTCCGGCTTCGCCCATGAGTCCGACGCCATTCGCAAACGGGAACAGGGTTGGCGATGACACGACCCCGCCGCGTGCGAACGGGATCAACCCTTCCGGCCCGAACACATTGCCTTGCGCCGAACCGACGATCCCGAAGGACGCCTTTATCGCGTTGAACAGCGGCAAAACGATCATCGCTTGCGTCGTCATGACGGCCAGTTGATGCAACACGCCCTTGACCATGTCGGCGAAGTTCCCCTCGACCCCGCTTGCAAAGTCGACGATGGCTTCGGACGCCTGCCGGGAAAATCCGTTGATCGCATCGAGCAAGTCATCGCGGAATGTCTTTTCGACTTTCTTCGCCGCGTCGTCGGTCTTGTCGAGTGCGCCCGCCATGCGTTCGAGTGCAAGTGCGCCGTCGTTCCACTCGATTTCGCCCTGCATCATGGCTTCGCGTATGGCGTCCATTTCCTCGCGCAGTTTGTGCGTCGGGTCGATGACGTCCTGAACGCCCTCGCGCAGTTTTTGCAAGCGCTCGAACTCCGCGTCGGCCGCGGCCTTGATCGACGCGGCGGCTTCGGCCATCGCCTCGGCGCGCATCTGATCAATTTCAATCTGAAACCTCGCCATGTCGGCCGCGTCCGCGCGCACCCTCGCGAGTTCCTTTTCGGCGTCGGTCGCGGCGTTTAGCGCGACGGTTATTTGCGCAATCGCGTCCGACATTTCGTTCAACGTGAGTTTGCGACCGAGCGTTTTTTCGAGATTGTTCAGCACGTCCGCCATTTGCTTGACGTTGTCCAGCGGAATCCCGCGGTCGAACAGTCCCAGCGCCATTTGCGCCTCGACCGCTTGGTCTTCGAGTTTGCCAAGCGACTTCGTCAGCGCATCGACCAGCGATACATGCTTCGCCGTGTCTTCGATCCCGCCGCCCGGGGCGCCGGGCGGTTTCGGGCGCGGGGCAAGGGGCGCGTTCTTCGCCTTTTCGAAATCTGATTTCAATTTCGTAATGCGCGCGTTCGCCTGTTCGCCGAGTTTGTCTATGTCGGCGATCATCGAACCCATGATGTTTTTGGCTTGCCTGAACTCGCCGGACCCGAGCGCGACCGCGGCGGCGGCGACCCCGCCCAGCAATTTGCCCAGCGCCTCGACGGTCGCGCTTGCCTTGATGAACTGTTCAGCAAGCCATATCGCCATTTGCCCGATTGAGTCGCCGACGTTGACGAATGTTTGCCCGCCCTTTACCACGTCGAAAAACGCGGTCGCGACCGCTTGCAGCGCGGGCAACATGCCTTGCGCCATCTGCTTGAACGCGCCGCCGCCGACTTTTTGAATCTTCGATATCGTGTCGTTGAATTCTTCCGCCGCGGCCAGCGTGCGCCCCGACATGATGATGCCGAGTTCTTCGGCTTCCTTGCCCATCTCGCGCAAACCCTTCGATCCCTGATTCAATAGCGGGATCAGTTGTTCCGCGCCCTTGCCGAGTGCCTCGACCGCAAGCGCCGTCTTGCGCGCGCCGTCGGGCATTTTCTGAAACGCATCGGCGATTTTCATCAGCGCTTGTTCGGGCGAATCCGTGCCCTTGACGCCCATCGAACGCAGCGCCTTCGCCGATTTGCTGGCGCCCTCGTCGACCTCTTGCAGGTTGACCGACAATTTCGTCAGCGACTTCGTCAGTTGTTCCGTCGACACGTCCGCCAAGTCGGCGGCGTATTGCAGTTTTTGAAACGCTTCCGCCTCGATGCCGACCTTTTGAATCTCTTTGTTCAGCGCGTCCATTTGGTCTATGGCGCCTTTGATCCCGGCCGCGAACGCGCCGACTGAAAACGCGCCCGCAAGTCCGATTGCGAATTGCTTTAGCGTGTCCTTTGCCGTCGACAGCGTGCGTTCCATACTCTTGACGTTCGAGTCGACCGCTTTCAGGGTCGCCAGTGCGCCCGACGCAATCTTCGCGTCAATCTCGATTACGCGGCGTGTGACTAGGTCGGTCATAGCGAACCCCGCGCGCGGCGCCCGCTTTTATATCGGATCATCAGGCCCGGTCCGGATGCATCGCCGCCGAACGCGCGGAACGCCTGCGTCGATAGCCATGCTTCCTTGATCGTCAGCACGCGCCCGTATTTGCGTTTTAATGCGCGCTCGACAATGCGGTGCATGGGTTCGCGATAGGCGACCTTGACCTTTATTTTTTCCCCGCCGAAGGTGCGATATTCGCCGCGGGTTTTTTTGACCGTGCGCGAACGCAGGGCGCCTTCCTGACCGCCCGCGGGGTTCCAGTAAAGTTTCCGCCCGTAGGGGACGACCGGCCCATACACGACCGCGTTGTCGCGATTGGTCATGCGCGAAGCCACCGCGGCGATTGCGCCCTCATTGCCGACCGGCGAGTCATTCACGTACAGGAAGAATTCGCGGCGGGCGCGGCCGGTCTGAATGCGCGTCAGTTGCCGCAGCATCGCGAACGCTTCGGTCAACGCCTGTTGCAGCATGCGCGAGTCGGCGAACAATGCCTGAACGCGCCGGTTGGCGGACTCGATGGATTGCTGCCGACCGTCGACGATGATTGCGGACGGGTAGTTGCCGAACGCGCGCTGTTGCTCGATTTCGAATGCGGACACTTGCCGCAGCGTGTCGCGAAGGTCAGCGGGTAATACGGTCGTGACGAACTTGGACAGGTCGTCGGTTTCCTTGACCGCTTGAAGCTTGATTGTTGCTTCCGCCATTCGTCGCCCCTAGTTTCTTTTTCGCCTCGCCTGCCTTCCAAGAATTCAGGCCCGAGAGTCCCGCCCTAACGACGTCGAGTAGCTCGAAAGATTCTTCGCCGGTCAAACCTATCTTGTCGCCGAACGCCATCAGGTCGGACACTGTCGGATGCGCGCCGCCGTTGCTCAGGATCAACGCCGCCTGAAGGTTGAACACGTCGAGAAAATCCATTTCCGGGCGGAGTTCCAGCGCCCGCACGGGTTCGCCCGTGTCCGCTATCGCTTGCAGTCTTTCTAAATGCGGTCCCCATTGCGCAAGCCAAATCAAATGGTCCGCGAGTCTTTTCCCTGTTCATCGACTTGCGCCGCCTGAAAATTGGCGATGCGTTCGGCTTCTTCCTTGATGATGCGAAAAACTTCCGGCACTTCGACGAACAGCCGCGTGACATTCGCCCGGTTGAATTCAAGCGCCGCGCCGTCGAGTTCGACCCCGCGCCATCCGGTAACGATGGTCGCCGCATAGACGTCCATCAACAGCCGTTCGGCTTCCGCGCCCTCGATTGATCCGGCATCAATGGCGCGCTTGTGCTTCGAGTACATGCGCCGCGTCTCGCGCAGGTAGGCCAGATTCGAGCCGCCCGCGCGGCGGACCGTGACGAACGCGTCGCCGCCGAGATGCACATCGACGCCGTCGGTTTCCATCGCGCCGACGGTCCCAAACTTTTCTTTCAGGTCCATGTTGTTTCCCTTCGCTCAAAAAAGGTGAGGCGGCTTTTCCCGGATTCCCGAAGCCGCCCGAAACGGGGTTGAGCGTGGCGGCTCGATAACCCGGTCAATCTTCGGGCACGCGCCGCCACTTACCGGACGTCCGGGACGATCAGGGCATCGCGACACGCGTTACCTTGCAGGTATAACCCTGCGTCGAGTCGTATATCGCCTGCATTGACATGTCGATGACGACGGGTTGCCCGGTGCCGCCAATGTTGACCGGCCCGCCGGTTATCTTCACTTTCGGGAAATCGAATTCGTATGCGTTGCCCTCGGAATCTTCCATCCGCACGACGACCGGGAAAGAATCCTGCGCAAGGAATTTTTCGACGAGAGTGTCGTCGCTGTAATACATCGTCCCCGTGAGTGTCGCGGCGAACTTGCCGAGCAACAATTCGCGCGGTCCCAGCGTGCCGATACACTCGACGGCGGTCAGGTTCGAATTAAAGTTCATGACGAACGCCGACACGCACTTCGCCGCGACGGACCCCGTGTCGATGGACAGCGTTTTGACAAGCGGCGCGGTCATGATCGGGTTGTCGCCGCCGGAATCGTAAGTCGACCCGACGATTTCCGCGTCGTCGACGGTTTGCGTTCCGCCCGTCATGTTCGCCGTGCCCGTGATCGGTTGACCCGGATCAATCGAGATTGAAAGCGACTCGACGCCCGACGGGGCGAAACGATGATAGGTATAGGTCAGCGGCGCGTCGGCGACTTGAAAAGTCTTTTCGACGGCGAACGATTCCAAGATCAATCCCGGGATCAGGTCGTCCGCACCAATCGCAACGGGCGGCGTGCCCGCATCGCCCGTGCCCCATTCGTTGCGAAACACGCCCGCCAGCAAATCTTCCAAGAACGGATTCTTGGACACTTCGAAATTGACGGCGCCCGACGTTTGTCCGCCGGTCAGAATGGAATCTTTTACCTGCCCGGACGGATCGAGTTCGCCCGACTGCGTGACGGTCGGTTGAAACGCGATGCTTTCGCCAGTGAACCGCGCCACTTGCCAAGCGGGCGTTGCGGGAATTACTGGCGGGTTCCCGGTCATTCTTGCGATGGCAAGCCTTGCTGAATCGGCGGAAGTCATGGATTCCCCTTATTCGTAAGTGTCGAGTTCGAAAGGAACGCCGACGACAGCGGAAAAAAACCGGCCGTTGGCATCCGACGGAGTCATCGGCGGCGCCGGGACCAGTGTTCGAATATCGCGCGCGGGCGCGGACGCGATGCGCTGCGCGCGCTGCATGAAAAACGTCGCGATCATTGCGGCGATCATCAGGACCGGGACGTCGGTTTCGAGTCCCGCCTTGCAGGCAATGACGACGTTCGCGGTCCCGGTTTCGCGCTTGCATCCGGGTTGCCCAATGCTGGCGGCTAACTTCGCGCCGGACCCGGCCGGGAATTCCAGCGTCGTCCATTGGTCGGGCATCGCGTCGGACTTGAACGTGTTCACGGTTTCAAAGTACGGCGCATACAGCGGGTCGGCGGGATCGACCGTTGACCACAGCGCCGCCATTTCGGCACGGAACCAGTTGCGCGCATCAAGGGACGCCAAGGGAGTCGCCTTGCACAATGAGACGGTAGGAAATGATCCGGGCGCCGACGCGGCGCGGGCGCACTTCCTGAATGGCCTTCGGGATCGAGTCGATTATCAGCGTGTCGAATTTTTCCGGCGTGCCGAAGGAAGCCAAGTGTTCTACCTGCAAACGGTTTTGATCGTATGCGTTCACGAACTGCGAATCGCGCGGGAAGACGCCCGACGTCGCGTCGCACGCATATTTGAACGTGCCGTCGGGTTGCGTGACGGCAATCGGCCGCGGCGCGGCGCGGATCATTAGCGCGATGGCGGTTTCGAAAAGCGAAGCGGTGTTCATGAGCGCGACCCGCATTGCACGACGACGAACACGGCAAGCGCCGCGATCAGCACGACTTCGGGAAACGAAAACGGGAAGGGGAAGCGCATCAGGGCGCCTGCAATTCGTTCACACATGGCGCGGACACGGGCACGGCCGCGGGCGCGCGGCGGATGGTCACGGAGCAACGCGCAAACAGGCATATCGTGACCAGCGCGACCGGCGCAAGCGTGTCCGTGCGTTCCGTCGGCGGCGACGTCGCGCATCCCGTCAGGGCGATCAGCGTCAATATCATGCATTTTTGTACATACAAAATTCATGGTCCGGGCGGGACGACTTCGCCAAGGTCGTATGTTTCGCGATAGAGCGGTTCGCCGCCGACGCCAGCGCCCGCGCCGACGACGAAAGCGTCAACGACCGCACCATACGGTCCGAAAAAATCCGTAAACGAATCCCCGCTTTTGAATTCAAGGGACCCGACGTCGACAAGGGAAATCTTCGACGGCGTGAACGGGCCGATTGCCCCGGACTCGATTGCGTCGATGTATTGCTGCAACAGGTTCAACAGCGCGTCGAACAGTTCGCCGGGCACGCGTTCATAGCCCGCCTGATAGGTGAATTCGAGTTCGGAATAAATCGCATACGGCGCGGCGTAAAACGAAATCCGCCCGTCGGTCGTCACGGGATACAAACTCACGTCATCGACCGGGACGCCGTTGATTTTCAGTTCTTCGAGCAACGCGACAGGATGCTTGCGCGGCGTGTAGCCGTCCATATGGTCGGCGCCCTCGAAGCGGGTCCCGTGGTAAATCTCTTTGAAGCGGCGAATCGGGTACAGCACGGCGCCCGTGCGCTTGCGCATGGCGTCAAGGATCAAGTCCCCGCGCTGCATCAGCAACGCGTCTTTTTCCGTCTCGTCGGCGGGAATCGACAAGCCGATTTTGATCGCGGCGAGTAGTTCGGGCGTCATTGCATCGCCCCGCCGTCCGCGTTGCCGCGGATCATCAGTTGCCAGTCGTCCGAGCGGTCGGAGCGGTACGGCGGCGCGCTAAGTGTGATGCGAAGCGCCGCGTATATGCCCGACGGCGACCGCACGACGTCGCCCGCCTTGTATGTCTTGCCCGGTTCCCAATCGCCGCGCCAGTCGAGCGAATGCCCGTCCTTGCCCTTGTCCCCGCGCTTGACCGCAAGGCGCCATCCTGAATCCGCTTCGCCGGGCTTGGCGTCCGTGTCGCGGTCGGCGATCCACAGCCCGCCCGAATGCGTGACCGAATCCCCGCACTTGTACGCGCGCGCGGACCACGTTCCACGGTAAACAATCGCGGGAAGTTCGACGACTTCCGCGACTTGGTCCCCGGATGACAGTTCCATTGCAATTCCGAATTCGCGCACGCCGGTCTTGCTCATCTCGACGCGCGCAATGCCGTTGCACAGCAACGCCCATTCGGCGCCCGCGTGCGGTTCTTCCTTCGTGGCGGTGCGGCAATACCACAAGCCGCCGCGATGCAGGACCAGCGCGCCGCGCAACACAGTTGCACCCTCGGCCCATTGAACCGGCTCGATGAACTCCCCCGGCGCGCCGTCCTTTCCATCGGCCCCCGCCGCATCCTTGCCGTCGCGCCCGTCCTTGCCGTCGCGCCCGTCGCGCGGCGTCGGGATCGCGGCTTGCACGGCCAGAATCGCCCGGCGTTCGACGTCCATCAACGACGATTCCATGCGGTCGGCGATCAGTTCTTCGGCGTATTCGTCGAGTTCGGCGGTCGCCGTCTTGAAGTTTTCCGTAATGCGTTCGTCGAGTTGCTTCAGGTCTTCGCGGATGACGCGCGTCAGTTCGGCTTGCGTGGCGGCGCGCTCCCGCTCGATGGTTTCATCGACCCGCTTCGTCAACGCGATCAGGGAGTCGCCCACGCCGCCGACGACGCCCTCGTCGTGAAGGGTCACGAATTTTTTGACGTCTTCAATCTGCTTGCGGATCGCTTCGGCCATGTCAAGGCGCATGCGGTCGCGATCCTGTTGCATGGCGACGGCGGTTTGCTCGATGGATTCATCGAGCCGCTTCGCTAGCGCGGCAACGGACGCGGACAGCGTCGCCGCCATTTCGGCGCAGCGGTCGCGCACGGAATCCTTGACGCTGGCGATTTCCTTGCGGATCGCGGCGCCGACAAGTTCGAGAATCACGCGGTCGCGGTCAGTCGGTTGCATCGGCGTCGACGGGATGAATGATCCGCTCTAGGAATTCGGCGAACGCGGCCTGTTCGTCGGCACTCGGCGGCGCCGGGTCGGCGGCGGGTGCGGCGGGCGGCGGCGGCGCAGCGGGCGCGGGTGCGGGTTCGCGCCCGGCATCGAGCGGGATATTTTCCGCGCGGTCGGAAATGCGTTGCAATTGCTGTTGCACGAACGGCTCGTCGCCGCCATCGACCTTCGGCAAGCCCTCGCGCGCGCGCGCTTCGTTCGGCGCGAACAGCCCGCCCGTGATGCCCTTGGTCAACGCGTCGATGCGCGCGGCAAACTCGGATCGCAACAGATAGTCCGTATCGAACTCAATCCATTCCGACTCGGGAAGCCGGAACAGGTAGTCGAAGGACTGTTCGAGATGCTCAATCACATACCCGAGTCCGGTCGCGATCCAATGGCGCAACAGCGTTTCCGTGTTCGCGAACGTGGCGCCGCCGAGTTCGCCAATGATCGCGGGCGGCACGCGAAAGACGCGCGCAATGTCGGCAACCGTCAGTTTGTAGGATTCGATCAGCGCGGAGTCGACCGCGGTCATCGTGAGCGGCTTCCATTCGAGTCCGCCATACAGGATCGCGGTTCCGCCGGTCTGTTCGCCGGTCGTCGCTTCCTTCCAGCTAGCCTTATTTTCCGCGCGGATTTCCGGCGCCATCGCGTCCTTTGTCGACAGCACGCCGGACGGGCGGGACATGTTTTGGAAAAAGGTTGCCGTGTGTGCGCTGATCGAGTTCCCCGCGGCGACCGCCATCATCGCCGCCGTCAGCGGCGTTTCGCCGCAAAGCGGATCGCGGTTCGTGTGAAGCCGCACGTGCAACACGTCACGCGCCGGGACATAGCGGGCCGGGTCAAAGGCTTGTTCGCCATCGACCAGCGGGTTAAAACCGAATTGGTAAAAAATGGCGCCGTCTTCGGGGTCGACATACGGCGACACGATGCGCGGGGACCCGAGATGCAGTTCCCGAATCTGAAAGCGGTCGTCGCGCACGGCTTGCGCGTACCCGTTGCCCTGAAACAGTTCCGAGCGCAACAAGTTGACGATGAATTCCGAACGCGTTTGGTAACTGTTCGGGCGGCGCATGACGCGATAGGCGGGCGACGTGATGACGCGTTCGCGACCGCCGTCGTCCGTCTCGCGCCAGTGATTGACCGGCATCATCGCGATGGATTGCGAAATGGCGGAAATGCAGGATTCAACGGCCGCGCTGGCGCCGTTGTAGGGAAGCGGGTTGCGCCCGGTTTGCCAGAAGTTCCACGGCCACGAATACGGGATCGCGCCTTCGAAGGTCATCGCGTGCGGGCGTGACGATCCATAGCCACGCAACCCGACAGCGTTCGCGA
>Ga0134123_10000250_pt1 | contig 36901 bp, 41 predicted proteins | sample KB303_FD_96460 | JGI IMG/M metagenome (GOLD analysis project Ga0134123, IMG submission 96460) | Terrestrial soil microbial communities without Nitrogen fertilizer from Kellogg Biological Station, Michigan, USA - KB3-0-3 | ecosystem: Environmental > Terrestrial > Soil > Unclassified ...
CTTCCATGCGTGAACACGGCTGGCAGGGACCGACCAGCTCGAGCAAGGCGCCCCCCACCTGCAGCCGCGCGTTCTTCAGCGCCAGCAGGTTGATGCCGCTGACGACGAGGTTGCGCCGCAAGCCCACCGGATCGACTTGCGCCACGCGCGCCAACTGCGCAATCACCGCCAGGTGCTCGTGCTGGATCAGCGTGACCTGACGCGTCGACAGCTCGGCCTCGCCGCGCTGGCCCAGACGGTCGTCCGCCAGCCCGACACCGGCCAGCGCCAGCGTGGCCTCGATGCGTCGCGCCGGCGCGCGCGACGCGCCGCGCACGATGATCGCCTCGAGGCGGCCCTCGATGTGCGGCGGTGTGTTCAGGTCGTGGATCGTGAGCATGCAGGCGCCGCGGTTGGCAGCGCCGCAGTATGACGCTCGCTGGCGTCGCTCAGGGCGCCACCGCCTCCGCCAGGTGCCGCAGCAGCTGGGCGCCGTCGCCGCGCCAGGCGCTGCCGTGCATGCACGCGAGCGTGCGCGGCGCTTCGCCGGCCAGGCGGTGCAACACGGCGCGCGTGTTCGGTGCGTGCGCGAAGTAGTCCATCGGCGCGCGAAACTGCTCGCTCGGGCCCAGGATGTCGCGCTCGATCAGCGCTTCGGTGCCTTCGCCGGGTTGGGTGAACAGGTCGCCGCAGAAGAAGGTGTTCGTCGTGCGGTCCATCAGCAGGCCGCAATCCCAGCCGTGCGGCACGTGCGGCGCGTCGAACCACTGGATCTCGTGGCGGCCCAGCACCAGGCGCTCGCCGTCGGCCAGCGCGCGCGGCGGGCGGTCGGCGAGGTCGCCGATCGACACCATCGCCGCCACCTGGCCGCACAGCGGCGCGGCCTGCGGCGCGGCCGCCAGCAGCAGGTTGAGCGCGCCGCATTCGTCGGCTTCGACGTGCGAGAACGCCACGTGGCGCAGGCGCTCGATCGGCATCACCGCTGCGATCGCTTCGCGCACCAGCGGAAACAGCTGGCGCGGCCCGGTGTGGAACAGCAGCGGCGCGTCGTCCACCAGCAGGTACTGGTTGAAGCTGAACGCCTGCGCGCCGGGCAGCATGATCGGGGTGTTGATGCGGTAGATCCCGTCGGCGATCTCGTGCACGTTGGTGCCGCTCTGCGGGTTGGTGACCATCGGTGGAGGCTCCTGAGTGGGGTTGGAGTGCAGGATGTGTCGCCAGCCGCGCCGGCGTTACAGCCTTTTCTTCGGCGCACCTTCGCTATGCTTGCCAGCCATGGACGCCATCGACGTCGCCGCGCCCGACAGTGCCGAGGCCCAGCTCGCGCAGCGCATCGCGCACGCCCCGGCGGGCGCCGCGCGCGACGCCGAGGCGCAGCTGTACCGGCTGCTGGCGCCGCGCGTGCGCCGCTACGGCCAGCGCCACCTGCGCGACGACCACACCGCCGACGACCTGATGCAGCACGTGATGGCGCTGGCGATCGAAAAGCTGCGCAGCGGCGCGCTCGACGAGCCGCGGCGCATCGTGTCGTTCGTGTTCGGCGCCTGCCGCATGACGGTGCTGGACTTGCTGCGCGGCCAGCGGCGCCGCGACGAGCTGCTGCGGCGCCACGCCGACGATCTGCCGCTGGCCGACCTGCACGTCGCGCCGCGGCTCGATCACGAGCGCGTGGCGCGCTGCCTGGAGCGCCTGCCCGAGCGCGAGCGCGCGGTGCTGGTGCTGAGCTTCTACGAGGAGCAGCCGGCCGAGGCCGTCGGCCACTCGCTCGGCCTGAGCGCCGGCAACGTGCGTGTCATCCGCCATCGCGGCATCGACCGCTTGCGGCGCTGCGTCGACGGTGGCCGGAGGGCGGCATGAGCACCGCCATGCCCACGCATCCGAGCTGGGATGCGCTGGTCGACTACTGGCTCGGCGACGGCGACGCCGCGGCCAGCGACGCGATCGATGCGCACCTGATGCAGTGCGACGCCTGCGGCGCGCTGGTCGACGAGGTGAGTGCGCTGTCGCGCGGCGTGCGCGACGCCTTTGCGCGCGGCCAGGTGCCAGCGATGCTGACCCCGGCGTTCGTGGACCGCCTCAAGGCGACGGGGCGCCGCGTGCGCGAATACCGCGTGTCGCACAACGGCAGCATCGTCTGCAGCGTGGCGCCCGATGACGAGCTGCTGGTCAGCCACTTGAGCGCGCCGCTGCAGGGCGTGACGCGACTCGACGCGGTGCTGGCGCTGTCGCTTGCGCCTGGCCGCGAGCAGCGGCTGCATGACATTCCGTTCGATGCGCAGGCCGGCGAGGTGGTGTTCACGCCGCGCACGGCCGAAGTGCACCACCTGCCGACGCACGACCTCAGGGTGCGCCTGATCGCGGTGGACGCCGGCGGCGAGCGCGAGATCGGCCACTACACGTTCCACCATCAGGCCGCCCGGCCGGCCTGATGACCGCCACGCGCCTGGCGGCGCGACGGCTCATCGGCATGGGCCTTGCCGCGATTCAGTGGTTCCGGTGCATGACCATGAGCGACGCTGGACTTGCCGTTTTCGACAAGACGCTGCAGACCACGCAGCATTGGCTCGACGAGCTGTGCAGCGCCCTCGGCGAGAGCCGCCAAGTCGCGTGGAAAGTGCTTTCCGTCGTGCTGCACATCTTGCGCGACCGCCTGCCGCTCGACCTCGCGGCGCACTTGGGCGCGATGCTGCCGCTGCTGGTGCGCGGCGCGTACTACGACCAGTTCGTGCCGAACCGGCTGCCATTCAAAGGCGGCTTCGACGCCTTCGTCGACGAAGTGGCGCAGGGTCTGGCCCGCACGCGCGGCGTGGCGCCGCACGATGCGATGCGGGCGGTGTTCGCGTTGCTGTCGGCGCACCTGGACCGCGGGCAGGTCGACAAGGTGCAGCACGCGCTGCCCGCCGACTTGCGACAGTTCTGGCTCAACGCGCGAGCGGGCTCATCGTCAGCTGTTTGATCAGGAGAGCAAGATGTTCCGACGTCAACCATCCACGGGCCGCAGCGTGCGGCCCGCTCAACCCGGCGCTTCCGGCGAGCCACGCGGCCACGGCGTGCCATCGCTGTTCGGCGGCGAAGGCGGTCCGTTGGCGCTGCTGCGCCAGCTCGACGAAGACATGAACCGGTTGTTCGAGGAGTTCTACGGCGGTCGGCCGTGGGGCGGCGAGGGCAATGGCGGCGGCTGGATGCCGCAGATCGAGGTGCACGAGCGCGAAGGCAAGCTGCACGTGTGCGCCGACCTGCCCGGCATGCGCAAGGATGACATCGAGGTCGATCTCGCCGACGGCCAGCTCACCATCCAGGGGGAGCGCCGCCACGAGAGCGAAGCCCATGACGAGCATCGTCAGGGCTTCTACCGCAGCGAACGCAGTTACGGCAGCTTCTTCCGCAGCATCCCGCTGCCCGAAGGCGTCAAACCCGAGAGCGCGCAGGCGACCTTTCGCGACGGTGTGCTCGACATCAGCTTCGACGTGCCGGACGAGCGACAACAGCGCGCACGCCGACTCGAGATCCGCGACGAGGCGGGTGGTGGCGGCCGCGGCGGCGCGGGGGCAGAGGCATCGACCGAGAGCATGCGCGGGTTCTCGATGGGCGACATGACGCAGGCGCCGAACGAGCGCGATTCGACGGCATCGTCGAGCGGCGCCGCTCGCGCGGCACCGTCCGGTGACGCAGCAGCCAGCGCGCCGCGCTGACGCCGCGCGCAGCCGCTGAATGCCTTGGCGCGCGGCATGCAAGCCCACAATCCGTCGGTTGATCGAATCGTGGGCCGGTCCCGGCGTCGTAGCGCCGGGACTCAGCGCTTGGCCTTCGAGCGGCCGGCCTCTTCGGCCTTGGACAGCTCCTCGGCCTGCTGGGCGTCCTGCGGCTTGGCCCTCCGGGCCGCGTCGTCCACCTGGCCCGACTTGACGAACTCGCGCTGCGCCTTGTCGTAGCGGCGCGCGGCGCTGTAGTTGCCCTCGCCTTGCAGCGGGGGATCGGCGTCGACCGGCTTTTGCTTCTGTTCGGGGTTCGGATCCTTCGCGAACTGTTCGCGCGCTTGATCGGACTTGGGTTTCATCGCTACTCCTTGCCTGAAGCATTGCACGCGGCCGTGCGGCTCGCGCGAATGGGCAGTGTCGTCATGGCAGCGCGACCGCCTTGTCAGACAGCGGCTTGTCACAGTGTCGGCGCCGGTCGGCCGCGGCGTCACAGCACGGGTGCCGGCATGCGGAAATCGCTGCAGGGTCAGCGCCGATGCCGCAGCGGTCGCGACATGACACGATGCGAGACAGGCGTCGTGTGGACGGCGCCAATGGACCTCTCTTGCAACGACGATCTCATCTCGGCCTGGCGGCCGTGTGGTTGACGGCGCCCGCACTGCTGTGCGCGCAGGACATCCCGAAGAAGCCGCTGACGATCGTGGTGGGCTTCGAGGCCGGCGGTGCGGCCGACCATGCCGCCCGCGTGGTCGCGAAGAAGCTGACCGAGAGCCTCGGCACCACCGTCTTGGTGGACAACAAGCCGGGCGCCGGCGGCAACATCGCGCATGCGCAGGTGGCGCGCGCCGAGCCCGATGGCTCGGTGATCCTGCTCGGCTCGGTGGGGCCGCTGTCGATCGCGCCGCACCTGACCAAGCTGCCGTACGACCCGCAGAAAGACCTGGCGCCGCTGACGATGGGGATGAACTTTCCCAACGTGCTGGTGGTGCCGCCGTCGCTCGGCGTCAAGACGTTCGCCGAGTTCATGGCGCTGGCACGCAAGAGCCCCGGCAAGCTGAACTACGGGTCCACCGGCGTCGGCTCGGCGTCGCACCTGGCGGGCGAGCTGTTCAACGCGATGGGCGGCGTCGAGATCGTCCACATCCCGTTCAAGGGCGGCGCACCGGCGATGAACGAGCTGCTCGCGGGCCGCATCTCGGCGTACTTCGCCACCATGTCGACTGCCGGCCCGCACATCGCCTCGGGCAAGCTGATTCCGCTGGCCACCACGGGCGCGCAGCGCGCGCCGTTCCTGCCCGACCTGCCCACCGTGTCGGAGGCCGGGCTCAAGGGCTTCAGCGCGACCAATTGGTATGCCTTCGTTGCACCGGGCAAGACGCCGCTGCCGGTGCTCGATCGCTGGAACGAGGAGCTCGTCAAGGCGCTCCAGGCGCCCGAGGTGTCCGACGAGCTGACGCGCGCCGGCCTCTTGCCGGCGCCGGGCACGCGCGACGAGCTCGCGCGCACGATCGCGCAGGAGTCCAGAACCTGGGGCAAGGTGATCGTCGATCGCAAGATCACCGCGGACTGACGCACCGGGCGCGCGCCAGCGCACCGGCGCAGCGCAGGCCGCAGCGCGTCAGTGCGCCGTCGACGCGACCCAGCGCACCAACTCGTCGAGCACCTGGTCGAGCGCTTGCCGCAGCGCGCCCACTGCGCCGTCGGCGTCGAACGACGGCGCGGGCACTGCGGCGCTGAACGTGCGCTGGTCCAGCCGCGTGCGGCCCGCGGTGTCGTTCACCTGCGCGCTCAGCACGATGCGCGCGACGCCCGGCGGCGTCACCGCGTCGTGGTAGATCTCGTCGAGGTGCACGCGCAGCAGCAGCGTGCCGGTGGCGCCGCTGCCGGTGGCGGCCACGCTGCGAAAGCCGCCGCTGCGCTCCAGGCGCGCGATCAGCGCGGCGCCGATCGCCTGCGCGGGCGGCTCGGTCCAGCTGCTGTACTGGTAGACCGCACGCGTGCCCGCGGCGCTGCTGTACACCAGCTCGCGGCCGCGGTAGAAGCTGCCCGCGCTGATCGGCGCCACCAGCAGCGTGGCGTCGCGCGAGGTCGGCGCAGCGGGCGCGTTGGCAGCGGCGCCATCGAGCACGAAGTAGCGGTGTGCCGGACCCGAGCTGGCACACCCCGCCAGCAGCAGCGCGAGCCCGATGAAGCCGGGCCACTTCATCGCCGCGCCTCTCCGGGGCCGAGGCTGGCGTCGTTGGGGCCGAACAGCGCGGCCCGAGGGTCGCCGAGGCGGCGTGCCGCTACCGACACCGCTTCGCTGGCGGTGCGCAGCTCCTGCACCGTGAAGCGCAGCTCGGCGTCGCTGACGTTGACCAGCGACTCGGCGCGCTGTGCCAGCTGCGACAGGTCGCCGCGCAGTTGGCGCGCAGTCTGCGTGACCTCGCGCGCGCTCGCAGTGGCCTCGGCGCCGAGCGCGTCGTAGCGCTCGCTCAGCCGGTGTGCATCGACGCCGACGCTGTCGACCGAGCGGCGCATCGTGTCGGCGGTGCTGCCGATCGACACCAGCGTCTTGTCCAGCCGCGACACCACGGCCGCGGTGCCGCGCGTGGTGTCGCGGATCTGGTCGAGCGTTTCGCTGAGCGCCGCCACATTGTGATCGGACAGCGTCGCGTTGATGCGGCGCAAGGTCTCGTCGGCGCGCTGCGCCAGCTGGTTGACGGTGTCGGAGAACTGTTGCATCGTCGAAGAGCCTTCCTCGACCACCGCGCTGTCGCCGTTGTCCGGCACCTGCAGCGCCGGGCTGTTGTCGCTCAGGTTGGCCAGGCGGATGGTGGCCAGCCCGGTGATGAAATTGCGGTCGACCACCGCGCGCGTGCTCTGCAGCACCGGCGTGCCGGCGTCGAGCGCAAACGACACCTCGACGGCGCCGCGGCGCTCGTTCGAGAAGCGGAAGCCGCGCACGAAGCCGACGCGGATGCCGCGCATGCGCACGTCGCTGCGCACCTCCAGCCCTTCGAGCGACTGGCGCGTGAAGTACACCTTGTACGGCACCAGTTCGGCCTTGCCTCGCGTGGCGGTGAGCCAGACGATGCTCGCGATCAGCGCGGCGACCAGCATCAGCACCACGGTGCCGACCAGGGTGTAACGTGCCTTGGGTTCCATCATGCGGTCCTCAGCGTGTGCGGCGCGCGCGCCGCGAAATATGATTGCAGCCAGGGGTCGGCGCTGCGCGCCACCTCGGCCACCGGGCCGTCGGCGATCACCTTGCCGCCGGCCAGCGCGATCGTGCGATCGATGATCGACAGCAGCGTGTCGAGGTCGTGCGTGACGATGAAGACGGTGAGCCCGAGGCTGTCGGCCAGCGCGCGGATCAGGCTGTCGAACGCGCGCGCGCCGATCGGGTCGAGCCCCGAGGTCGGCTCGTCGAGGAACAGCACCTCGGGCTCGAGCGCGAGCGCGCGCGCCAGCGCCACGCGCTTGCGCATGCCGCCCGACAGCTGTGCCGGCGTCTTGCTGCCGGTGTCGGGCGCCAGCCCCACCAGCGACAGCTTGAAGCCCACCAGCGGCGCGAGGGTCTCCTCGGAGACCTCGGTGTGCTCGCGAAACGGCACCGCGATGTTCTCGGCCACGCTGAGCGACGAGAACAGCGCGCCATCCTGGAACAGCATGCCGAAGCGCCGCCGCAGCGCGTTGAGCTGCGCTTCGGTCGCGCTCCAGACGTCCTGCCCGAGCAGCGCGATGCGGCCGGCGGTGGGGCGCAGCAGGCCGATCATCTCCTTGAGCAGCACCGACTTGCCGGTGCCGCTGCCGCCGATCAGCGCCACCACCTCGCCGCGGCGCACGCGAAAGCTGACGCCGTCGTGCACCGTGTTGCGGCCGAACCGCGTGAGCACCGAGTCGACCTGCAGCACGGTGTCCATCAGATGTCCAGCCACTGCAGGGTGACTGCGAACGCGGCGTCGAGCACGATCACCCAGACGATGCTCTGCACCACGGTGGAGGTGGTGTGCTCGCCGACGCTGCGTGCGTCGCGTGCCACCGCCAGTCCCATGCGGCACGCGATCAGCGCGATGAACACAGCGAACACCGGCGCCTTGGCCAGCCCGATCACCACCGCGCTCAGGTCGAGCGTGGCGTGCAGCCGGTTGATGAAGGCGGTGGCCGAGATCGACAGCTGCGTGGTGCTGATCAGCAGGCCGCCGGCCAGCCCGGCGACGTCGCCGATGAACACCAGCAGCGGCAGCCCGAGCGCGAGCGCGATCAGGCGCGGGATCACCAGCACCTGCACGGTCGACAGGCCGAGCGTCTGGATCGCATCGGTCTCCTCCTGCACCTTCATCGAGCCGATCTGCGCGGTGAACGCGGCGCCGGAGCGCCCGGCCACGATCACCGCCACCAGCATCGGCGACAACTCGCGGCAGATCGCCAGGCCGACGCCGTCGACCACGAAGATGGTGGCGCCGTAGCGCTGCGCCTGCACGCCGAGCAGGTAGGTGAACACCACGCCGATCAGGAACGTCATCAGCGCGACGATCAGGATCGCGTCGACGGTCGCGCTCTCGAACTGCGACACCGTCTCGCGCATGCGGAAGCGCCGCGGCCGCAGCAACAGCGTCAGCAGCTCGAGCGCCACCTCGCCGAGGAACGCGTTGTGCGCGCCCAGGTCGCGCAATGCGCGCAGCGTCGCCTTGCCGACCTGCTGCACCATCGATGGCAGCGCCGACGGCGCGGCCACGGGCGTACAGCGCATGTGCTCGTGCACCAGCTGCAGCAGCCGCGCATGGCGCTCGGCCATGTGGCGTGTGCCGATCGTCTTGGCGTCCAAGCCCGCCTCGTCGAGCCGGTGGAACAGCACGAAGCCGGCGTTGGTGTCGAGCTCGCTCAGCCGGCTGCCGTCGAGCACGCAGGAGCGGCCGACGCGCAGCGGCAGCGCGGCCACGGCGGCCGCGATCGCGGGCACGCGGTCGAGCCGCCATGCCCCCTGCAGATAGAGCACGTCGGCATCGGCTTCCGGCGAGAACTGGATCGGTGACAAGGCGGCGGGGCGAGCAGTCGCGCTGATCGCATTGTCGGTGCGGCGCGGGCGCCGCGCCGCGGCGACGTTCGGGTGTCGCGGCGGCACATCGCGCTGGCTCGGCGCGGTGGCACGTCGCGCTGGGTCGCGCGCGCCGCCGTGCGCCGGCCCCTGCGCGAGCGCGGCCACACCCGCGCGGCCATGCAGCGTGCGGCCGGGTCGCTACCATGCGCGATCCAGCCACCGGATTCGCCATGCAGGGTTCCCACAGCGGCTTTCGTCTGCCACGCATCTGCCTGCCGCGCAGCGGCATCGACCTGAAGAAATGGGCGGTGATCGCCTGCGACCAGCACACGGCGGAGCCCGACTACTGGGAGCGTGTGGCGCAGGAAGTCGGCGACGCGCCGTCGACGCTGCACCTGATCTATCCCGAGGTGTACCTCGGCGCGCCCGATGCGGCGGCACGCATCGCGCGCATCCAGCAGACGATGCGCCGCTACCTGGACGAGGGTGCGTTCGTCGAGCACACGGGTCCGGTCTACGTGCAGCGCACGGTGGATGGGCGCACGCGCCACGGGCTGATGCTCGAGCTCGACCTCGAGCACTACGACTACAGCGCGCACTCCACCAGCCTGATCCGCCCCACCGAGGGCACGATGGTGGCGCGCCTGGCGCCGCGCATCGAGGTGCGGCGCGGCGCCGCGCTCGAGCTGCCGCACATCCTGGTGCTGATCGACGACCCGGCCCACACGGTGATCGCGCCGCTGGCGGCGGCTCGGCGCCACGCGTTGACGCCGCTGTACGAGACCGACCTGATGGCCGGCGGGGGCCACGTCGCGGGCTTCGCGGTCGACGAGGCGACGAGCCGGCGCGCGGTGCAATCGCTCGCCGCGCTGGCCGACCCACAGCAGTTCGCTGCGCGCTACGACGTGCGCGCCGGCGCGCCGCCGATGTTGTTCGCGATGGGCGACGGCAACCACTCGCTGGCCACCGCCAAGGCGATCTGGGACGGCGCCAAAGCCAGCGTCGGCATGGATCACCCGAGCCGCTTCGCGCTGGTGGAGGTGGTGAACATCCACGACCCGGCGCTCGACTTCGCGCCGATCCATCGGCTGCTGTTCGGCGTGACGGTCGACGTGCGGCAGGCGCTGGTGCGCCGCTTCGGTGCACGCGTGTCGTGCACCGACGTGCCGTCGGCCGCCGCCATGCGCGAGCGCGTCGCGTCGGCACCCGGCCCGCGCCAGGCCGCGGGGCTGATCGGCCCGGGTGCGCGCTTCAGCGTCATCGAGATCGCCGACCCACCGTCGACGCTCGCGGTGGGCACCTGGCAGCCGTTCATCGACGGTTTGATCGAGCAGGGCGGCGCGCGCGAAGTCGACTACGTGCACGGCGACGCCGCGCTCGAGCGGCTGGCGCAGCAGGACGGCCACGTCGGCGTGCACCTGGCCGGCATCGGCAAGAGCGAGCTGATGCGCCGCGTGGTGCACGAGGGGCCGACGCCGCGCAAGACGTTCTCGATGGGCGAGGCGCACGAGAAGCGCTACTACATGGAGGCGCGCCGCCTCGCCCCGTGAGCCGGCGCTGCCGCATCGGGCCCGCGGGCGATGCCGGCTTCAGGTCTTCAGGCGATACCCGGTCTTGAAGATCCACACCACGACGGCGAGCGAGGTGATCAGGAACAGCATCGTCATGCCCAGGCTCAGCCCGAGCGCGACGTCGGCCACGCCGTAGAAGCTCCACCGAAAGCCGCTGATCAGGTAGACCACCGGGTTGGCGAGCGCGACGGTCTGCCACAGCGGCGGCAGCATGTCGATCGAATAGAAGCTGCCGCCCAGGAAGGTGAGCGGCGTGACGATCAGCAGCGGCACCACCTGCAGCTTCTCGAAGCCGTCGGCCCAGACGCCGATGATGAAGCCGAGCATGCTGAAGGTGGCCGACGTCAGCACCAGGAACAGCACCATCCACAGCGGATGCTCGATGCGCAGCGGCACGAACAGCCACGCGGTGGCCATGATGATGAGCCCGAGGATGATCGACTTGGTGGCCGCCGCGCCGACGTAGGCGAGCACGATCTCGAACGCCGACACCGGTGCCGACAGCAGCTCGTAGATGGTGCCGGTGAACTTGGGGAAGTAGATGCCGAACGAGGCGTTGGAGATGCTCTGCGTCAGCAGCGACAGCATCACCAGCCCGGGCACGATGAAGGCGCCGTAGCTGACGCCGCCCATCTCCGGGATGCGCGAGCCGATCGCCGCGCCGAACACGATGAAATACAACGACGTCGAGATCACCGGCGAGACGATGCTCTGCATCAGCGTGCGCCGGGTGCGCGCCATCTCGAAGCGGTAGATCGCGCGCACCGCGTGCCAGTTCATCGCCGCGGGTGCGTGCGCGTGCGGCGCATCGGCGCGCGGTGCCACAGCGCTGTCGGGTGGCCTGGCAGGTGTCATGCGTGGTCCTTCAGCAGGCCGACGAAGATGTCCTCGAGCGAGCTCTCGGTGGTGTTCAGGTCCTTGAAGCCGATGCCCAGGCGGCCGAGCTCGGCGATCAGTGCGGCGATGTCGGCGCGGCCGCTTTGCGCGTCGAAGGTGTAGGTGAGCGCCGTGCGGTCGGGCGACAACGCGAGCTCGTAGGCGGCCAGCTCGGGTGGCAGCTGCACGAGCGGCGCGCCCAACTGCAAGGTGAGCTGTTTCTTGCCGAGCTTGCGCATCAGCTCGGTCTTGTCCTCCACCAGGATCAGCTCGCCCTTGTTGATGACGCCGACGCGGTCGGCCATCTCCTCGGCTTCTTCGATGTAGTGCGTGGTCAGGATGATCGTCACGCCGCCGGCGCGCAGCTCGCGCACCAGTGCCCACATGTCGCGCCGCAGGTTGACGTCCACGCCGGCGGTCGGCTCGTCGAGGAACAGCACGCTCGGTTCGTGCGACAGCGCCTTGGCGATCATCAGGCGCCGCTTCATGCCGCCCGACAACGTGATGATCTTGTGGTCTTTCTTGTCCCACAGCGACAGCGCCTTCAGCACTCGCTCGATGTGCGTCGGGTCGGGTGGCCGACCGAACAGGCCGCGGCTGAACGACACCGTGTTCCACACCGACTCGAAGGCGTCGGTGGTGAGCTCCTGCGGCACCAGCCCGATCAGCGAACGTGCGGCGCGCCAGTCGCGCACGATGTCGTGGCCGGCGACGGCGATGCTGCCGGCGCTCGCATTGACGATGCCGCAGATGATGCCGATCAGCGTGGTCTTGCCGGCGCCGTTGGGCCCGAGCAGCGCAAAGATCTCGCCGCGCCGGATCGTCAGGTCGACCGCGTGGAGGGCGCGCAGGCCAGACGCATAGGTCTTCGAGACGCCTTGTGCGCGCACGATGTCTTGCATCAGGGCGAGCATACGGGATTGAACCGGACGCTGCGCCGCTGCAACCCATGGGATCCGGCCGCGCGCGGGCATGCATGCGCGTGGCCGCCGCATGACTGGAGCCCTCGCGATGATCCGACCCGTGTCCGCCGGCGGTGTGCCGCCCAATGAACCGACTGTGCCGGCCGAGCCGATGGCCGACACGTCGCTGCCCTCGAACACCGCCGATGCGCTCTCAGGCCAGGCCGGCGACCCGCTGGCCAAGTTGTTCGAGCTGATCGGCGCCGCGCCGCACCAGCAGCGCCTGCATGGCAACAACGGCGGCGGCACACAGGGCACGCAGGTGCGCCAGACCGATCCGCTGGTGGGCACCGAACTGCCTGGGCAGAAGGGCGTCGTGATTCAGCGCTCGTTCGGCGACCCCAAAGGCTACGACACCCGCAATCACGCACTCGCCTGGGCGCGTGCGATGGGCTCCGACACCGCGATGGTGGTGCAGGACAAGAACCATCGCTGGCATGCGGTCCAGACCAGCCAGGCGGGCCAGAGCAGCACCAAGGCCAACGGCGCGGTGTTGAACGCCATTCAGGTCGGCAAGGTCGACTCCAAGGTCTACGAGCAACTGCGTCGCGACGCGATGGCGGACAACGACCCCGACAAGTGGAAGACCTTCGCGTCGTATGCGCTGGGCGTGCCGCGCGACGAGATCAACGTCGTCACCGGCAACCAGGAACCGGCGCGCGACAAGCTCAACATCAATCTGACGCGCGACTTCGACGCCGAAGGCAAGACCGCCGGCTTCGACCCCAAGAAGCCGCCCTGGGTGCAGCTCGGCCCCGCGGCGTTCGACCGCCCGGCCAATGCATGCGCAACTCTGGCGCACGAAGAGGTGCACGCCGACCACCATCAGCTGGCACAGGGGGTGTACAAGGACTACCTCGCGTCCGGCAGCAAGGACTCGTTCCGCAAGTGGGTTGCCGACGTGGCGAACCAGGTGGCGGCCAAGAACAAGAGCGACCCGACCAAGGTGTTCGAGGCGTTCCGAAAGGCCGACATCGTGGCCGGCATGGTCGACGGGACGTTCGGTGCCACCGAGTTGGAGGCGCACATCGAGGCCGCCAAGGTGGCCTTCGCGTCGGGCGACCTGGTGCAGGCGCGCACCGACCTCAACAAGGTCGCCACGCGTCCGACGATGCCGACCCCGCAGACGCAGGAAGTGTCGATCGCGCTGCTGAAGGACCTGCGCGCGAGCCTGAGTGGCGACGCGCTCAAGGTGTTCGACGAGGTGGCGAAGAAGGCACCTGAGCGCAACGTACTGCACGACGGACGGCTGCGCCCGCGCTGATCGGGTGCGCGACGGGCTGCGCGCCGCGGCGTGCAGTGCCACAATCGGCGCAACCCGCCACCGCCATGTCAGACCCCGTCGATGCCCTTGTGATCGATCTGCTCGAGTGGATCGGGCCGCGCGCGCGCCCGACCGCCGAAGTGCTCGAGGTCTGGCGCACTTCGTGTCCGCGCCTGCCGGTGTGGGAGGAGGCCAACGCGCGTGGCTTCATCGAGCACCGCCACGAAATCGGCCGTGCCGCCACGGTGGCACTGAGCGCCGCCGGTCGCGCGCTGCTTCAGCAAAGGCGCCCCGTGCGGGCCTGAGCGCAGCGGCGTCGGGCTGCCTCAGTGTCCGACGATCGCGTTGCGCATCTGCTCGAGTGCCGCCAGGGCCTCGCGCCGCTCGGGCGCGGGCACCTTGTGTTGGTCGAACGCGCGTGCGATGTCTTCGAGCAGCGCGTCGAACTCGTCGTCGCGGATCTGCATGCCGTCGTGCACATCGGCCATGTTGCGGCCGCGGTAGATGCACGGCCCGCCGGCGCGCTGGCACAGCAGGTCGACCAGGTTGTTCTTCAGGTGCCCGGCATCGGCGGCCTGGAAGCGGCGGTTGATGCGCGGGTCGACGCTCAAGTTGCGGATCGCATCGTCGACCAGCGCCTCCAGCGCCGGCCGGCCACCGAGCCGCTCGTACAGGCTGGGTGGTGGGGCGGTCTGCGATGCGGGTGCGGTGCAGCCGGCCAGCCCGATGCATGCGAGCAGGGCGAGGGTTGCGTGAAGCAGAAGTGGATTCATCCGGCGGTCACTTGATGCCAAGGCGGTCGAAGCATAGCCCGGTTGACAGGCGGCGGATCGCTCAATATGATGAGCGTCATATTGCTCTGCCGCCATGAGCCGCACCCCCAACAGCCGCAAGGAAGACACGCACGAGCGCATCGTCGAAGTCGCCGCGCGGGCGATCCGGCGCCACGGCTACGCCGGTGTCGGCGTGGCCGACGTGATGAAGGAGGCCGGGCTGACGCACGGCGGCTTTTACGCCCACTTCAAGTCGCGCGACGCGCTGCTGGTCGAGGCGCTCGAGCGCGCCGGGCGTGACAGTGCGGCCGCCGTGGCTCGCGGCGTCGAAGCGCGCCGCGTCAAGCAGGTGAGCGTGTTTCGCGCGCTGGTCGACACCTATCTTGCGGATGGCCACCTGGCCGCGCTCGACAGCGGCTGCCCGGTGGCCGCGCTCGGCTCCGACATGCCGCGCCAGTCGCAGGCGGTGCGCAAGGCCTCGACCGCGCGCGTGCGCGCACTGATCGGCGCGGTGCGCGCTGCGCTGCCGCAGCGCTCGCAGGCCAGTGCCGCGGTGGTGACCAGCACGCTGGTCGGCGCGCTGCAGGTGGCGCGCGCGCTCGGCGACAACGCCGACGGGCGCGCGGTGCTGGCTGCCGCGCGCAAGGCGCTGATCGAGCAGCACGACGCGCCGGCTTCGGCCGGCCACTGATCCGCACGAGGGCACCCATGCATCCGCTGGTTTGCGCACAAATATGACAAACGTCATATTCAGATCCACCTCACCCCCAGGAGTCGAACCATGAAGATCCGCAATGCCGTCGCGCTGGTCACCGGCGCCAACCGGGGCATCGGCCTCGCTTTCACGCGCGAACTGCTGGCACGCGGCGCACGCACGGTCTACGGCGCGGCGCGCGACCCGGCGAGCATCACGCTGCCGGGCGTGCAGCCGCTGCAGCTCGACGTCACGCGCACCGAGCAAGTGGCCGCCGCCGCGGCGCGGGCGGGCGACGTGACGCTGCTGATCAACAACGCCGGTGTCGGCCACGTCGGTGGCTTTCTGGCGGACGACAGCGAAGAGGCCGCGCGCCGCATGCTCGAGACCAATTACTTCGGCATGCTGCGCATGAGCAAGGCGTTCGCGCCGGTGCTGGCGGCGCACGGCGGGGGCGCGCTGCTCAACGTGCTGTCGATCGTGTCGTGGATCAACGGCGGACAGCTGGCCGCGTACGCCGCGAGCAAGTCGGCAGCCTGGTCGCTCACCAACGCGCTGCGCCACGAGCTGGCGCCGCAGCGCACGCAGGTGACGGCGCTGCACATGGCGTTCGTCGACACCGACCTGGTGCGCGCGCTCGACGGGCCGAAGACCCGCCCCGAGCTGATCGTGCAGCGCGCGCTCGACGGCCTGGAGGCCGGGCTCGACGAGGTGCTGGCCGACGAGCGCACGCAGCGCGTCAAGGAAAGCTTGTCGGCGCACGCCGCGAGCTACCTGCCGGCGCGCGCCTGACGCGTCATCGCACCTCCAGGAGCCGCCATGAGCGCCATCGTCCGACCGCTTGCCACCGCCCCCCACGCCCCCGGCGCCGCCGCTTCGCCGTGGCCGGTGTTCTGGATCGCCAGCGTGGCGGCCTTTCTGGTGTCGCTCGATGCGACGATGCTGTATGCCGCGTTCGGTGCGTTGCGCGCCGGCTTCCCAGGTGCCAGCGCGGCCGATTTGTCGTGGGTGCTCAACGCCTACACGGTGGTGTACGCCGCGATGCTGATCCCGGCCGGCGGCCTGGCCGACGCGCATGGGCGCAAGCGCGTGTTCCTGCTCGGCGTGACGATCTTCATTGCCGCGTCGGCGGCGTGCGGTCTGGCCGGCCACGTGGCATGGCTGGTGTCCGCGCGGGTGTTGCAGGCGGTGGGGGCCGCGCTGTTGACGCCGGCGTCGTTGTCGATCGTGCTGGGCGCGTTCGCGCAGCACCGGCGCGCCCAGGTGGTGAGCCTGTGGGGCGCGGTGGCCGGATTCGCGGCTGCGGTGGGGCCGAGCCTCGGCTCGTTCATCGTCGAGTCGGTGGGCTGGCCGTGGGCGTTCTTCATCAACCTGCCGATCGGCGCGCTGTCGCTGTGGTGGGGCGCACGCGTGCTGCGCGAGTCGGCGCGCGCGCCCCAGCGCGCGCCGGTCGATGGGGTGGGCATGGCGCTGCTGATCGTCGGCGTCGGCGCCATCGCGCTGGCCATCGTCGAGGCCGAGTCGCGCAGCTGGTCGCGCAGTGACGTCGCGGTGGCCGCCGCCACCGGCGTGCTCGCGCTCGTCGCCTTCGTCGCGTGGGCGCGGCGTGCGCGCGCGCCGCTGGTGGACCTGCGGCTGTTCAGCAACCGCACCTACAGCGCGGTGAACGCGGCCACGCTGTCGTTCGGCATCGCGTTCGCGATGATGTTCTTCACCTTCTTCTTCTACATGGGCCACGTGTGGCACTACAGCCAGGCGCAGGCCGGGCTCGCCATCGCGCCGGGGCCGCTGACGGTGATCCCGGTGGCGATCGTCACGGGGCGCCTCGCCGGCCGCTACGGCCACCGGCCGTTCCTGGTGGGAGGCGCTCTGCTGTACGCGCTGGCCGGCCTTTGGTTCCTGCTGGTGCCCGGCGGCGCGCCGTCGTACGCGGCGCACTGGCTGCCGGGGCTGTTCTTGAGCGGCGCCTCGGTGGGTCTGGTGATGCCGTCGCTCTCCGGTGCCGCGGTGAGCCACCTGCCGGCCGCGCACTACGCGGTGGGCAGCGCGATCAACCAGGCCACGCGGCAGATCGGCGCGGTGATCGGCGTCGCCTTGACGGTGCTGCTGCTCGGCCACGACAGCGTGCAGCGCGCCAGCTTCGACACCGTCTACGTCTTGCAAATCGCGCTGGCCCTGCTGACGGCGCTGTTGTGCGCGTTCGTGCGCACGCGGCCGGCCGGCCCGCGCTGACGCAGCGCGCGCCGCGGCGCCGGACCCGCGGCGCCGCGGCATGGCGATTGCCCGTGGTGACCAGCGCTGTGCCTGCAGCCGGGCGAGCGTGCCCTCCATGAAGTTGCCCACCGCCGTCACCCTGATCAAGCAGGCGGTCTCCGCCTGGATTGCCGACTACGCGCCCAGCATGGGCGCGGCGCTGGCCTACTACACGATCTTCTCGATCGCGCCGCTGTTGTTGATTGCGATCGCCGTGGCCGGGCTGGTGTTCGGCGCCGACGCCGCGCGCGGCGAGGTGGTGGCGCAGCTGCAGGGGATGATGGGCGAATCGGCGGCGCAGGCGATCCAGGGCATGCTCGAAAGTGCCAACAAGCCCGGCGCCGGCGTGGTGTCGACGCTGGTGGGCAGCGCGCTGCTGCTGGTGGGCGCGACCACCGTGCTTGGCGAGCTGCAGAACGCGCTCGACCGCATCTGGCGCGCCCCCGAGCGAGCAGGCGGCAGCGGACTGTGGAGCCTGCTGCGCGCGCGGCTGCTGTCGTTTGGTCTGATCCTCGCGATCGGCTTCCTCATCCTGGTGTCGCTGCTGTTCAGTGCTGCGATGGCCGCGCTGGGGCGCTGGCTGGGGCCCGCGTTCGACGGCTGGGAGCTGCTGGCGCAGCTCGCCAATGCGCTGATCGGCTTCGTGCTGACGGCCGGACTGTTCGCGATGATCTACAAGCTGATGCCGCGCGTGCACGTGGCGTGGCACGACGTGTGGATCGGCGCCGTGGTGACAGCGGCGCTGTTTGCGATCGGCAAGCTGCTGATCGGGCTGTACATCGGCAAGAGCGGCGTCACGTCGGCCTTCGGCGCCGCCGGGTCGCTGGCGGTGCTGCTGGTCTGGGTGTACTACTCGGCGCAGATCTTTCTGCTCGGCGCGGAGTTCACGTGGGTCTACGCGCACACGCTCGGCTCGCTGAAGGGCCAGCCGATGCGCCCGCCCACCGCACCGCAGCGGGCGCAGCCGGCCGGCACGCCGCAAGCGCGCCCGCAGTGAGGGGTCGAGGCGCCGCCTGCGCCTTCATCCTGGCGACGTCGTTGCCCACACGGCACGCCACGCCGCCGATCGGTGGCTTCAGCCGAACACGATCACGCCGCGCGCGTTGCGGCCCTGCGCCAGGTCGTCGAACGCCTGCGGGGCCTCGTCGATGCGGTAGCGCCGCGTGATCAGCTCGTCGAGCTTCAGGCGCCCGGCCTGGTACAGCGACACCAGGCGCGGAAAGTCGCGACGACCATCGTGGCGCCCGCGTGACGCAGCCTTGGATCGCGTTGAGGCCGACGCCGCCGGCACCGAACGCGACGCAGATCGAGCCGGCCTCGACCTTGGCGGTGTTGCACAACGCGCCCGAGCCGGTCATCACGCCGCAGCCGATCAACGCGCAGCGATCGAGCGGCACGTTGTCGACGATCTTGACCACGCTGGTCTCGTGCAGCGTCGCTTATTCGGCCATCACGCCGCACGCCGCCATCACATTCAACGGCAGCCCTTGCGCATCGCGCGTGCGCGCTGCCCGCCCGGCAAGGTGGCCACCGAGGTGGTGCCGATGTCGCACAGCTGCGGTCGCCCGGTGACGCAGTGGCGGCAGCGCCCGCAGCTGGCGACGAAGCTGGTGACCACGGGACGAAGCTGGTGATCACGGGATCGCCGACCTTCAGTCCGTCGACGTCCGCGCCCACCTGCGCCATCCGGCCGGCCGACTCATGACCGAGCACGATCGGTGGCGGCAGCGGCAGCGTGCCGTTGGTGACCGAGAGATCGCTGTGGCACACGCCGCAGGCCGCGAGCTTGATCATCACCTCGTGCGGGCCGGGCGGGTCGACCACGATGTCTTCGACCCGCACCGTGGCGGTGTCGCCCCGATAGACCACTGCCTTGGCTCGCCGCGCGCGGCGCCCACGGCAGGCCGCGCAGCGCCTGCACCGCGCGAGAGCTCAGCCGCCGATGCCGCGCACGACCGTCCCGGTGCCGCCGCAGGTCGGGCACGGCGCATCACCGAAGCGGCCGCTGCCGCCGCAGCGGCCGCACACGGTGGCGCCGGTGCCGGGCGTGCCCGGTGACGCTTCGTCGCCGGGGCTGCGCGGTGCCGGCGCGTCGGCCGCGCCCGTCGTGTCGAGCGAGGCACCCGGATCCTCTTCGCCGGCGACCGACTGGGCGGCCGCTGCGTTGGCGGCGCGGGTTTCACGCGTGCGAGTGCGGGACTTCATGGTGTCGGACCCCAGTGCCATGCGAACGAGGCAACGCGCATGCCGCGCCTCGATCGCGGCGCCGTTGTGCGCGCCGCATGAAGCTGGCGCGCACCTTGGGAGCGTCGCGCCCAGCGGGAACGTGGATTGCTCTGTAACCGCGAGCGTCTGGCGGGTGGGGCGTCTGTGCAACAGACGGGTTCGGACGCAGCAATGCCCTCCGGCATTGCATCACTCTCGTGGATGATGAAGATCGCGCAAATCGCCCCGTTGATGGAAAGCGTGCCGCCCAAGACCTACGGCGGCACCGAACGGGTGGTGTCGTACCTCACCGAAGCACTGATCGATCTGGGCCATGACGTCACGCTGTTCGCGAGCGGCGATTCGCGCACGCAGGCGCGCCTGGTGCCAGTGGTGGAGCGCAGCCTGCGTCAGCATCCGGGGCACCCCGACTGGGTCATGTGGCACACCGTGATGCTCGACCAGGCGTTCTCCAGCGCCGCCGAGTTCGACGTGATGCACTTCCACGTCGATTACCTGCATTACCCGCTGGTGCGGCAATGCGCGACGCCGTGCCTCACCACGCTGCACGGACGGCTCGACCTGCCCGATCTGGTGCCGTTGCACCGGCACTTTCGCGAGCAGCCGCTGGTGTCGATCTCGCAGAGCCAGCGCAAGCCCTTGGCCGACAGCCGCTGGATCGCCACCGTGCCGCACGGCCTGCCCGAGCACCTGTACCGCTTTCACCCGAGACCCGACGACTACTTCGCGTTCATCGGCCGGATCTCGCCGGAGAAACGTGTCGACCGCGCGATCGAGATCGCGATCGCCACCGGCACGCGGCTGCGCATCGCCGCCAAGGTCGACCGTGCCGACCGGGCGTACTTCGAGCGCCACATCGAAGGCCTGCTCGACCACCCGCTGGTCGAATTCGTCGGCGAGATCGCCCAGGACGCGAAGGACGAGTTCATCGGTCAGGCGCGCGCGCTGCTGTTTCCCATCGACTGGCCCGAGCCGTTCGGGCTGGTGCTGATCGAGGCGCTGGCGTGCGGCACGCCGGTGGTGGCGTACCGCTGCGGCGCCGTGCCCGAGATCCTGCAAGACGGCGTCACCGGCTTCGTGGTGAACGACCAGCCGCAGGCGATCGACGCGGCGCGCCGCATCGACGCGATCGACCGGCGTGCCTGTCGCCAGGCGTTCGAGAGCCGTTTCACGTCACGCCGCATGGCGCAGCGCTATCTGGCGGTGTACGAGGCGCTGAGCGCGGCACTGCCGCGTCTGTCCGACACCGACACCACGAGCCAGTTGCCGATCTGACGATCTGACATGGCCGTTGCCAGCGTCAGCGAGCGCGATCGCATCCAGTTCGAGGGACGCTGGTACGTCCTGGCCACCAGTGCGCGCATCGAGGGGCAGTTGCAGACCTTGAAGCGCGACGACCTGTTCGCGCTGTTCGACCGCTATGGCGACATCCTGCCGTGGGAGGGCGGGCAGCAGGGGCTGTACCTTCAGGACACGCGCTTCCTGTCGCACTCGGAGCTGCTGCTCAACGGCACGCGTCCGCTGCACCTGAACACCTCGGTGAAGGAAGACGGCTGCGCGCTGACCGTCGAGCTGATGAACCCCGACCTGCAGCGCGACGGCGGCGTCACGCTGCGCAAGGGCAGCGTGCACGTATTGCGGCGCAAGCTGCTGTGGGACGGTGCCTGCCACGAGCAGGTGCGCCTCACGCACCATGGCGTCGACCCGGTGGAGCTCGAGATCGAGTTGCGGCTCGATGCCGACTTCGTCGACGTGTTCGAGCTGCGCGGCGTGCAGCGCGAGCGGCGCGGCCAGCGCACCGAGGTGCAGGGCGACGCCGCGTCGCTGGTGTTCGGCTACCTCGGCCTGGACGAGCGGCCGCGTCGCACCGTGGTGCAGTTCGAGCCGGTGCCCACGCAGACCAGCCCGGGCGTGGCGCGCTTCGCATTGCGCATGGAGCCGGGTGAGCAGAGCAGCATCCGCTGGCAGGTGGCGTGCGAGGCACCGGGCACGCACCACACGCCGTCGCTCGGCCACGACGACGCCTGGCAACGCCACGCCGACTACGTGCAGCACACCCACACCGGGCGCTGCAAGGCGACCAGTTCCAACCCGATGATGAACCGCTGGCTCGAGCGCTCGGGGGCCGACCTCGACATGCTGACCACCGCGCTGCCGACCGGCCCGTTTCCTTACGCCGGCGTGCCGTGGTACTGCACCACGTTCGGCCGCGATGCGCTGATCACCGCGCTGCAGTGCCTGTGGCTGCGGCCCGACCTCGCGCGCGGCGCGCTCGCATTCCTCGCCGCCACGCAGGCCACCGACAACGACGCCAGCACCGATGCCGAGCCGGGCAAGATCCTGCACGAGGCGCGCAGCAGCGAGATGGCGGTCACGCGCGAGGTCCCGTTCGGCCGCTACTACGGCTCGGTGGACGCGACGCCGCTGTTCGTCATGCTGGCCGCCGCCTACTGGCGCCGCACCGCCGAGCACGACTTCATCCGTGAGCTGTGGCCGCACGTGCTCGCCGCGCTGCAGTGGATCGATCGCTACGGCGACCGCGACGGTGACGGCTTCGTCGAGTACGCACGCCGCAGTGGCGACGGCCTGGTGCAGCAGGGCTGGAAGGATTCGCACGATTCGGTGTTCCACGCCGACGGCCGCATGGCAGCGCCGCCGATCGCGCTGTGCGAGGTGCAGGGCTACGTCTACGCGGCCAAGCGCGGCGCCGCCGAGCTGGCCGAGGCGCTGGGCGACCTCGAGGCGGCCGCGCGCTGGCTGCACGACGCGCAGGCGCTGAAGGAGCGCTTCCAGAAGCGCTTCTGGTGCGAGGACCTGGGCTTGTATGCGCTGGCGCTCGACGGCGACAAGCAGCCGTGCACGGTGGCCTCGTCGAATGCCGGCCATGCGCTGTGGACGGGCATCGCGGCGCCCGAGCACGCGGCGCGCATCGCCACGCGCGTGCTCGACCGCGACCTGTTCTCCGGCTGGGGCGTGCGCACGCTCGGCTCGGGCCAGGCGCACTACAACCCGATGTCGTACCACAACGGCTCGGTGTGGCCGCACGACAACGCGATGATCTGCGAGGGCCTGGCGCGCTACGGCCACATGGAGGCCGCGCTCACGTTGCTGCGTTCGGCGTTCGACAGCACGCTGCACTTCGAGGGCGGTCGGCTGCCCGAGCTGTACTGCGGTTTCCAGCGCCGCGACGGGGAAGGGCCGACGCGCTACCCGGTGGCGTGCTCGCCGCAGGCGTGGGCGAGCGCGGCCGCGTTCGGCATGCTGGCGGGCTGCCTCGGCCTGGAGTTCGACGCCGGCAGCCGCCAGGTGCGGCTGCGCTCGCCGCGACTGCCCGGCTTCATCGACTGGCTGCGCATCGAGCGGCTGCAGGTGGGCGACGCGCAGGTGGACCTGCTGTTGCAGCGCTACCGCGACAGCGTGGGCGTCGACGTCATGCAGCGCGCCGGCGACGTCGAGGTGTCGGTGCTGGTGTGAGGATCACCGGCGCCGCCGTCGGCTGCTCGGGGTCGTCGATCGCCGCGGTCCACTCGGCAACGTCGCGCGTCGTCATCGTGCTTTGCGGGCCGAGCCGCACGTCTTCGTAGCCGCGCTGCGCGACGTCGGGCAGGTACTGCTCGCGCGACAGCAGCGTGCCGGCGCATTGCGCGTTGGCCGGCGCCGGGCTGTGCGTCTCCTCGCGCAGCCGCTCGCCCAGCTGGTCCATGAGCCAGTCGGGCACCAGGTTGCGTTCGCCCGGGTAGATGAAGCCGAACAACACCAGGTGCGCCAGCAGCACGCGCCAATGCGGGCCGAAGAGCTGCAGCAGCCGCTGCCAGTCGATGCTCAACGCGCAGGCGTGGATCAGGTGCGCGACGTCGGCGCCATCGAAGCGCTCGCGCTCCATGATGAACCCCTTGGTCCAGATCTTCTCCTCCACCGGCATCAGCTTGACCTGCATGCCGAGCACCTGCGCGTCCGGTGCGTGGTCGAACCAGCTGTCGTCGACCGGCGACAGGCCGTTGCCCGAATTGAAGATGACGTCGACGAAGCCGCAGTCGCTGTGCACCTTCCCGAGCCAGTGCGGGAAGGTCAGCTCGGTGCGATAGCCGCAGTCGGCGGCGAGTCCGGCCAGGCGGTCCCAGTCGCGCTGGCGGATGAAGATGTCGAGGTCCTTGGTGGGCCTGCGGATGCCGGTGAGCTGCGCAAAGCCGAACGCACCGCCGATCAAGAACGGCAATTTGTGCCTCTGCAGGGTTTGCAGAAGTGCGCAGTAGAAGGGCGCCGCTTCACCAGTGCCGTCTGGTTTTCCCATCAGCCGGTCAGGGCAAGGGGCGTGCCTTTGCGCTCAGTCGGTGTGAAAGGCCCGCGCCGCAGTGACCGGGCGACCGGACTCGATGCGCTCGTATTCCGAGATCACCTGGGCCCCGAACAGCAGCAGTGCGGCGGCGACCTCGAGGCTGAGCAGCACCACGATGGCGGTGGTCAGCGAGCCGTAGACCACGCTCACCTGCGACAGCGTGCTGAAGTACCACACCAGCAGGTGGCGCGTCAGCTCCCACAGCAGTGCCGCGGTCACGCCGCCCAGCAGCGCATGGCGCAGCGCGAGTCGTCCCACCGGCATCACCAGGTACACCGACGTCAGCACGAACACCTCGCCGATGAACCCCAGCAGATACAGCAGCGCCCCGGAGAAGCCGCTGAGCGACCAGTCGCGTCCGAGCAGCGCGATGCGCTCGCCGCCCATCGCCTGCAGGCCGCCTGCCACCAGGGTCATCAGCAGCAGACCGATGCCGAGCATCATGATGTAGCCGTACGGCAGCAGGGCCGAGACCATGAAGTGGCGCCGCCGCACTGCCACGCGGTGCACGAAGATCACCGACATCGCGTTCTCCAGCACCGTGAACGCCAGCGAGCTGAAGAACAGCATCGTCGCCAGCAGCACCCAGCCGATCACGTCGCGGTAGGTCACGAACTTGGCGAGCTCGGCCACCACCGCAGCCGACTGGCCCGGCAACAGCCATTCGAGGTAGTGGCCGATGGTGGTCAGCAGCTCGGCGCGGTCGATCACGTGCGACAGCGCGATCACGATCAGGATCAGCAGCGGCACGATCGACAGGAGCGCGTAGTACGCCACCGCGCCGGCCAGCAGCAGCCCCTGGTTGGCGCGGAAGGCTTTCAGCGTGCGCAGCACGAACGGCCCCGGATGGGCCAGGACGTGGCGCGCTTGCGGGCCGATGAGTTGCATGCGCGATCCCGGCGCAGCGGCAAGGCGCGTGCCACCGGGAGCGCCGATTGCTGACAGCGGGAAGGACCACGATGAAAGACAACAATAGCGTCTGCTTTGCCGCCGTCGGCGACCTGCACTTCACCGAGGCGTCGGCCGGCACGCTGCGTCACTTCTTCGCGCAGGCGTGCGAGGCGGCCGACGCGCTCCTGTTGTGCGGCGACCTCACCGACTACGGAACGCCCAAGGAGGCCAAGGTCCTGGCCGACGAGCTGAGCGTGGTGTCGGTGCCGATGGTCGCGGTGCTCGGCAACCACGACTACGAGTGCAACGCGGCCGACGAGGTGCGCCATACGCTGCAGCGCGCCGGGGTGCAGGTGCTCGACGGCGAAGCGGTCGAGGTGCACGGCGTCGGCATCGCCGGCGCCAAGGGCTTTGCGGGCGGCTTCGGGCGCGGCTCGCTCGGCGCCTGGGGCGAGCGAGCGATCAAGGAGTTCGTCAACGAGGCGATGAAGGAGGCCACCAAGCTGGAGTCGGCGCTTGCCAAGCTGCGCACGCGCCAGCGCATCGCGCTGCTGCACTACGCACCGATCGCCGGCACCGTGCAAGGCGAGCCGCCCGAGATCTACGCGTTCCTCGGCAGCAGCCGGCTCGAGGATCCGCTGCTGCGTTACCCGGTGGACGTGGTGGTGCACGGCCATGCGCACCGGGGCGAGCTCGAAGGACACACCGTCAACGGCATCCCGGTGTACAACGTCGCCAAGCCGCTGCTGCAGCGCCGCTTCGCCGACCGGCCACCGTTCCGGCTGATACGCCTGCCGGTGCAATCGGTGGACGTCGCGCCGCCGCCGGCTGTCGGCTGAGCGCTCGAAGCCCTCACGCCGCGCGCGGCGGCAGCAGGTACAGCGTGAGCGCGAAGATCACGTAGACCATCAGCAGCAGCACGCCGACGAACCAGGCCGAGCGGCCGCTGTTGGTGACCAGCGACGCGGTCATCGTCGCGATCAGCATCATCACCACCGCGCCGGGCCAGAACTGCAGGTCCATCGGCGCCGGGCCGACGAAGTAGCTCAGCACCACCAGCACCGGCGCGACGAACAAGGCGATCTGCGAGGCGCTCCCCAGCGCGATGCCGACGCTCAGGTCGAGCCGGTCCTTGCGCGCGCCGGAGAACGCCGACGCCATTTCGGCGGCGCCGCCGACCAGCGCCACCACGATGAAGCCGACGAACGCCGGGGTCATGCCGAACGCCTTGGCGGCCTCCTGCACCGACGCGACGAACACCTCGCTGACCAGCGCCACCAGCACCGTGACGACCGCCAGCGTGATCAGCGCGACCCCGATCGGCCAGGGCGCCTCGGCGCCGCCGTCGCCATGGCCGACGCTGGCGAACAGCTCGCGGTGCGTGCGCAGCGAGAACAGCAGGCCCAGCGCATAGGCCACCACCAGCAGCACCGCCAAGCCGAGGCTGAGCTGCGCGGTGAAGGCACCCGCGTCGAGCGCATCGGTGCGCGCGATCGCCGAGGGAACCAGCAGCGCCACCGTGGCCAGGAACAGCAGGGCTGCCTGCATGCGCGCGCTGACGCGGTTGTATTCCTGCGTGTGGTGCTTCAGGCCGCCGAGAAGGAACGACGCACCCAGCATGAACAGCGTGTTGGTGACGATGGCGCCGGCGATCGACGCCTTGACCAGCATCGTCTCGCCGGCGCGCAGCGCCGAGATCGCGATCACCAGCTCGGTGAGGTTGCCCAACGTGGCGTTCAGCAGACCGCCCACCGCGTCGCCGGTCTTGGCGGCCACCGCTTCGGTGGCGTGGCTGAGCAGCGCGGCCAGCGGCACGATCGCCAGCACCGACAGCACGAACAGCAGCGTGTGCGCCGCCGGTTGCGCATGGTGCACCCCGAGCACCACCGGCACGAACACCAGCAGCCACAGCAGCGGCGTGTGTCGGATCTCGTGCCACAAGGCGTTCATCGGGCGTTCAACGGGCGGCCAGGCGGGATGCGCGATCGTGCCTGCGCCGGCGCCCCGAACGCGGCCGCGGCTTGATCCAGCGCAAGCGGCGCCGCTCGGCGTTGCGCCCGGGGCACGGCGATTGCCGCGCTGGACGGTCCCATGCGGCCGAACGGAAGCCGGCCGCCCCACAGGAGAGCAGCATGTCCACGCCGTACCCCGTCCTGACCGACGCCATCTTGGCCGACGCCGTCCTGGCCGACACCGAGCCGGCGCCGCGCCGCGCAGACGCCTTGGCGCCTGCGCCGCGACGGCGCGCGTTCGACAGCGGCGCGCTGCGGCGCCTGGCGGTGGGCGCGCTGGCGCTGGGCGCGTGTGCGCTCGGGGCGCTTGCGATCGGGCGCCTGACGATCGGCGCGCTCGGCATCGGCCGCGCGCGCATCCGGCGCCTGGAGATCGACGAGCTGGTGGTGCGCCAGACGCGCTGAGGCGCTAGCGCTTGCGCGCCTCGGCCGCGCCGCCGTCGCGGTTGAAGGTCTGCACGAACGAGTCGAGGAACGAGAAGAACACGTCGGTCGCATAGCCCACCAGGAACGCGATGGCCAGCGGCGAGATCGAGGCCGTGTCGCTCGCGGTGAAGGTCTTGAACAGGCCCACGACGCCGCCGCCGATGGCGGCGATCACGAAGCGCGCCATGTGGTTGTCGGAGCCGGTGAAGGTGCGGTTCTTCACCTGCTGCTGGTACAGCCGCAGCAAATAGGCCACGGCACCGAGCAGCGCGTACAGCACCGGCAGGATGCCGACCGCGATCGCGCCGTACACGGTGGAGATCAGCTCGCGCACGCTCTGGCCGAAGTAGCGCACCTCCTGATAGGCCGAGATGCGCTCGGTGAGCGCGCGCGACAGGTCGGGCAGGTCCGACGGCAGCTCGAACTGGCGCCGCACCTGCTCGGGATCGTGGCGGATGCTGAGGAACGGATCGGGGACCATGCGGAACACGAACCAGTTCAGCTGGCGTGCGCGCGCGTCGACCGCGCGCGCGGTCGCGGCGAGCGTCTGCAGGTCGCGGATCACGTCGATCTCGCGCACGCCGTGCGGCAACTTGTCGGGGTTGCCGCGGATGCCGCCGCTCGGCTGGTTCTGCGGCGGACCGATCTGGTCGCTCAGCTTGACCGCCAGCGTGTTGGCCAGCTCGATGTCCTTTTGCATCGCGTCGGAGATCGCGCTGGTGACGAAGGTGATCAGCGTGATCGGGATGATGATCAGCGCCAGGCACAGCGCCACCAGCCGGTACAGCCGCACCGTGCGCTCGACCTCCTTGCGGTCGGCACAGGCCTGCAGGCTGGCCGCACTGACCGGCCGCACCACCGCGGCCAGCTTGGTCGACGCGTTCAGCAGCGCGGTCGATGCGATCGGCTGGCCGGCATGGGCCGCGGTGAGCGCGCGCAGGATCTCGTCGCGCACCGCGTCGTCGACCTCGATGCCGGCCTCCGCCGCGTACAGCAGCAGCCGCTCGGAGTCTTTCAGCAGCGTGCGCAGCGCGCTCGTGGTCTCGGGCGGCAGATTCGCATCGGTGGGCGCGCTCACGGCGCGGACGTCGTTCAGCATGGCTGAGCTTGTCCCAAACTGCCCTCGCCGGGCATCCTGATTCCTAGGGAAACGGGTCCGGCGGCGCCACTGTTTTGCGACAAAAAGTACGGCGCGCCGTCGGTCCTCGGGCCGCGTTCCATTCGACCTTGGCGCGGCGCCGATCGCGATGGCGTCGGCGCCGCTGCGCGCGGGCCGCTCGAGCGCGGCCGCTCAGCGCGCGAGCAAATGCCCCTGCACGACGCGCGACGGCACACCGAACACGCCGCCGCCGAAGTGGTGCAGCGTGTGCCATGCGGCGTTGTCGTCGCGGAACGACCAGTGCCCTTGCACGAACACGCGGTCGTCGGCCTGCGCCGACACCACCTCGCCGAACACGGTGTCGTAGGCCTGCTCGCTGTGCGGCTCGGCGATGCGGCGCAGCTCGAGCCACGCGCAACAGCCTTCCACCAGCGGCAGGCCGAGCGCCGGGCCCGTGAAAGTGGCGATGCCATGGCGTGCGAACTTGTCGGTGCCGTCGTCGAGGTCGCGCCCGCTCTCGCTGCCGACGCGATAGGTGAGATCGGCCAGCGCAGGCACCGGCAGGTTGAGCGCGAAGCGGCCGCTGGCCTGCAGCAGCTCGCTGGTGAACGTCTTCTTGTCGACCACCACCGCGATGCGCGGCGGCGTGAACTCCACCGGCATCGACCAGGCCGCGGCCATCACGTTGCGACGGCCGTCGTGCTCGGTGGTCACGAGCACGGTGGGGCCGTGGTTGACGAGGCGGCTGGCGTGGTGCAGGGCGACGGTTTGGCGCATCGCGCCAGTCTAAGCGGCGCTGCTTCAGCGCAATTGCTGCGCCAGCGCTTCGAGCTGCGTGATGCAGGTGTTCCAGCCGTCGAAGAAACCGAGCTCCTCGTGGCGATCGCGCGTGGCCTTGTCGGGGTGCATCACGGTGGCCACGTAGCGCGTGCCACCGGACGCGTCGGCCAGCGTGATGATGGCCGTCATCGCCATCCACGGCGCGCCGGGGCGCCAGCCACCGGTGAGCGCGGTGGAGAACACGATGCGTTCGTGCGGCACGATGTCGAGGAAGCAGCCCGGGTTGTCGCTGGTGCCGCCGTCCGGGCCGCGCATGAAGGTGTGAAACGCGCCGCCCGGGCGCAGCTCGAAGGCGCGCACGTCGGTGGTCCACGGTTTGGGACACCACCACTGCTTCAACAGCTGCGGGTCGGTCCAGGCGCGCCACAGCGTGGCGCGTGGCGCGCGCACCAGGCGCGAGATCACCAGATCGTTGGGCTCAGTGTCTGCGGCGGGGTTTGCCATGGGCGGATTCCTTTCGATGCAGGGTTTCGACGAAGCTCACCATGCGGTCGCTGCGTGCTTCCCACAGCGCGCGCTGCTCGGCGATCCAGCGTTCGGCCTGCGTCAGCGTCCTGGGCACCAGCTCGCAGGTGCGCACGCGGCCTTGCTTGCTGGAGACGATGACGCCGCTGCGCTCGAGCACGCCCAGGTGCTTCATGAACGACGGCAGCGCCATCGCGAACGGCGCCGCCAACGCCGACACCGATTCGGGGCCGCGCCCGAGCACGCCGACGATCGCGCGCCTCGTCGGGTCGGCCAGCGCGTAGTAGACGCTCGACAGGTCTGCGCTATGGTTAGCCATTTGGCTTAGTATAGATCACCGTCGGTGCGCGGGCAACGCTTCGTGGGCGTGGTGCTTCGACGGGTGCAGGGGCGTTTGGCGCACCCACAGAAGCGCGCGCGCGTAAGCTGCGCGACGATGCAGCGCCGCGACCCCGATTTGCGCCGCACCTGGCTGTTCGGGCCGGGTGCCGATGCGCCTGCGCACGACGCGATGCTCAGCAGCGGCGCCGACGTGCTGATCGTCGATCTCGAAGATTTCACGCCAGCAGCGCGGCGCGCCGAGGCGCGACATCGGCTGGCCGGCGTGGCGGCGCGCTGCCGCGAGCGCGGCGCACTGTTCGCGGTGCGCGTGAACCAGCTCGATGACGCCGATGGCCACGCCGATCTGGCGGCGGCGATGGCGGCGCGGCCGGACGTGATCGCCTGTCCGATGGCCGAACGGGTGGCGCAGCTGGCTGCCCTCGACGCGGCGATCGCCACCTGGGAGGGTGCCCTCGGCATCGAGGCGGGTTCGACCGAACTGCTCCCGGTGTGCGAGACCGCGCTCGGCGTCGTCGACGTGCGCGCGCTGGCCGGCGCCAGCGCGCGCATCCGCTGCGCATTGCTCGGCGCCGAAGACCTGGCTGCCGACCTGTGCGCCGAGCGCGGCGCCGATGCGATCGAGCTCGATCACGCGCGGCGCCGTTTCGTGCTGGAGGGCCGCGCCGCGCGCATCGAGCCGATCGACGCCCCCTACACGTTTGCCGACGTGGCCGGCGCGGTGCGCGAAGCGCTGTACGCGCGACGCCTCGGCTATCGCAGCAAGAGCCTGGTGCGGCCCGAGCACGCCGGTGCCCTCAACGACGCGTTCACGCCCGACCCGGCGGCGCTGCGCCAAGCGCAGGCGGTGGTGCAGGCGTTCGAGGCGGCGCGCGCACGCGGCGAAGAGCGCGTGCTGGTCGACGGCCTGTGGGTCGAGGTGCCGACCTACCGCAATGCCTGGCGGCTGGTGCAGCGCGCGCAGCGCCTGCGCGGCGCCAGCTGACGCGCGCGCTCAGCGCGCCTGCAGGTAGTCGCAGGTCAGGTGCGCGAGCGAGCGCACGCCGAGCAGCAGCGCGCGCTCGTCGACCTGGAAGCGCGGCGAGTGGTTGGGCGCGGCCTTGGCCGGATCGATCTCGGGGCGCGTGACGCCGACGAAGAAGAACAGGCCGGGGATCAGTTTCTGGAAATACGAGAAGTCTTCCGAGCCGGTGACCTTCGGGATCAGCTGCACCTTGTCGGCGCCGGCCACGCGTTGGAGCGTGGGCAGCATCTGCTCGGTGAGCGCCGGGTCGTTCACCGTCACCGGGTAGTTCTTTTCGATGCACACCGTGCAGCCGGCGCGCGAGCCGCGCGCCACGCTCTCGGCCAGCGTGGTGACGCGCTCGTGCACGTCGTCGCGCATGGCTTCGTCGAAGGTGCGGATGGTGCCGCGCATCTCGACCGAGTCGGGGATGATGTTCTCGCGCACGCCGCCCTTGATCATGCCCACCGTCACCACCGCCGGCTCGCGCGAGATGTCGACGCCGCGGCTGACCACGGTCTGCAGCCCGAGCACCACCTGTGCCGACGTGACGATCGGATCGACGCCGAGCCACGGTGCCGCGCCGTGCGTCTGGCGGCCCTGCACCGTGATGCTGAAACGGTCGGAGCTCGCCATCGTCGGGCCGGGCCGATAGCCGAGGCAGCCCGCGCTCTGGCGCGACGTGACGTGCAGGCCGAAGATCGCCTGCGGCGCCGGCTCCTGCAGCGCACCTTGCTGGATCATCAGCTTGGCGCCGCCTTCTTCGCCCCGCGGCGGCATCTCTTCGGCGGGCTGGAAGATGAACTTCACGCTGCCGCGCAGCTGGTCGCGCAGGCCGGCGAGCACGCTGGCGACGCCCATCAGGATCGCGGTGTGGCAGTCGTGGCCGCAGGCGTGCATCACGCCGACTTCTTCGCCGTTCCAGATCGTGCGCGCCTTCGACGCGAACGGCACGTCGACCTCTTCGGTGACCGGCAAGGCGTCCATGTCGGCACGCAGCGCCACCACCTTGCCGGGCAGCTTGCCTTTCAGCAGCCCGACCACGCCGGTGTGCGCGACCTGCGTCTTCACGTCGTCCAAGCCGAGGCTGCGCAGGTGCTCGGCGACGATCGCGGCGGTGCGCGTCTCGCGGTTGCCGAGCTCCGGATGCTGATGAAGGTCGCGCCGCCACGCGATCACGCGAGCCTCGATGGCGCGTGCCGCCTCGTCGATGCGGGTGGCGAGGTCGCCGGGCCGTTCGCCGATCTGTGCATGCATGCCAGAACGGTATCACACGGCCCCTGGCGCGCCCCTTCGGCGCGCGCTCAGTCGTCCAGCAAATTGCCGATGTGCGGGCTCAGCACGAATGCCAGCAGCGCGCACGACAGGGTCAAGGTGTACATGACCTCGGCCAGGAACAGCAGGCCCACCAGCGCCAGGCACACGCCGCCGAAGCGCTCGCCGAGCGCCCACACGAGGAGTCCGAGCAGCCCCGTGAGCACGCCGTGCACGCGCGCGTAGTGCGGCAGCCAGCGGCTGAGCGCCTTCAGGTTGGCGCGCCGCAGCGACTGGCGCAGGAACAGGTCGCCCTGCGGCTCGCGCAACAGCCAGCCGGGGAACAAGTAGCGGTACAGCTTGCTCAGCAGGCGTTCGTCGGACGGCATGGTCGTCGCAGAGGCGTTGACCCCCTGGGGCAAGTTTGCCTCCCGGCGTGTCGCCACGATGTCGGCCAGCAGCCGCAGCGTTTTCATGTGCAATGCACCGCGTGTCGCGTCCTCACGCTGCCGGCCGTTCGCCGACCGTGATGCGATGCAGCAACCGGCGATGTCCCTGGTAGCCGCCGGTGGCGGCATGCACCAGGCAGCGGTTGTCCCACAACACCAGCATGCCACTGTCCCAGCGATGGCGGTACACGAACTGCGGCCTGGCTTGGTGCGTGAACAGCTCGAGCAGCAGCGCATTGGCTTCGTCGTCGGGCAGGCCTTCGATGCCGATCGTGTAGCCCGGGCTGACGAACAGCGCGGTGCGGCCCGTTTCGGGATGGCGACGCGCGATCGGATGCGTCTGCGTGGCCAGCGCCGAGTCGTCGTAGCGGATCGCCATCGAGCGGCCTTTGTCGGCCTCGCCATAACGCCCCTGGCGCGAGTAGCCGCGCCGTGCCGAGTGCACGCCCCGACGTTGCTGCAGCGTCGAGCGCAACGCTTCCGGCAACGCGCTCCAGGCCTCGTACTGGTTGGCGAACAGCGTGTCGCCGCCGACCGGTGGGATCACGTTGCCGTACAGCAGCGTGCCGGCCGGCGGGCTGGCGAGAAAGCTCCAGTCGGAGTGCCACGTGTCGGCGAAGATCGTGCTCGTCTCGTCGGCCTCGCGCTTGACCTGCGCGACGTGCGGGTGGCCGGGGATCGACTCGAAATACGGATCGGGTCCGAACGGGCCGATGGTCGACGCGAAGCGCTCGAGGTCGTCGATCGACAGCGCTTGCTCGGGAAACGCCAGCACCTGGTGCTCGAGCCAGGCCTCGCGCAGCGCGGACGATTGCGTGGGCGACAGCGGTCGCGTCAGATCGATGCCGCGCACGAGCGCGCCGCAGGCAGCGGGCTGCACGGTCACGTCCAACGCCATCGAGCCCTCCACGCGCGCCGTCGCGGCGCTGCGCCGAAGTCTAGGCGCGCGGCGCCCGCAGTGCCAGAGGGTCCCTCGCGGTCCGCATCATGCGGCAGACGCGTGGCCCTGTGCTTGCACCGTTGTCAGCGCCGCGCGCGCTCGCTACCCTGCGCCAAACCACGGCCGCGAGGGGAGATGCCAGACGACATCGGGCACGTCAGCGCCGGCCTGCAGCGGCTGGCCGGCACGCTGGTGGCGGGCGCGCGCACGGTGCACGACGTGCGGCGCCTGTCAGGCGGCGCGAGCCAGCAGACCTGGGCCTTTCGCGTCGCCGGCGACGCCGTCGACGTGCCGCTGGTGCTGCGGCGCGCGCCGGCCGGGGTGGCCGAGCGCGCCAAGGGCACGGCGGGCCTCGCCACCGAGGCGCGGCTGATCGCCGCGGCGCGCGACGCCGGCGTGCCGGTGCCGGCGCTGCGTCACGTGCTGCGCAGCGAGGACGGCCTCGGCGAGGGCTTCGTGATGGCGTGGCTCGACGGCGAGACGCTCGGGCGCCGCATCGTGCGCGACGCGCGCCTGGCCGCCGCGCGCCGCGTGCTGGCGCGCCAGTGCGGCGCCGCGCTGGCGCGCATCCATGCGATGCCGCTGCAGGGGCTGCCGGCGCTGCGCGTCGGTGGGGCGCGCGCCGAGCGGCAGTTCCAGCTCGACGCGCACCGCAGCCACGGCACCGTGCGACCGGTGTTCGAGCTCGCGTTCCAGTGGCTGCGCCAGCACCAGCCCGCCGAGGTGGCGCAGCCGGTGCTGGTGCACGGCGACTTCCGCAACGGCAACCTGATGGTCGACGAGCGCGGCCTGCAAGGCGTGCTCGATTGGGAGCTGGCGCATCTGGGCGACCCGATGGAAGACCTGGGGTGGCTGTGCGTCAACGCGTGGCGCTTCGGGGCCATCGACCTGCCGGTGGGCGGCTTCGGCGCGCGCGAGGAGTTGTTCGAGGGCTATGCCGCGGCGGGCGGGCGGCTCGACATCGCGCGCGTGCGCTACTGGGAGGTGCTCGGCACGCTCAAGTGGGGCGTCGTCTGCGAGACCATGGCGCAGGCGTGGCTGGCCGGGCGCGAGCGCGATGTCGAGAAGGCGGCGATCGGCCGCCGCGCCTCCGAATCCGAGATCGATCTGCTGGCGCTGCTGGCGCCGCGCGGAGCCGCCTGATGCACGACCAGCCGACGCCCGAGCAGCTGCTCGATGCGGTGGCGGCGTTCCTGCGCGAGCAGGTGGTGCCGGGCAGCGCCGGCGCGCTGGCCTTTCATGCACGCGTGGCGGCCAACGCGCTGGACATCGCGCGCCGCGAGCTCGCGCTGGCGCCGGCTGCGGCGCTGCGCGAGCAGGCGGCGCTCGCGCGCCTGCTCGACGCCGACCCGACCACCGACCTGCTGCAGCTGAACCGGCTGCTGTGCGAGCGCATTGCCGCCGGCGCGCTCGGGCTCGACACGCCGGGACTCGACGACGCGTTGTGGCAGATCACGCTGGACAAGCTGTCGGTGGACCAGCCGCACTACGAAAGCTACCTGCGCAGCCTGCCGCCCGCCACCGACCAGGAGACCTGATGGACTTCAACCTGCCCATCGAGCTGACCGCCTACTTGGCCGAGCTCGATGATTTCATCGTGCGCGAGATCGCGCCGCTGCAGGCGCGCGACGACAACGAGCGCTTCTTCGATCATCGTCGCGAATGGGCGCGCACCGATTTCGACAACCAGGGCCTGCCGCGTCCCGAGTGGGAGGCGCTGCTGGCCGAGGCACGGCGCCGTGCCGATCGCGCGGGCCACCTGCGCTTTGCGCTGCCGGCCGCGTATGGCGGCCGCGAGGGCAGCCACCTGTGGATGGCGGTGATCCGCGAGCACCTGGCGGCCAAGGGCCTGGGGCTGCACAACGACCTGCAGACCGAGCACTCGATCGTCGCCAACCATCCGCTGGTGCTGGCGATCCGCGACTTCGGCACGCCGGCGCAGCGCGATGCGTTCATCCCCGGCCTGCTCGACGAGAGCAGGCGGCTCGCGTTCGGACTCACCGAGCCGCAGCACGGATCGGACGCCACGCACATGGAGACGCGCGCAGTGCGCGAGGCGCGCGGGGGTCGCGCCGGCTGGCGCATCGACGGCGCGAAGATGTGGACCACCGGCATGCACACCGCGACGCACTGCGTGGTGTTCGCGCGCACCAGCGGCGCCGCGGGCGATGCGCGCGGCATCAGCGCGTTCGTGGTGCCGGCGCGTGCCGACGGCGTGACGATCGAGGAGTATCTGTGGACGTTCAACATGCCCACCGACCATCCGCGCGTCAGCTTGTCCAACGTGTGGGTGGACGATGACACGCTGCTCGGCCCGCTCGACGGTGGCCTGGCGGTGGCGCAGCACTTCGTGCACGAGAACCGGATCCGGCAGGCGGCGTCGAGCCTCGGTGCGGCCGACTTCTGCGTGCGCGAGAGCGTGCGCTATGCGCGCGCGCGCAAGCCGTTCGGCGAGGAACTGGCGCGCAACCAGGGCATCCAGTTTCCGCTGGTGGAGCTGGCCACGCAGATCGAGATGCTGCGCCTGCTGATCCGCCAGACCGCGTGGCAGATGGACCAGATGCCCAAGCCAGAGGTCGAACGGCGCCTGTCCGACAAGGTCTCGATGTGCAACTACTGGGCCAACCGGCTGTGCTGCGAGGCCGCCGACCGGGCGATGCAGGTGCACGGCGGCATCGGCTATTCGCGCCACAAACCGTTCGAGCACATCTACCGCCATCACCGGCGCTATCGCATCACCGAGGGCTCCGAGGAGATCCAGATGCGCAAGGTGGCCGGGCATCTGTTCGGCTACCTCGGCGCGACGCGCAGCGCGCCCACGTAGCGGCGTGGCTGCGCACGGCGTCATGCGGTCGCTTGGCGGGTTCCAGACGAGGGGAGCGTGTCCGCGCCGAGGTCGCGGTGCTGCTCGCGATTCCACCGAGGTGAATCCAGGAACATGCATTGCCCGTTCGCCGGATCGTGCGCTTTCTGCTCCCGGCCACCGTCTTCCTCGGCGCCTTCCTGCTGTTCCTGGTGCAGCCGATCATTGCCAAGCTGATCCTGCCGCAGTTCGGCGGCGGCGTCGCGGTGTGGGCCACTTGCCTGGTGTTCTTCCAGGTGGCGCTGCTGATCGGCTATGCGTATGCGCACCTGCTGGTGCAGCGCGATCGCAGCGGCAGGCTGCGCCTCGTGCATGTGGCGCTGCTGATGGCGAGCCTGCTGGTGCTGCCGATCGTGCCGCACGCGGCCTGGACCGCGCACCTGGACACCGGACCGGCGTGGCAGATCCTGGCGCTGCTGGTGGTGACGGTGGGTGCGCCGTTCGTGCTGCTGGCCACCACCAGCCCGCTGCTGCAGGCGTGGCTCGCGCAGCGCGGCGCACGCAATCCGTATCGGCTGTTCGTGGTGTCGAACGCGGCGTCGCTGGCGGCGCTCGTGGCCTATCCGTGTGGCGTCGAGCCGTGGCTCGGCACGACGATGCAGGCGCTGCTGTGGTCGCTGCTGTACGCGCTGTACGTGGTGCTCGCGTCGCTGATCGCGTTCATC
>Ga0134123_10000253_pt1 | contig 36721 bp, 27 predicted proteins | sample KB303_FD_96460 | JGI IMG/M metagenome (GOLD analysis project Ga0134123, IMG submission 96460) | Terrestrial soil microbial communities without Nitrogen fertilizer from Kellogg Biological Station, Michigan, USA - KB3-0-3 | ecosystem: Environmental > Terrestrial > Soil > Unclassified ...
CACTCCGAAGGGAAGCTCGGCGGCGATCCTGTTCGACCGCGATCACACCCGCTTCGGCACGGGCGTGGACGACACGCGCTACGGCGCGCACCTGCTGTTGACATTCTGATCCGTTTCTTAGCCCGGAGGCTCTCCGGTGTCACAATGGCACCTCGCAATCGTGAGCGGCGCAGTACCGGAGAGCCTCGGACATTACAGGATCGTCTCCCTCATCGGTGAGGGGGGGATGGGAGAGGTCTATCTCGCCGACGACACGCGCCTCGGCCGGCGCGTCGCGATCAAGATCCTCCCCGAGAGCGTCAGCCGCGTCCCCGAAGCCAAGAAGCGGATGCTGCGCGAGGCGCGCATCGTCGCGAAGCTCGACCATCCGAACGTCTGCACGATCTACGAGATCGGCGAGCACGAAGGGCGCCCGTTCATCGTCATGCAGTACATCGAGGGCGAGACGCTGTACGAGCGGCTGCACCGCGCGCATCCCCACCTCGACGAATGCGTCGACATCGCCACGCAGGTCGCGTCGGCGCTCGACGAGGCGCACAGCAACGGCGTCGTCCATCGCGACATCAAGACCCTCAACATCATGCTCACGCCGCGCGGGCAGGTGAAGGTGCTCGACTTCGGCCTCGCGAAGATCGAGACCACCGAGATGTCGACGGAGATGATGATGTCGAAGCCGGGCTCCGTCACCGGCACGGCGCCGTACATGTCGCCGGAGCAGCTGCGCGGACTGCCGATCGACGGCCGCAGCGACATCTTCAGCCTCGGCGTGGTGCTGTACGAGATGGCCACCGGGCAGCGTCCGTTCGATCGCGAGAACGCCGTCTCGACCATCACCGCGATCCTGTTCGAGGAGCCGCCGCCGATCGAAGAGGACGAGTACGCGCCGCTCGGACCGATCATCCGCCGCGCGCTCGCGAAAGAGCCGTCGAAGCGCTATCCGACCGCCGCGGTGATGCTCGAGGCGCTGCAGAACACGCAGAGGAAGCCGCGCACGCGCCCGATCATCGCGAAGATCCCGAGCACGCGCACGCCGAAGCCGCGCGGACGCATCGACTCGCTGGCCGTGCTGGCGCGGACGAGCGCCGCGCCCGAGCCGGAGCACGAGTATCTCGTCTACGGACTCGGCGAGAGCATCGTCGGCACGCTCTCGCAGATGCGGAAGCTGCGCGTCATCGCGGCGACCACCGTTGCGCGGCAGATCGGCGCGGACCTCGACGCGCAGGCCGCCGGCCGCGAGCTCAACGTCAACGCCATCGTCGCGCTCCACGCGCGCGTCGAACAGGAACGGCTCTACGCCGACGTCGAGCTGATCGCGACCACGGACGGCGCGAAGCTCTGGAGCTCGCAGTACATGCGGCCGATCCGCGAAGTCGCGGCGCTGGCGGAGACGATCGCCGGCGACGTCGGCGAACAGGTGCGCGCGCGCGGCACGATCTCCTCCGGTCCGCGCCGCGCGACGAAGAAGAAGCGCAACGTCGATCCCGAAGCGCAGCAGCTCTTTCTCAAGGGCCGCTTTCAGTGGATCAAACGCCATCCCGAGGCGCTGAAGCTGGCGATGAGCTACTTCCAGCAGGCCGTCGAGCACGATCCGACGTTCGCGTTGCCGTACGCCGGGCTCGCGGACGCGTTCCTGATGCTCGGGTTCATGCAGGCGCTGCCGCCGCGCGAGATCCTGCCGAAGGCAAAAGCGGCGGCGCGGCGCGCGATCGAGCTGGACGACCTGCTGGCCGATCCGCACGCCACGCTCGGCTACGCGGCGGGACTGTTCGACTGGGACTGGGAGACCGCGCAGCGCGAGCTCGACACCGCGATCCGGCTGAACGCGAACTATCCCTGGGCGCCGCACTGGCTCGGCCTCCTCGCCTCGGGACGCGGGCAGACGCGGCACGGCCTCGAGCTCATCGAGCGTGCGATGACGCTCGATCCGCTCTCGCCGATCATCAACATCGCGGCCGGCATTCCGCTGCACATCGCCCGCCGCTACGACGAGGCGGTCACGCGGTTCCGCTCCGTCCTCGAGACCGAGACGTCGTTCGCGCCGGGCCACTACTACAGCGCGCTCGCGCTCGAACAGCGCGGCGACTACGACGAGGCGATCCGCAATCTGCAGCGCGTGATCGAGATCGCCGGCCCGGCCTCGATCTACCTCGGCGCGCTCGCGCATACCTGCGCGCGCGGCGGCCGCACCGCGGAAGCCGAGGCCATCATCGAGCAGCTCCGCGAGATGAACAAACAGCGCTACGTCACCCCGTTCGCGTTCTTCGTCGCCTACGCGGGACTCGACCGCAACGACGACGCGCTCGCCGCGCTCCCCGGCGCGCTCGAGGAGCGCAACGCGTGGATGTGGTTCGTGCCGGTCGATCCGCGCTTCGATCGCCTGCGCCAGGACCCCCGCTTCGCGCCGCTGATGGAACGGTATGGATTGCCGTCTTTCCTCGAGACCGATTAAGCTGGCAGCTTCCGAGGAGGCAAATAACATGCGCCGATCCCTGCTGGCTGTCGCAGTCCTGCTGTTCGTCGCCTTGCCCGCGATCGCGCGGGTGCCGTCCGTCACGATCCACGGGACGCAGGGCCAGTCCGTGCTCGAAGGCAACACCGGCCTCACGACCGTGAAGCTGAGAGTCAAGCTCTCCTTCGCGGCCCAGGTCCCCGCGTTCGGGACGTATGAGACCGTCGACGGGTCGGCGACGACCGCGGACAACGACTACGTCCCGAAGAGCGGCACGTTCACGATTCCGACGGGACAGAGCGAGAGCGAGGAGATCGTGCTCGAGATCGTCGGCGACCGCCGCATCGAGCCGAACGAGAACTTCTCGTTCGTCGTCACGTTCGAAGCCGGCGCCTCGGATCCGCCGCCCTACGTCATCACGATCCTGAACGACGACGTTCCGGCGGTGACGGTCTCCAGTCCGCGCCTCACCGAAGGCAACAGCGGAACGTCGCCGATGACGTTCGACGTCACGCTGAGCAGCCCTTCTCCCCTGCCCGTGCGGGCGACGTTCTCGACCGCGGACGGCACGGCCGTCAGCATCCTGGATTACGGTTCCAGAACAGGCGTCCTGGACTTCGATCCCGGCGTCACCCGGCAGACCGTCACCGTGCTCATCGCCGGCGACACGCTCTTCGAGCCCGACGAAACGTTCACGCTGACCGTGCGGCCCGAAAACGGAACCCCGGGCACCGGCACGGGCACGATCGTCAACGACGACGTTTCGCCGCCCGCGCGCATCGTCATCGTCAGCGGCAACAACCAGCAGGGACGGCTTGGCCAGCGCCTCCCGCAGCCGCTCGTCATCCAGGTGCTGAATACCATCAACGAGCCGGCGCCCGGCCTTCCCGTGCAATGGCGAGTCACGCGCGGCAGCGCCACGCTCGACAACACGTCGACGATCACCGGCAACGACGGACGCGCGAGCACGAACATCACGCTCAACAGCGTCGGCGCCGTCGAAGTCGAGGCCAGCTCCAGCGGCTTCACGACCACGTTCACGCTCGGCGCGAACACCTCGTTCGCGGACCGCGCGCGCGGTCCCGTCGCCGTGCCGATCGCGCGCGCTCTCGATCAGATCTGCGCGCGGAACGAAGAGCCGTTCAACAGTCCGTGCCGCGCTCTCTCGGCGCTCTCCGACAACGACCTGACGCCGACCCTCGAGCGCGTCGCGCCGCAGCAGTCGGGCGCGCAGTCGAAGGTCGCGAGCGAGGTCACGTCGGCGGTCGCGACCGGAATCGGCGCGCGCCTCGCGGCGGTGCGCAGCGGCGTGGAGCGATTCTCCGTCGCCGGTCTCTCGCTCGACATCAACGGGACTTCCGTTCCGATCGGCGCGCTCGCGAACGCGCTCATGCCGCAGCCGCGGGGCGGCGGCGCGGGCGACGAGGACGACTACAACGGGTGGTCGGCCTTCATCAGCGGCAACCTCGGCGACGGCGAGCGCAACGCCCAGGACGGCCAGCTCGGGTTCGATCTTTCCTCGCGCGGCCTGATGCTCGGCGTCGACCGCCAGTTCGGCGAGAGCGTCTTCGGCGTCTCGCTCAATCTCATGCAGCTCGACAGCGATCTGTCCGACGACGTCGGCACGGTCGACACCACCGGCTACGCGGTCTCGCTCTACGGCAGCCGCGGCGGGCTGTTCGCCCGGAGCGCGCACGGCCGCGAGGACGCGCTGCGCGTCGACGGCGTGCACATCGACGGCAGCATCTCCGTCGGCCGCAACAACTACGAATCCGAGCACACGGTCGCGATCACCGGACTGCCGACCGCGCGCGCGACGAGCGAGAACGACGCGAGCGTGTTCGCGCTCGCCGCGGGCACCGGGCTCGAGGCGCACCGCGGCAAAACCGACTTCGATCTGACGCTGTCCGGCACGTGGTCGCGGGCGAGCATCGATGACCTGACCGAGGAGGGCGACGGGCCGCTGATCCTCTTCGTGCAGGGACACGACATCGAGTCGCTCGTCGCGACGGCGGGCTTCAGCGTGCGGTCGGCGTGGCCGGTGTCGTTCGGCACGCTGCTGCCGAACTTCCGGGCCGAGCTGATCCACGAGTTCGAAGGCGGCGCCCGCCTGGTGACCGCGCGCTTCCTGCGCGATCGCCTCGGCACGTCGTTCACGATCCCGCTCGACCAGCCCGACGCGAATTACGGAAAACTCAGCGCCGGCCTCCAGGGCGTCTTCCCGCGCGGCCTTTCGCTGTACGTCGAAGTCACGCAGGACGTGCTCCGCTCCGACCTCGAGCTCCGCACGATTCAGGTGAACCTGTCGAAGTCCTTCTGAGCGTTTTCCTGATGCTCGCCGGAGCGCCGGCGTCCTCGCCGGCTGGCCCGCAGGCGTCCCGCGCCTGCGCCCCCGGGGCGGCGGGGACGCCGCCCGGCCAGCCGCCGGGACGGCGGCGTTCCGGTGACGGCTTCCTGCATCACGTCGTCGTGCAGCCGGCGGCGGATCGCGGGGAGCTGCACGTCTACATCGAGGGCGACGGCACTCCGTGGATCCGCGGCACGGCCGTCGCGAAGGATCCGACGCCGAAGAAGCCGCTCGCGCTGCGGCTGATGCGGCGCGATCCGGCGTTCAGCGCGTATGTCGGTCGGCCGTGCTACTTCGGCGTCGAAGACCCGGCCTGCACGCCCGCGCTCTGGACCTCGCGGCGCTATTCGAAGGAAGTCGTGAGCAGCATGCACGCGGTCATCCGCCGGCTGCTCGACGAGCACGGCGCGAAGAAGCTCGTGCTCATCGGGCACAGCGGCGGCGGAACGCTCGCCGTCCTGCTCGCGCCGGGCTTCGACGAGACGGCCGGCGTGATCACGATCGGCGCGAACCTCGACGTCGCGGCGTGGACGGCGTATCACGGCTACACGCCGCTCGAGCCCGTCGAGCTCGCCCCGCTGCCGCCGCGCATCCGCCAGCTGCATCTCGCCGGCGGACGCGATCGCAACGTGCCGCCGCGGCTCGCGGAGCAGGCTGCGGAGCGCCTCGGCGGCCAGCTCGCCGTCACGTCACGCTTCGATCACGACTGCTGCTGGGAACGCCGGTGGCCCGAAATCCTGCGATACTTCCACCAGACGCCATGACCCCGCTCCGGATGACGACGTTCGCAGTGCTGCTGCTCGCGGCATTGCCGAGCCTCGGCGCGGAGGACGTGGACGACTTCGTGCTCGTCGACTGCCGCCTCGCGCCGAAGATCAAGCGCCTCGGCGGCAAGACCTACACGATCGCCGGCAGGGGCGTACGCACCACGGCGCAGGACTGCCGCATCCGCGGCGGCGAGTACACGGTCTACGACCGGAGCAACTACGCGACGTCGCTGAAGTTCTGGCTCACCGAGGCGGAGAAGGGGAACACCGACGCCCAGTACTACGCCGGCAAGCTGTACGAAGACCAGCTCGATTATCCGAACGCGGCGCTGTGGTACCAGAAAGCCGCGGCCGCGGGCCACAGCGCGTCGCAGTTCAGCCTCGGGGCGCTGTACGAGAAGGGTCTCGGCGTCGCCACCGACACGAACAAGGCCTTCAACCTCTATCGCCAGGCGGCCGGCCTGCCGAACAGCTTCGTGATCGTCGCCAGCGACAAATACCAGGCGCTCGAGAAAGCGGCGCAGGAGCTCGCGCTGCGCGAGGAGCAGATCGACGATCTCCAGCGCCAGCTCGAAGAGGCGAAGAAGCAGCTGAAGCGCGACGAGAAACGCGAGCGCGAGCTGCAGCAGCAGCTCGACGACGAGAAGCGCAAGGCCGAGTCGCAGAAGAAAGAGGTGGCGCAGATCCGCACGCTCGTTCAGAGCAATGCCCAAAGCGCCGCCGCGACCCCGACGACCGTCCTGCCGTCGCCGCGCAAGGGAACCCTCGGCCGCTTCTACGCGCTCGTCATCGGCAACAGCAGCTACGAGCACATGCCGGCCGTGCCGGCCGCGGAGCGCGACGCGCGCGCGATGGAAGCGCTGCTGCGCGACTCCTACGGCTTCCAGGTGACGACGCTGCTGAACGCGAAGAATTCGAAGATCCTGTCGATGCTCTACACGCTCAGCCAGAACCTCGCGGAGAACGACAACCTCGTCGTCTACTACGCGGGCCACGGCAAGCGCGACCTGCGCAACCGCCGCGGCTGGTGGCTGCCGGTCGACGCGACCGCGGACAACGACGCGAAGACGAACTGGCTGCCCAATCAGGAAGTCTCCGACCGCCTCGCGCTGATCCCCGCGCGCCACATCCTCGTGCTGGCCGACGCCTCGTACGTCGGCGACATCACGCGCGGCGCGCCGCAGCCCGAGCCGCAGAGCATGACCGCCGCGCAGTGGACGAAGTACGTCGACACCACGAAGCGCAAACGCGCGCGCCTCGCGCTCTCCTCCGGCACCGACAGCGCGAGCTCGCGCTTCACGGCCACGCTGATCAGCGTCCTGCAGAAACAGAAGGGCGTCTTCCCGGCCTCGCGCATCCATCGCGAAGTCGTCAACGCGCTCACCGCGGACGAGCGGGTCACGTCGGCGGTGCCGACGTTCGCGCCGCTGCAGTCCGCCTTCCACGACGGCGTCGACTTCCTGTTCGAGCGCCGATGACCGCTCTCCCCGAGATCGAAAACCGCTTCGACGTGATCGCCAAGCTCGGCGAGGGCGGCATGGGCTGCGTCTACAAGGTCCGCCACCGCGATCTCGACGAGGTGCAGATCGTCAAGACGCTGCAGGCGCACCTCAGCTCGAACGAGGCGCTGCGCGAGCGCTTCATCAACGAGGCGCGCCGCGGGATGCGCCTGCGCCACCCGCACATCGCCGGCGTGCACGACTTCCACGTCTGCGCCGACGGCACCGGCTACATCGTGATGGAGTACATCCACGGCCTCAACCTCCGCGATCTGCTGTCGGCGAAGGGGCCGATGAGCGTGGAGCTGGTGGGCGTGATCGCGGCGCAGACGCTCGACGCGCTCGCGTATCTGCACAGCGAGAAGATGGTCCATCGCGACATCTCGCCCGACAATCTGATCCTCACCACGAGCACCGACGGGCGGCCGTTCGTGAAACTGATCGACCTCGGCATCTCGAAGTCGCTCGAGGCCGGGAACACGATGACCGCGACCGGCCAGTTCCTCGGCAAGGTGCACTACGCGTCGCCGGAGCAGTTCGGCGGGCACCTCGACGGCCGCAGCGATCTCTACTCCCTCGGCGTCGTGCTGTACAAGCTGCTCACGAACGCCGATCCGTTCGTCGGCGAGAACTACCGCGAGATCATTAGCGCGCACCTGTTCCAGCCGCCGCGCCCGTTCGAAGAGGTCGCGCCCGATGTGAGCATTCCCCCGGCTGTACAGCGCGTGATCTTTCGCGCGCTGGAGAAGGACCCGGACAACCGCTACGCGAACGCGACGGAGTTCTGCGCGGCGGTGGAGGAGGCGTTCGACGTCGCGCCCGACGCGCGGCTGACGCGGCCCGCGCGCACTTCGTCCGACGCCATCGCGCGCGCGGAGGCCGCGACGGTCGTGCCGGCCTCCTCCGACAAGACCGAGGTCAGCATGCACGCGGCGCCGACCGCGATCGAGCCGCCCATCGGAGGAACGCCGACGGTCCTCGATCGCGACCAGGGCAGCTCGCGTCTGCGGCCGTGGCTATTCGCCGCCGCGGTCGCGCTCGTCCTCGCGATCGGCGTGGCGATCGCGATGCAGCGGATGGAAGCCGCGCGCATCGCCGCCCTCGGCCGATTCCACGCCGTCGTGATCGGCGAGAGCAACTACCGCAAGTACGAGTCGCTGCCGACCGCGGTCAACGACGCGAGGGCGGTCGCTCGGTCGCTCGAAACTTTGTACGGCTTCGAGGTGACGCGGCTCGAGAACGCGAACGCGGAGCAGATCCTCGGCGCGATCCGCGCGACCGCGAAGAAGATGACCGGCCGCGACAACCTGCTGATCTTCTACGCCGGCCACGGCGAACTGCTGAACGCGAAAGGCTACTGGCAGCCCGTCGACGCCGACCTCGAGCGGACGAACTGGATCTCGCCGGCGATGCTGCACGACGTGCTGCTCGACCATCCCGCGCGGCGCACGCTGATCATCGCCGACTCCTGCTACTCCGGCGCGATCGCGCGCGGCACGCTGTCGGCGGCCGAGGACCGCGAGGCGAAAAAATCGCGCATCGTCATCAGCTCCGGCGGCGAGGCGCCGGTGATCGACTCCGCCGACGGCGAGCACTCGATCTTCACGCGCGCCCTCCTCGACGTCCTCGCCGCCCCTGAGCACAGGATCGCCGACGTGCAGAGCGTCTTCCCCCGCATCCGCGAGCGCGTCGTCGACGCCGCCCGCCGCGCCGGCCGCGATCAGAACCCGCAGGTCTCCGTCATCGCCGAAGTCGGCGACGAAGGCGGTACGTTCTACTTCGTCGACCATCGACCCTGAACGTGGCGGCGAGACGCCGCCAGACCAGCCGCCGGGACGGCGGCGTTCCACACCCCGGAACGCCGGCGTCCTCGCCGGCTGGCCCGCAGGCGTCCCGCCTGCGCCGCGAGTCACTCGTACATGAGTGCCTCCGCGACCGCGCCGCGCGACGCGTGCCAGGCGGGGAGGAAGCTCGCGATCACGCTCAGGACGAGGGCGGCGGCGAGCCAGATCAGCAGGCCGGCGGGCTCGAAGACGAAGTCGAGGCCGCCGCGCGACATGCGGGCGAGCAGCGCGTCTCCCGTGAATTTGCTCACCGGCCACGCGGCCGCGGCGGCGAGCGCCCAGCTCATCGTCCCGATCACCGCGCCCTCGGCGATGACGATCAGCCACACCGCCGCCGGCGTCGCGCCGATCGCGCGGAGCACGCCCATCTCGCGGCGGCGCTCGAGTACGTTCAGGCTCATCGTGGTCATCAGCCCGAGGCCGCCGACGAGCACGATGACCGCGGCGACGACCAGCAGGAAGACGTAGAGCATGAGCAGATGCTCGTCGAAGCCGATCCGGCTGTCGGCAATGCTCTGACTGTTCACCGGGCGCAGCCCTTCGCGCTCGAGGTTTTTCTCGAGCGCGGCTTTGACGCGGTTGACCGAGTCGGCGTCGTTCTGCCGCAGGGCGAGCCGGAGGCTGTTGACGCCGCCGGGCTCGCGCAGGACATATGCGATTGCCGGCGCGAACGGCTCGCGCGTTACTCCGATCACGTTCCTCGAGTCGAGGACGTTGCCCACTCGCGTCCGCTCTTTCGCGGCCAGCGCGCTGTTGATCACGACGACGCCGGCGTCGCCTTCCCGGAACCAGCGGCCCGCGGCCATCCTCGGCGACAGCATCTGCGTCCGCGCCGGCACGCCGATCGACCCTTCCTTCATGACCCACCCTTCGCTCCGCACCACGCCGGGCGTCGCGCGCGCGGCGCGCTCCAGCGCGTCCGGGTCCACCATCGACGCGAAGCTCACCGACACGTCGTAGTTGCGCTGCGCGAACAGGCCGTCGAGCGTGCGGATCAGCGACGCGCGTATGTTGAGCGCGGTCATGAAGAACAGTCCGCCCGCGGCGAGCGTGATCACCGTCAGCGCCATGCGCGTGCGGCGGCGGAAGCTGTTGCGGATCGCGAGCAGCGTCGGGCGCGCGAGCCCGCCGACGTTCGCCAGCAGCCGGTCGAACGCGCCGGTGCCGAAGCGGTTCGCGCTCACGCCGTAGTCGGCGAGCGCCTCGCGCACCGAAACGCCGCTGCCCTTCCACACCGGCCACGCCGCCGCGAGCAGCGGCACGACGATGCCGACCGCGGCGTCGAGCAGGTACACCCACAGCGGAACCGCGAAGCTCGCGATGTCGAAGTTGAGAAAGCGCGCCTGCTGCATGCAGAGCAGACGGGCGCCCAGCATGCCGAGCGGGATCGCGACCGCGACCGCGGCGATGCCGAGGAGCAGCGCCTGTGCGAAATAGATCCGCGCGATCTGCCCGCGCGTGCCGCCGACCGCCTGCATCACGCCGATCTGCCGCACCTGCGCCGCCATCAGCGCGGTCAGCAGGTTCACGACCACGATGCCGCTGAGCAGCAGGATGAACATCCCGAACATCGACATCGACAGCAGCAGCATGCCCATGAGATCCGCGTGCGGATGCTTGCCCGGACGCGGCACGTCCATCCGCCGCACGGCGTGTCCGCGGCTTTCGAGAAAGCCGCGCACCTGCTCGGCGACGCGGCGCACGTGCGCTTCGTCGTAGCGGTTCCGCGCGGCAAGGATCTTCAGCTCGTCGAGATACGGCTCCTCGCCGAGGTCCGCGAGCGTATCGAGCGTGACATAGCCGTAGATGCTGTTCTCCATCCGCGCCTGCGCCTGCCCGACGTCGTGCACGCTGCCGGCGACGCGCAGCTCGCGCTCGGTGCCTCCGGTCGTGCGGACGGTGACGCGCTCGCCGATCTTCGTCTTCGCGACCTGAAACGCGTCGCGCTCGATGAGGATCTCGCCGCGTTTCGGCGGCCACGCGCCGCGCTGCGGCTTGAGCACGCTCACGCGGATGTCGCCGTAGTCCGCGACCACGAACAGCATCAGCGTCTTCCACGCGATCGGTCCGGTCCGGATGCGCGCGCGCACGGTGCGCCGCGCCTCGGCATCGCTGACCGGCGTGCTCGCGCGGACCTCGTCCAGCAAGCGCTGGTCGATGGCGCCGGTCCACAGCGTCGCCGAGGCGGGATTCGTTTCGAGATAGCCGCGGTCGAGCTCGCGCACCAGGATCGCGTACGACGACATCACCGTCGAGAACGCGGCGATGCCGGCGGCGATGGCCAGCACCACCATGGCGGTACGCGCGCGCTCGCCGCGGAGATCGCGGATCGCCTTGCTCCAGAGGGCGGTCATGCCGTCACCCGGACGCGGCCGTCCTCGAGCTCGATCGTGCGGTCGATGATGCTGGCGATGTCGCGCTCGTGCGTGGCGAGGATCACCGTCGTTCCGGCGCTCGCCATCGAGCGAAAGAGCTCCAGGACCGCGCGCGCGGTGCCCGTGTCGAGGTTGCCGGTCGGCTCGTCGGCGAGCACGACGCCGGGCTCGTTCGCGAGCGCGCGCGCGATGGCGACGCGCTGCTGCTGCCCGCCGGAGAGCGCGGACGGCAGTTTGTCCGCCTGTTCGATGACGCCGACGCGGTCGAGCAGCGCGAGCGCGCGTTTGCGCCGCTCGCGCGCCGGCACCGCGCCGCTGAAGTCCATCGGCAGCATCACGTTCTCGGCGGCGGTGAGCGTCGGCAGGAGCTGGAAGAACTGGAAGACGAAACCGATGTTGCGTCCGCGCCAGCGCGCGAGCGCGTTCGCGCGCAGCCCGCGGAGATCGGCGCCGCCCACGAGCACAGCCCCCGAGGTCGGCGCGTCGATGCCGCCGATCACGTTCAGCAGCGTCGACTTCCCGCTGCCCGATTTTCCGACGACGGCCACGAGCTCGCCCCTGCCGATCGTCAGGTCCACATCGCGCAGCGCGGCGAACTCGCCCGCCGCGGTCGCGTACGTTTTGGTGATGCGTGTCAGTTCGATCATAGTGTCGCGAGTGTGCGGGCCCGCCGCTGAACGCCCCGTGAATGGGCCGTTCAGCGTGCGTTCAGCTGCACGCGCGTAATGGAGAGCCGGTGCGAGTCCTGGTCGTGGAAGATGAAACGCTGTTGTCGCAGCAGCTCGCGCTGGCGCTGGAACAGGCGGGGTACGCCGTCGACCGCGCCGAGGACGGGGAGCGCGCCGATTACTTCGTGACCACCGAGGCCTATGACGCGATCCTCCTCGACCTCGGCCTGCCGAAAACCGACGGCCTCACGCTGCTCCGCCGCTGGCGCGAGTCCGGCCTCGGCGTGCCGGTGCTCGTGCTCACCGCACGGGGCAGCTGGAGCGAGAAGGTGCAGGGCATCGACGGCGGCGCGGACGACTACGTCACCAAGCCCTTCCGCATGGAGGAAGTGCTCGCGCGTCTGCGCGCGCTGATCCGCCGCGCGAGCGGGCAGCTCCGGCCGGAGCTGCGATCGGGCTCGCTCGTGCTCGACCCGCGCCTCGCGCGCGTCACGCTCGACGGCGTGCCGGTGCGGCTCACCAGCCACGAGCTGCGCGTGCTGACCTATCTCATGCATCACCGCGGGCGCGTGGTCTCGCAGGCGGAGCTGACGGAGCACATCTACGCGCAGAGCTTCGACCGCGACTCCAACACCGTCGAGGTCTTCGTCGCGCGGCTGCGCCGCAAGCTCGGCTCGGCGCTCATCGAGACCGTGCGCGGCCTCGGCTACCGCATCCCGGACGAGTCGCCATGAAGTCGCTGCGCACCCGTCTCCTCGCCGGCGCGCTGCTGTGGATGTCCACGGTGATCGTGGTGCTGAACATCGTGGCCTCGCTCATCCGGCCGCTGCATCCGGAGCGCGACGCGTGGCGCGCGATTCACGTCGCCATGCTCGCGATCACCGGCGTCAGCCTCATCGTCGGCGGCCTGCTGCTCGTGCGCCGGAGCCTGCGCCCGCTGCGCGAATTGCGCGACCGGCTCGCGGCCGTGCGCGAGGGACGCGCGCGCGCGATCGAGGGCAGCTACCCGTCCGAGTTCCAGCCGCTCGTCGACGACCTCAACGCGCTGCTCGAGGACCGCGAGCGCGCGGTCACACGCGCGCAGACCGCCGCCGGCGATCTCGCGCACGGCCTCAAGACGCCGCTGGCCGTGCTCGCGCAGGAGGCGGAATCCGCGGAGGCCGCGGGACACCGCGAGCTCGCGGCGACGATCGGGCAGCAGGTGGAGCGGATGCGGCGGCAGATCGAGTCGCATCTCGCGCAGGCGCGCGCGACCGCGTCCGCCGGCGCCGCGCCGGGGATGCGCTGTTCCGTACTCGCGTCGGCGGAGGCCCTCGCGCGGACGATGCTCCGCCTGCACGCGGACCGCGGCGTGACCATCGACGTGCGCGTCGCGCCGGAGCATGCGATCCGCGGGCGCCGCGAAGACCTGGACGAAATGCTCGGCAACCTGCTCGACAACGCCTGCAAGTGGGCGCGCTCGCGCGTGACCGTCGAGTCGCACGCGAGTCCGGCGAACATCGCCATCCTCATCGACGACGACGGCGCGGGTCTCGATCCCTCGATGCGCGAGGCCGTGCTGCAGCGCGGCGTCCGCGCCGACGAAGCGTCGAGCGGCTCAGGCCTCGGGCTCTCGATCGTCCGCAGCCTCGCGGAGCTCTACGGCGGCACGATCGCGCTCGAGACCTCGCCCGCCGGCGGCGTGCGCGCGCGCCTCGTACTGCCGGCGCCGGCTAAGTGGTGGCGATGAAACCCCTCATCCGCCCTTCGCTGCGCTCAGGGCACCTTCTCCCCTTGCCAGGGGAGAAGGACGCTCGAGGGGAAGCGCGTTGCGAGCGCCCTTCTCCCCTCGGGGGAGAAGGTGCCGAAGGCGGATGAGGGGGCTCAACTGGTTCGGAGAATCTCGACCGGGACGCCGTTCAGGGCGGCGTTGCCGGAGACGGCGTCGACCGCGGCGGCGTCGGTGAGATCGTTGTAGCTGACGCCGGGATTCTGTTCGGCGAGGCCGAGGCGCGTGCCGGCGCGGTGGTGTCCGAAGCCGTGCGGCAGGCTCACGACGCCGCGCATGATGCCGTCGGTGGATTGCACGGGAATCCGCACCGAGCCGGCGGCGGCGCGCACCTCGACGAGCTGGCCGTCGGCGATGCCGAGCGACGCGAGATCGTCGGGATGCATCATCAGCTGATCGCGGCGCTTCCCCTTGATCAGGCGATGCGAGTTGTGCATCCAGGAGTTGTTGCTGCGGAGATGCCGCCGCCCGATCAGCGTGAAGGAGCCGGACGGACGGGCCGACCGGAATCGCTCGACGTCGGCGAGCAGCTGCGGCGGAGCGCAGTGAATGTTCCCGTCGGGTGTCTCAAGGCGCTCGAAGAGCGACGGCGCGAGCGGGCCGAGGTCGATGCCGTGCGGCGCGGCGCGCAGCTGCGACACCGCCCGCTCGCCGATCACGGCGGCGGTCGACGCGGCCGGCTTGTGCTCGCGGTCCAGCCGCGCCGCCAGCCGCGCGCACAGCGCGTCGAAGATCTCGTAGTCGTAGCGCTCGTCGTCGGGGCGCGGCCAGATGCCTTCGTTGAAACGCGCGACGTTGCGCACCGCGAGCGCGTTGAAGAGCAGATCGTAGTGATCGTGATTGAGGCTCGACGTCGGCGGCAGGATCAGGTCGGCGTGGCGCGTGGTCTCGTTGATGTAGATGTCGATCGCGATCATGAATTCGAGCGAGTCGAACGCGTCGTCGAGACGATGCCCGCCCGGCGTCGACAGCACGGGGTTGCCGCAGATCGTGATCATGCCGCGGATCTGTCCCTCGCCCGGCGTCGCGATCTCCTCGGCCAGCGCCGCCACCGGCAGCTCGCCGCCCGACTCCGGCAGGCCGCGCACGCGCGACCGCCAGCGATCGTGGTGTCCGGCGCGCGTGCCCGGCCCCGTGACCGGGACCAGCGGCTGCGTGAGCAGCGCGCCGCCTTCGCGGTCGAGATTGCCGGTGACGAGGTTCACGAGCTGCACGAGCCACTGGTTGAGCGTGCCGAACGACTGCACCGTCGTGCCGACGCGCCCGTAGCAGACCGCCGACGGCGCGGAGGCGAATTCGCGCGCGATACGGCGGATCGTGCTTGCGTCGATGCCGGTGATCGGCTCCGCCGCTTCGGGCGTCATGTCCGCGATCGCCGCGAGCGCCGCATCGAGTCCGTCGAGCCGGTCGGCGTGCGCGAGGCGGAAGAGGTTCTCCGCCTTCATCACGTTGATCATCGCCATCAGCAGCGCGGCGTCGCTCGCCGGGCGGATGAAGTGATGCTCGCTCGCGACGTCCGCGGTCTCGGTGCGCCGCGGGTCGACGACCACGACTTTGCCGCCGCGCTTGCGAATGTCCGCGAGCCGCCGCGCCACGCCGGGCACGGTCATCATGCTGCCGTTGGAGGCGATGGGATTGCCGCCGAGGATGAGGAAGTAATCGGTGCGATCGACGTCGGGAATCGGGATCAGGAACTGATGGCCGTACATCAGCAGCGACGCGAGCTGCTGCGGCAGCTGATCGACCGACGACGCGCTGAACGCGTTCTTCGTCTTCAGCACGTGCGCGAGCCGCGGGATGCTGAACAGCGTCCCGCTGTTGTGCACCGTCGGATTGCCGGCGTAGAACCCGACGGCGTCGTTGCCATGCTCCAGCTGAATCGCCGCCAGCTTCGCGGCTGCGAAGTCGAACGCCTCGTCCCACGAAATCTCGCGCCACTCGCCGTCCACGCGCTGCATCGGATGCCGCAGCCGGTTCGCGTCTTCATGCACGTCCTTCAGCGCGACGCCCTTCGGACAGATATGGCCGCGGCTGAACGGATCGTCATCGTCGCCGCGAATGGAGACGATGCGCGGTCCGTCGACTTCGATCTCGAGCCCGCAGATCGCCTCGCACAGGTTGCAGGCGCGCCAGACCGTACGCGTGGCGTCCGTCATGAGTCCGGACATGATAGAACTTAGCTCATGCAACTCGGCATTGTGGGATTGCCGTTCTCAGGCAAGTCGACGCTCTTCCAGGCGGTCACGAAGACGCATCTCGATCGCGCCGCCGGCGGCAAAGGCGAAGCGCATCTCGGCATCGCGAGGGTGCCGGACGAGCGGCTCGACCGCTGCGCGGCGATCTTTAAGCCGAAGAGCACCGTCTACGCGACCATCGAGTTCGTCGACGTGGCCGGCCTGCAGAAGGGAGCCAGCGGCACGACGCAATTCACCACCGGCTTCCTGTCGGCGGTGAAGACGAACGACGCGCTCATTCAGGTCGTCCGTCTGTTTCACGACGACGCCGTGCCTCATCCCGAGGGCAGCATCGATCCCCTGCGCGACGTAGCCACGTTCGAGACCGAGTTCATCCTCGGCGATATGGCGATCCTCGAGTCGCGGATCGAGAAGATCCACAAGCAGCTCGGCCGCCTGGCCGACGAGCAGATGAAGAAAGAGCTGCCGGTGCTCGAGAAGTGCCTCGCGATTCTCCACACCGAGAAACCGCTGCGGAACGAGGACCTCTCGAAGGAAGAGCTGCACATCCTCAAGACGTATCAGCTCCTCTCGCTCAAGCCGATGCTGATCGCGCTCTCGTTCGACGAGTCCCAGCAGGCCATCGTCGAGCAGGAAGTCTTCCGCGTGGCCGCGGCCAAAGCGGGGCTGCGCACGCGCGTCGTGGCCTTCTTCGGGAAGATCGACATGGAGATGTCGGAGCTCTCCGGCGACGACGCGCGGATGTTCATGGAGGAGTACGGGATCCGCGAGTCCGCGCTCGACACGCTGATCCGCGAGGCTTACGCGCTCCTCGGGCTGCAGTCATTCCTCACCGTCGGCGAAGACGAGTGCCGGGCCTGGACGATCCGCGCCGGAATGACGGCGCAGGAAGCCGCCGGCGTGATTCACTCGGACTTCGTCCAGAAGTTCATTCGCGCCGAGGTCGTGCACTACGACGCCTTCATCGCCGCGGGCGGATCGTTCGCCAAAGCGAAAGAGTCCGGACAGTGGCGGCTCGAAGGAAAGGCCTACGTCGTCCGCGACGGCGACATCCTCAACATCCGTCACGGTTAGCTCACGGTTAGCTCGGACGGTGTGAAGCGAGGCGCGGGCCGAGGCATTCGCCGCTCGCGTGCAACCGGCGGCGGATCCGCGCGATCGCATCCGCGTATTGATCGTACGTCGCGATTTCACTGTCCGCGACGGCGCGCCGCGCGATGGTGAGAGCGGGCACCTTGTCCGGCGATAGCTCCGGCGTCAGGGACTCGAAGAGCGCCAGGAGGTTCGCCTTGATCGCTCTCCGCCCTTCCACGAGCGCGGTCACTCCCGTGGCGTGAATCCGCCATTCCGCGACGACGTCCGGCACGCACCACATCCGCACGTTCCGGTCGGCGAGTCGAAGCCATGCCATCCAGTCCTCGAAGTACTCGGCCGCTTCGTCGAACCCGCCCACGCCGCGCAGAACGCTCGTGCGCACCAGCGTCGCGTTCACATGCGGCGAGCAGGTGAGCAGGTCGCAGAAACCGACCGGGCCCGAAGAGATCTGATGGGTCGGCACGTCGGCGAGAACGACGCTCGCGTCATGCGCCACTCTTCGAGTCATCCCGAAGCAGATGTCCGCCCTCGATTCCTTCGCGGTCGCGAGGAGTGTCGAGATCCGCGCCGGCAGCGCGACATCGTCGTCGTCGAGGAAGATCGCGAACTCGCCGTTCGCCGCCGCCAGACCGATGTTCCGCGCGGCGCCGGCTCCGCGGCCGCCGCCGCCCCGGAGAAAACGGACCCCGCGAAACTCGTCCAGCAGCCGCGGATCGACGGACCCGCCGTCGTCGACGACGATGGTCTCGACGTCCTCGTGCACTTCGTCACGCAGAGACAAAAGCGCCTGACGAAGTTGCGCGGGACGTTCGCGTGTCGTGATGATGGCCGAGACTTCGGGCAACGTGAGGTCAGGGTAGCAGCATCACATCGCGCACAGGACGACCGCGCATTCACCCGGCACGAACCAGCCCCCGCGACGCCGAGGAGCCGTACCACCCGCGCAGCTGCGCGGCGCAGGCGTGGAGCGTGGCCGAGGTGCTGCGCTGCCTCGTGGCAGGGGGCACCGCGTAAACTACCGCCCGTGACCTCCACCCCCCGCCGCGTGACGCCGGTTCTCGACATCGCCGTCACGCTCGGCGTGGCGGTGCTCTACATCGCCTGCGCGAAGCTCGGGCTGGCGCTCGCCGTCCGCGCCGCGCAGGTGTCGGCGGTCTGGCCTCCGACCGGTTTTGCGCTCGCCGCGGTCGTGCTCCTGGGACGGCGCGCCCTTCCGGGCGTTCTCCTCGGCGCCTTCGCCGCGAATGCAATGGCCGGCGAGCCGTGGTGGGTTGCGGCGGGCATTGCCGCCGGCAACACCCTCGAGGCGGCCCTCGGAGCGGTGATTCTCGAGCGCCTGCGCTTCGATGCGGCGCTGGCCCGTCTCCGCGACGTGGTGGCTCTGCTCGCGGCCGTCGCATTCGCTCCCTGCGTCAGCGCGACGATGGGCGTCGCCTTTCTCGTCGCCGGCGGCCTGCATGCGCTGCATGCGGCTCCCGCGCTCTGGTCCGTGTGGTGGCTCGGCGACGCGCTCGGCGGTCTGGTCGTCGCGCCGCTCATCCTCGTCTGGTCGCGCGCCGGCCGCCGCGCGGTACGGCGCGGATTCGCCGAGCCGGCGCTGATGCTGGCCGGGATCGTTCTGGCGGGAAGCATCATCTTCTCGCTGCCTCCGGTTCCCGTCGCCTACATGGTGTATCCCTTTCTCATCTGGGCGGCGCTGCGCCTCGGGCCGGCGTACACGACGACCGCATCGCTCCTCGTCAATGCCATCGCCGTCGTCGGCACGCTCAACGGACATGGGCCCTTCGCCGGAGCCGGTCCCGAGCGCGGTCTCGTGCTCGTGCAGTGCTTCGTGGCCATCGGTGCGACGTCCGCCCTGATCCTGGCGGCCGTCGCGGCGCAGAGCCGGCTCGCACACGAGCGCGCCGACATGAGCGAGCAGCGGCTGCGGATGGCCATGGCCGGCGCCCGCGTCGGCGTCTGGGACTGGAACATCGCCACGGGCGAGATCGTCTGGTCGGAGGGCCTCGAGCCGCTGCACGGGCTCCCGCAGGGCGGTTTCGCCGGAACGTATGAGGCCTACCGCAGGACCATTCATCCCGACGACGTCGAGCGCGTCGAGGAGCTGATCGCGAAATCGGTGGAGACGCGCGCGCCGTATGAGGCGGAGTTCCGCCTTAACGGACCTGACGGCGTGGTCCGCTGGACGAGCGCACGCGGCATCGTGCTCGACGACGGCAAGGGGCGCGCCGCGCGCATGATCGGCGTCGGAATCGACGTCACACAGCAGAAGCAGTTCGAAGAAGAGCTGCGTCTGCAGCACCGGCGCAAGGACGAGTTCCTGGCGATGCTTGGCCATGAGCTGCGCAACCCGCTTGCGGCGATCGTCCACGCCGTCGATTTGTTGTCATCCGGCGAGCGGTCGGACACCGAAGAAGCGCGGCGCGTGATCCGCCGCCAGACGCGAACCATGTCGCGCCTCATCGATGATCTCCTGGACATCTCGAGGATCACGCGCGGCCGCATCACGCTGGAACGCGCGCCCGTCGCACTTTCCGACGTCGTGAACGCGGGAGTGGAGGTGTGGCGGCATCTCGTGGCGCAGAAGCAGCAGCGTCTCACCATCGAGGGATCGGAGCAGCCGATCCGGATCGACGGCGACGCCACGCGTCTCACGCAGGTGGTCGCGAATCTCGTGCACAACGCGGCGAAGTTCACTTCGGCGGGAGGGACGATTGCCATCACTCTCTCCGAGGAGAACGGCTCGGCGGTGCTGAGAGTGCGCGATGACGGAGAAGGGATGTCTCCCGAAGTGCTCGCGCACGCATTCGAGCTGTTCGTGCAGGGCGCGCCGTCGCTCGACCGCCAGCACGGCGGCCTCGGGCTCGGACTGACGCTCGTTCGCCGGCTGGTCGAGATGCACGGAGGCAGCGTCGAGGCGAACAGCGCGGGAGCGGACCGCGGAAGCGAGATCGTCGTCCGGCTGCCGCTCGCGGCCGAAACGGAAGCGGCGGTTCCGGCGCCGGCGGCCCGGAGCACCGCGATTCCGCCGAGGCCGCGACGCGTGCTCGTCGTCGAAGACAACGCCGACACACGCCACATGCTCGTCTACCTGCTCAAACGCGACGGCCATGACGTACGCGCGGCCGGGGACGGTCATGAGGCCATCGCCGAGACGGAGTCGTTCGTGCCGGAAGTCGTGTTCCTCGACCTCGGGCTGCCCGGACTCGACGGCTATGCCGTCGCACGGCAACTGCGCGCATCGCCGAGGACGGCGGAGGCGGTGCTCATCGCCCTCACCGGTTATGGACAGGCCGAGGATCGCGAAAAAGCGTTCGCCGCCGGCTTCGATCACCACCTGCTGAAACCCGCCGAGCCCGCGCAGGTGCGGGAGATGATCTGGAAGGAGCGGGCGAGCCGCGGGCAATGATCAGAACAGCGATCGCTGCCCGCGCAGCAGCTCCGGCTGGACGAACTGCAGCCCGAGGAGGCGTTGCAGCATGCGCGCGCTCTCGGGGCTGTGGCCGGCGAAGTGATTGTTGAAGAAGCCGTAGATGTCCTTCGTGTGCGCGACGCGCTCGAGCACTTCAGCCCACGCGCGGATCTCCTCGGAACGATCGAACTGCACGCGCGAGTAGTCGGTGATCTCGCGGTCCGGCCCCATCCAGCGCACATAGAGAAAATCGGCCGTCGCGCGCTCCGCCAGCTCCAGCATCGTTTCGCGCCGGATCCACCGGCCGTCGCTGAGCGCAAGCGCGATGCCGAGCTGCGCCAGCAGCTCCAGCACCCGTGGCAGGACGTCCGGGCGCATCCACCGGCTTTGCCGGAGCTCCACGGCAAAGCGCAGATCGCGCGGCAGACGCGGAAGGAACTGCTCGAGCGCCGGCAGTTCGTCCGTCCCGAAGTCCGGCCCCATCTGCAGCAGGACGGGCCCGAGCTTCTGCCCCAGCTCCCGCGCGCGGCCCAGGAAGTCGCGCACGACTTCGTCCGCGCCCCGCAGCCGAAGCTCGTGCGTCACTTCCTTCGGCATCTTGAGCGCGAAAGTGAAGTCCGGCGGCGTACGCTCCGCCCACGTGCGCATCGTCCTCGCGTCAGGAACGGCGTAGAAGGTGGAGTCGATCTCGACGGCCCGGAACGCGCGCGCGTAGGTCGGGAGAAACTCGGCCGCCCGCGTCCCGGGCGGATAAAACGGCCCCACCCACGCCGCATAGTTCCATCCCTGCGTGCCGATGAGAATGCTCATTCGCGACTTCCGGAGCACCATCATAGGGGAGAGAGCCTACGGCCGAATCGGCAGGGCCACGGCGGGATCACCAAGGATGACGGTACTCTGGATATCGAGCGCGCTGAGCTTGAGCCGGAGCAGTTCCTCTTCGTTCTGAGCGCCGTTGATGTAGTCGCTCCTGGCGCGGTCGTGGCTCGTCAGCAGGCTGCCGGCCTGAATCATCCGGTCCCGGAACGCGTAGGCCACCGGCTCGCCGCGGTTGAGGTTCTCGATCGCGCTCACGAGAACATCGGTCAATGCCTGGCCCGTCTTCGGCAGCCGCACCGTCCAGTTGAACGTCGGCTCGACATGTCCGATGAACGCACGCGCCGGGCTCGCCGCACCCAGCAAGGCCTTCGGAAACGGAGCCGTGAGCGAACCGAGCTTCGCGACGCTCTCGATCAGCTTGTACGCCGACGTCCCTTCCGGGAAGAGTCCCTTGAAGATCGTGAGGTCGTCGCTGCCGGCGGAACAGCACGCGTGCGCGTACCAGATCGCGCCGTTCGGCTGCCAGTTCTTCAACAGCTCGTCGGGATCCATGGCGCTCTTGTTCTGGTCCACGAGCCAGCCGAGCATTCGCTGCATTTCCGGAGGATTGCTCGCCGGCGCGGTGCGTCCATGGCTGGACGTGACGATGAGTCCGGGGTATTGCGCGAGCTGCTCGTTCAGCGACTGCTGCGTGGCGGCACGTCCGTCTTCGTCGCCCGCCAGAAACACGGACGTCGCACTGCGCTCGTCGTCCAGCTGAAATCGCGCGTACAGCGGGTCGGCGAGAACGGTGCGAAGCGTATGCGTAATGTCTGGCTGGTCGACGGCAAAGGTCAGTGTTCGATACGAATCCGCGCGTGAACCGGCGAAGTCGTTCAGGACTGCGTTGACGTAGTTCTCGAGCTGCGTCCCTTCCAGATCGACGCGGCCCACGCAATGGCGCATGCCCAGGATGTACTGCAGACACCATGGGACCGCTTCCGGCGAGCCGTAGATCAGCAGGTAGTACGGCAACGCGCCGCGCTCGATCCCTGACGGCGAGCCCGCGATGTCGAGAACGGGACCGCGGTCGTCCTGGAGAACGCTGAGTGCATGCGGCGAGTCCTTCATGTAGCGAAGGATGGGCGCCTTCCGTTTCGAGATCAGTTTTTTGAGAATGGCGGGAGGCTCGGCCGAGGCGGCCATCACCACGCCCCAACCGACCTTCGGATCGCTCCATTGGGTCAGTTCCGATTTCGCCGGAGGCTTGAGCGAGACGGCTTCGCGTCTGAGGTGCACGGGCTTTGCGGCCGCCCAGGCGACGACGTCGCTTACAACCTCCTCCGGCTGATGAGGTCCGTCCTCGAGGAAGGCGTTCATCTGCAGCGTCCAGGACATTGGGCCTCCCGCGCTATTGCTTCAGCTTCTCTTCGAGGAGTTTCCGCAGCTCGTCGGGGAAAGCTCCCTGCGCCTGCAGAATCTTTTGCCAGTCCCGCAGGACGCCGGCTTCCGCAGCTTTTCTCGCGTTGCTTTCCGTCCGCCTCGTGAACTGGAGTCCGCCCCGCCTGACGTAAATCAGCGGCAACGTCCACTCGAGCGCATCGGCGGGCAGCATCCCCGCCGGATTCAGCGCCTGGCGCGCGTGAAACAGCGCGTCGAGCCATGTATCGTCCGGAACCTCGATCGGTCCGTTGTCGCCCGCGGGGTGAGCATCGAGACACGCGCGGAGCCGGACGAAGAGCTCCGCGTAAAACGAGCTCGTGAAGGCGTTCGCCGATTTATCGGTGATGATCTCGCGCATCGCGACCACGGCCGGAAGTCCGGCCTTCACGAGCTCGCGCGCGATGGAACTGGCGTGGTCGTTCGGATCGGCGTTGCCGCCGAGGCAGCAGTTCAGCACGACCAGGCAGAGGCCGTCGTTCTCTCTGAGCTGCAGCAGCTTGTCCCTCGGAATCTTCACCGTTTCCCCAAGCCGGTTGACGACGGACAGCGAGCCGCCGTTCTGGCTCGTGCCGTGACAGAAGAAGTGAACGATATTGGGGCTCCAGGTCCGGATCCGCTGGATGACGTCGTCCGCGGTCTCGCCGATCCAGGAGCATTGCACGCGCGGAAGCTTGAGTTTTTCGATCCTCGCTTTCAGCTGGTCCGAAGCGAGAAGGACGTGCATGTCGATCCTGTCGGGAAACTGATCGAGCAGCTTGTTGAATCCGGTCCACTCGCCGTCGATGTCCGCCCCCTCCGCGGCAATGACGGCCATGATCCGCGGCACTTCTCCGATGACGCGCTCCGCGACTTTCGTATCGTCGCTGGCGGATGGGAGACGCGCGATCGGCCAGTGTTGTCCGAGCGCATAAAACTCGACGCTCTGCCGCCAGATCGCTTCCCACGGCAGGTTCTCGTGCTCCGGGTCGCCGATCGAGACATAGATCGGATGCCGGGTGTCCCGAGGCGGCGTCTGAAAGCGGTCGAGCGTCGCCAGAACGCCCGGATTCGCAGCCAGCGACGCGCAGAGCTTGTCGCCGCACTCCTTCACGAGCCCGGCCCGCAGCGGACGAACTTTCAACTCAGCGTACGGCGGGTCCGCCGCACGCGCCTTGAGCAGCGTTGGCTTGCGCGACACTCCTCCCTCGACGACGTCGACCTGGACATACGACGCGCTGTCCAGCAGGAAAACATCGATCACCAGCGGGTCATTGATCACAGGGTCTCCCTCGGCGTCTTCCCGATGTTCTCCAGCGCGGCCGAGATGAACTGCAGGGCATCCCTGGCTCCATCGCGCGCGGCCGTGTCGTTCGCGTCCTTTCCCGACGGCTCGAGGTAGAGCATCGCCGAGCTTTCGATCAGACGGTGCGTCGCGGCCAGCCATTCCGGGACTTCGCCGGTCGTTGCGAGCTGCTCGGTCACGGCAGGCGAAAGGATGCCCTCCCAGAACGCATCGGCCGTACTCTCCATCGCGGCGAGTCGTTGCGGAATGCAATACACCGACAGCGCGTCGCTCCTCGGCGCCGCTTTCCCGCCTTCGCTCAGAAAACGATACAGCTCGCCAACGCCGGCGAGGAAGAAATCGGCCACCGAGTCATGCAGCGCGACGATTCCCGGCCGGCAGCGCGCGACTGCATCCGCCACGGCGGCCGCCGCGGTGCGATCCGCGGGACCGCCAAAGGACGTGAAGACCATCGCCCACGCACCGAACTGCGCGCAGAACTGAGCATGCTCATACGGCGAGATGAAGCGCACCGGCACCGGAGCATCGCGGCTGAGCTCCCTGATCGCGGGCTGACGCGAAACGAGGAGAAAGGCCTCGCCGCGTCCGGTGAAACGCGCCGGCGTGACCATGTGAAACACGTCGATGGCGCGTCCCTTCAGCTCGTCCGTCATCCATCGCCGCCATGGATGCGACGACGGCTCATCCGCCGACGCCGCAAGCCGGTTCGGATCATAGATGTGGATCGGCGAATTCTCGGGGATCTGCTTCTTCAGTTCGTCGTAGTAGAAGCGATCCGCGAAGACATGCACTTCGCAGTGCGTGGCGGCGCTCGTCGACGACACGATCTTCGCAGCGATCTCGCGCAGCTCCTTCGCCGAAGGACGCGTCTCGACGGACGGAGCGCTGCAGCAGAATGCGACGTCGATATGCGAGGTGCTGGCGATGGATGGCACCTGCGAGTACGTCAATCGCAGCACCGGCCAGTCCGTGACGGCATGAAGAATCCGCTCCCATCCGACCAGCGGCAGCAGTCCGGATGAGTCGACGAACTGAAGCCACAGTTCCGCTTTTCCGCTCTCGTCCGCCGCGAGCGCGGTGCTGAGGCCGCGGCGGATGCGCAGTGGGAGCGACGTGAAGGGCAGGATGTGACGCACGGCATCGACGCGGAGATCGCCGATCCAGCCGAGGTACTGAAAGCAGCTCTCGATCGCCTGCGACACCCGCGGAAAACGGTCCGCGACTTTCCCGAAGAGCTCTTTTGGCCGGAGCTCGAGCCCCAGGTCTCTGCGCGTTGCCGTCCAGCAGCCGGCCAGCTGACCACTGACGATCAGCTCGAACGTGATGGTGTCGGGAAACGAGGTCTCGGGCTCGCTCGCGACAATCGGCACGGTCGCGGAGCTGATTCTCAAAATCGAGATCGAATGCGAATCGAAAACGGGCGGACGATCCATGAGTGAGCCGCGTCTCTATTACATAGAGTGCCGCGACCCGGCCATTTCCCTACCATCACACCGGCTCGACGTTGCGCTGTCCGATGCCGTTGTCGTTCGGAACGAGCCTCCAGTCCTCGATCGGCCGCGTGGCGGTGAAGAGGTCGGCATTGCTCGGATCCTCCACCGCCGTGACGATCATCAGCATCGCGTCGTTGCCCGCGCTGTTGCGGACGGGCGTCCAGGCGAATGGCCCCACGACTCGCTCCTGGGCCTTGTTGCCATCGAGCGTTCCCACGTTGATGCTCGCCGTCGTCATCGGTTGAAAGTCATTGGGCCAGCTCACGCCCGCTCCGGCCCGGGAGTGGAAGCCGCGCACACGCACGCCGGTGGCGGTGTTGGGACCGCGGTTCCTGATCTTCACGTATGCGTGATTGGTCACGCCGAGGCTGGGCCGCTGATGCGTCGCGAGATTGTCCGGCGCGAGGCGGTTCCAGATCGTGGTCGTATTCGCGTGGTTTCGCTCGTAGTCATACTCCCCACCCCGCCCGTCGTCGATGTAGACGTCGACCTCGGGCGGCGCGCCGGGGGTCGTCACGGTGGCAGGGGCTCCGGGCGGCTGATAGAGGCCCTGCTTTTCAAACGCCCAGCGGATCACTTTCCCATACGCGCCTCCGTTGATGCGCTCGCTCGTCCAGTCGGCGAGATCGGCGGAAATCAGTGCGTTTGCGAACTTCATCGCGTGATCGGGATTCGTCGCCGGCGTGAACGTCGAGATCGCGCGCAGGATCAGATAGAGCATCATCCGGGAAGCGAAGCGGCGCCGCGCCAGATCGCCGGTGTCGCCGCCGCCGATGGCCAGGTAGGCGCGAAACATCGTCGTCGCGAGGATCTCCTCGCTGTCGTAGCCACCATTGGCCTTCATCCCCTTGTCTTTCTCGCCTCCCCATGCCCACCCTGCCGCGACGTCGCGGTCATTCCTGCGATTGTTGTTCGGGTTCCAGGGCGCGTAGCGGCGGGGCTCCGGCGCCCGGGAATCCGGCGCATGAAAGATCGCCGAGAGGCTGTCGCCCGCGCTGTGCGCGAACTTGAAATTGGCCCAGTTGACGAACTCGTAGAGCACGCCGTGTCCGCCGAGCTCGTGCCAGAACACGCGCGAATCGCACGCACGGCCGAGGGGATTCACGGTGTCGGACAGATCGCCGAGCGCGAAACAGACATGCCCGATGCCGCCGTGTCCATTGCTGTCGCAGTGAGCGTTGATCTCCAGGCCATTCTGCGGAATGGTATCGCTGATGTGCGCACGATGATCGACGTCGATCGGAAAGTTCGTGTCGTTGAAGTACGTATTCAGCGGAAATCCGAGACTTTCCACGGTCCGGAAAAACTCGTCGACGTGGTAATACGCGCAGACGGCCGCGAAATCATTGGTGCGAACGTCGAAATCGAAATTCGTTCCCGTCGGACGCGTGGGGGCCGCGATGGTTGGCGGGTGCTGATCGGTGAGCACCGCGCGCGTTCCGCGCAGCGCCTGCTTCCCATTTGCCGGGGCGGTGAGGTTCCGCAGGAGGACCGACGAGCGGAGCGGGTTGAGGACGGAGCTCGGACGATCGGCGGTATTCGCGGCGACGCCCGTCGACGTCAGCGGGTCGGTGAGAAAGACCATGCCGTTCACCGCAGAGAACATCGGCCGCAGATGCAGGACGGTCTCCGTTTCGAGCTCGATGAGCGCGAGCCACGTGAGATTGTGGTGGGAGAACGTGATCTCCGCGACCATGTACCAGGCCCATGGCGCGATGGAGTCGGGGACCGGAGGCAGGTCGAACGGAAGCCGCGGCGGCGTCTGATCGACCGATTCAGGGTTCGCCTCGAGGCGCGGCAAACGCTCCTCGGGGTCATAGCGGTACACGAAGAAGCGGCCGCGGATCACATGGACAGGGACGCCGTCCGCAACGCGGAAAACCCGCAGGACGAATTCCGCGGTGCGCGGCACCGTCGCGGACTCGCCGATGTCCGCTGCTGCCGCCTCGCCGAACTTCCGTCTGGTCTCGCGCAGCTTCTGTTCGCCCTCCGCGGTCGCGAACAACTTCTGATACGTCTCGATGACGGCGGGCGGCGGCATCTTCGGGTCGGGGTTGGTCGCCGTGGTGTTGTCTTCCGCGCTCACGACGCGATACGGTCCATGCCTGACGACGACGCTGATCCCCGACTCCCACACCGGGATCTCATGCACCGTCTGCGCGAAGCCGACGGTCGTCGCATCGAAGAGGGTTTTCTCCTGCGAAACGCGATATTGCACCGGCCGCTGCTGCGGCTCGATGTTCGTCGCGGACTCGCCGAGCGCCTCGAGCTGTTCGGATGGGAGCTGGAGGACCGACGCCATCTGCCCCACATAGGCGACGGCGACGTCGCGGGCCGTCGCGGTGTCCGTTTCCTCACCCTCCGCCATCGCCTCGGGCATCGAGACTTCCGGCCGCGGCTCGAGGTGAGTGATGTTGCGGACGCGATTCGCGTCGTCGAACGTGATCTGCGCGCGCAATTTCGGATCGTAAACAGTCCGCATGGCGATCCCTCCGCGTTAGATAGAGGGACCAGCTTGCGCGATTCGCGACCCTGATTTCAACGGGTCACTGCGCGCGGCCCAGGGAACGGCGTAGAAGGTGGAGTCGATCTCGACCGCTCGGAACGCGCGCGCGCAGGTCGGGAGCACTCCACGCCGGACCGGGCGAGAGCGGCGGCGGCAACGAGCATCAGCGCGACCGGGTCATCGAGATCGATCGACATGGGATGGACGATCCGTCGAGTCCGGAGCGTCGCTCGACCCCGCCGTTCGTCCCGACCGCGCGGCCATGACTTCCTCACCGAACCGCTTCAGCTCACGCGTTGCACGACGCAACTTTGTTCGGACCGCGTCGGCGCGACGGAGCATCGTGTCGACTTCCGTACGCGTCAGCTTCATGAAGTCAGTGTAACTCCCCCGTCACTGCCACCGGAGCTCGAATGTGCAGCGATCGTCGTTCGCGCACTGGCAAGCGGATTCGGTGACGCGCGCTCCGGCGCCGCCATGCGCCGCGATCACCTGTTCGAGATATCCGGCTTCGCTGGAACAGTAGACCGGGCTGTAGCAAACGGCATTGCGGACGCTGATCCTGCAATGGGTGCCCCCGACGTGCTCGTACTCGCAGTCGCCGAAATCCTGAAACTGGCGGTGCAGCGTGGCGCTGTTGCGGAAGAACTCGTGAATGTCATCGCGGTGGAACGCGCGATAGATGGTCGACAGATTGATCTGCGCCGAGTGCCGGCCGAGCTCGCGCATCAGCTCCTGCTCGTCGCGCCCGGCCACGCGCGCGATCGACCGGTCGAGGAGGACCAGACTCTCGAACGTGCACCAGCTCGACGCGAGGAGTCCCTGGATCTCGGCAGCCGCGGCGGCAGGAAGCGCCTTCAGCGTGGCCGCCAGCGCCGGCTCGCCGAGCCGGTCCCGGACGAACTGCAGATGGGCGCGCACCATCGCGCCCTTGACCCGTCCACCAGCCAGCGACTCACGACGGAGATTCGAGATCGTCATGGTCGCGCAGTTTAACTCCGGAACGGTCGCGAGACGGAAAGATGGCGGCAACGGCATGAGCGTGGAGCTTCCGCCCGTCAGGCGCGATGGCGATTCCCCAGACGCGCGAGCCGGTCGGGATTCGCGCGAGGACGCGCGCGCATGGTCCGATACTCCGAGGGCTCGCAGAAGATGATCGACCAGGCCACCGCTCTTATCCGCTCCACGGATTGAACAGAGGCACTCCGGTTAGACGAACATCCGCCGTGTTTCGGGTGACGAACGTCAGGCCATGATGGAGCGCCGTTGCGGCGAGCTGGGCATCGATCGTGGGAAGCGTGACACGTTGCCGCTTTGCGAGTGCCTCGATCTGCCCCCACCGTTCCGCGACCCATTCGTCGAATGAAAGGAGTCGGCCTGCGAAACGGACGCGCAAATCATGATCGAGCCAGCTCTGGAGTGCGCCTCGCCTCGGCTCATCTTCGTCAAGCAGGTCAATCCCTTTTCGAATCTCTCCGATGGTGATGACGCTGAGATGCATCAACTCCTCGGGTGTCGAGACGATCCAATCGGCAACCGAGCGCGCGGGACGCGCCTTCATCAATTCTGAAATGACATTCGTATCGAGGAGGTAGCCGGAAGGCACGGTTACCACTTGATCCTTCTCGTCGTGTCGCGTTTTCGCGTCAGGTCGAGCGTCCCTCCGCCGCCGGCGGATCGGAAGAACTCGAGAAGTGATTCCGGCTGCCGGGCAAGTTCGCCGCTGCGATCGTATTCCTCCGCGCTGACGATCACGACTGCCTCTCCATGTTGTTTCACGACCCGCTGCGGACCGTGCGAACGCACGCGCCGGAATAGCTCGCTGAATCGCGCCTTCGCCTCATGGAGTTGCCAGACCTTCGGATCGGACATGCCGCAAGACTATGGGGACGAGTCAATCTGGTCAAGCTCAGGTTGATGCCGCCATTACTGAGCTCTCGCTACACGATCAGGTGAGCTCGGCCATTTCACAGCGAGGATTGGACGAGCTCGTTCTTCGCTTGCAGGAGGCGCGGCGACTGATGCTCACGTCGATCCTCGATGCGAGCGCGGCCGGCCGCCGCGTTGGCTACGTCAGTGCATCCCAATTCAGGAGATCCAATGTCCAACGTAATTGTTCTCATCGGAGCTGGTTCCATCGGCCAGGTCATCGCGCGGCGCGTCAGCGCCAGGAAGCACCTTCTCCTCGCCGATCTGCGTCAGGACAACGCCGATGCCGCGCCGAAGGTCCTCAGCGAGGCAGGCTTCGACGTCAGCACCGCCGTTGTCGATGTCTCTTCCCGACCATCCGTGCACGCGCTGGTCGAGACGGCCACCGCGATCGGCGCCATAACGGGCGTAATCCACACGGCAGGCGTCTCCCCGCCCCAGGCCGCGCCGGCGACGATTCTGAAGGTGGATCTCTATGGCACCGCGGTGATCCTCGAAGAATTCGGCAACGTCATCGCGCGAGGGGGATCGGCGGTCGTGATTTCCTCGCAGTCGGGACATCGCCTTGGGGCACTCACCGCGGAGCAGAACAAGGCGTTGGCCACGACTCCCGCCGAGGACTTACTCAGCCTTCCGATGCTGCAGCCGGATCGAATCACGGACCCGCTGCATGCGTATCAGGTGTCGAAGCGCGGCAACTCGCTGCGGGTGATGGCCGAGGCGGTGCGGTGGGGCAAGCGCGGCGCGCGCGGCTGGCGAAGGACGAGTCTCGCGCCGAAATGAAAGGAGAGAAAAATGTCAGTACCCACAGCCACACTCAACAACGGAGCTCCGATGCCGCTCCTCGGCTTCGGCGTCTTTCAGATCGCGGATCTCGCTGAATGCGAGCGGGCCGTCGCCGACGCGCTGAGCGTCGGATACCGTCTCCTCGACACGGCCGCGTCGTACGGCAACGAAGAGGCAGTCGGAAATGCCATCAGGCGCAGCGGCGTCCCGCGCGAAGAGCTCTTCATCACCACGAAGCTCTGGATCCAGGACGCCGGCTACGACAAGACGCGCCGCGCGTTCGAGCGGTCGATGCAGCGGCTCCAGCTCGACACGCTCGATCTTTATCTCATTCACCAGCCGATCGGCGACGTGTACGGAGCGTGGCGCGCGATGGAGGAGCTCTATCGCGAGGGGCGCATCCGCGCGATCGGCGTGAGCAACTTCCACCCCGACCGTGTCATGGACTTCCTCATGCACCACGAGGTGAAGCCCGCGTGAATCAGATCGAGACGCATCCGTTCCACCAGCAGGTCGAGGCGCAGAAGTTTCTGCGCGAGAACGGCATCCAGATGGAGTCGTGGGGACCATTCGCGGAAGGTAAGAACAACATCTTCCACAACGCACTGCTGCAATCGATCGCCGACGACCACGGCAAGAGCATCGCGCAGGTCGTCATCCGGTGGCTGACGCAGCGCGGTGTCGTCGCCATCCCGAAGTCGGTGCGCAAGGAGCGGATGGCGGAGAACTTCAACATCTTCGATTTCCAGCTCACCGACGACGAGATGCGCTCCATCGCCACGCTGGACACCGGCGCGAGCAGCTTCTTCGACCACCGCGACCCGGCGATGGTGAAGTGGCTCAGCGAAGCGCAGCGCCCGACATAAGGCCGGTAACGGCTCAGATCGCCCCGGAGGTGACCAGCCTCATATTCGGAAGGATCGTGCAAAACATTGGAAGGATCGTCCAACGATTCGACCACTCCAGGGCGTTATCTCTGGTGCGGGTGAAACAAAAGAGGACGATTCATGAACAACAGACGAGATAGCGGAACCATCAGTCGCCGCGGCTTCGTGGCGAATGCTGCCCTGATCGGCGCCGGGCTGGCGGTCGCGCCACTGTTCGGGTGTGACGACGAGCGTCCGACACGCGAGAACAGCGGCCCGACGAACGGCCCAGCAAGGGCGGCAGCAGGCAACAGCATGGAAACACGACCACTCGGAACACGAAAACTCAGCGCATTGGAAGTCTCGGCGCTGGGACACGGATGCATGAGCATCAGCGCGAACTACGGCCCGCCTGCCGACAGAAGCCAGGGCATCAACGTCATTCGTGCCGCGCACGAAAAGGGCGTCACGTTCTTCGACACCGCCGAAGTCTACGGCCCCTATACGAATGAGGACCTCGTGGGAGAAGCGCTCGCGCCGATCCGCGACAAAGTCCGCATCGCGACGAAATTCGGGTTCAATCTCGAAGCCGGTGGACTCAACAGCCGGCCGGAGCACATCAGGAAAGTTGTCGAGGGCTCGTTGAAGCGCCTCCGAACCGACCGCATCGACCTTTACTACCAGCACCGCGTCGATCCGAGCGTGCCGATCGAAGACGTGGCTGGTGCGGTCAAGGATTTGATCGCCGCGGGAAAAGTCCTGTACTTCGGTCTGTCGGAGGCGAGCGCTGAAACGATCCGCCGCGCGCATGCCGTGCAGCCCGTGACCGCAATCCAGACCGAGTACTCAGTCATGGAACGAGACGTGGAGAAGGACGGTGTCCTTGCCGTCTGCGAGGAGCTGGGCATCGGCTTCGTCCCATGGGGGCCGGTCGGAATGGGTTATCTGACCGGGAAGATCGACGCGCGCACGAAGCTCGACCCGAAAACGGATCTTCGCTCCGGCTTCGATCGCTTCTCTCCTGAAAACATCGCGGCGAACATGCCGTTCGTCGAGCTGCTGAAGCGCCTTGCCTCGAAGAAGAACGTCGAAAAGAAGAACGCGACTCCCGCGCAGATCGCGCTGGCATGGCTGCTGGCGCAGAAGCCGTTCATCGTGCCGATTCCGGGCACGCGCAACATCGATCACCTGACCGAAAACCTCGCCGCGACGCATGTCGAGCTGACCGCCGCGGATCTGCGCGAGATCGAGACCGCGTCGGCGGCGATCCAGGTGCACGACGGGCGGATGAACGAAGAACAGATGAAGGTCGTGGATAAATGAGAGACGACGTGAGCAACCATCGGAAGGTCTGGTTCATCACTGGCGCCGGCCGTGGAATGGGCGCTGATATCGCCCAGGCGGTGCTCGCTGCCGGACATGCGGTTGTGGCAACGGGCCGTGACACTGATCGCATCGCCGCAGCACTCGGTCACGCCGAGAACCTGCTGCCGGTCAGGCTGGACGTCACGAGCCGCGCCGACGCGGAAGCGGCGGTGCACGCTGCCGTGAGCCGCTTCGGCCGCATCGACGTGCTGGTCAACAATGCCGCGAGCTTCTACGCCGGCTATTTCGAGGAGCTGACGCCGGAACAGGTCGACCGGCAGTTGGCAGTGAGCCTCATCGGCCCGATGAACGTCACCCGCGCGGTCCTGCCCGTGATGCGCCATCAGCGCTCGGGCCACATCATCTCCATCTCCTCGTCGGCAGGTCTGGCCGCGGGCTTCGACTTCGTCTCCGCCTACGCCGCGTCGAAGTTCGGACTCGAAGGCTGGATGGAGTCGCTGCATGCCGAGATCGCGCCGTTCGGGATCACCACGACGATCGTCAATCCGGGATTCTTCCGCACCGAACTGCTCACCGAGCAATCGACGAACTACGCCCAGCCGTCCGTCGCGGACTACGACGAACGCAGAGGGCCGCTGCTCGAATACTGGAAGAGCCAGAACGGCCGACAGTCGGGGGATCCCGCGAAGCTCGCGCGAGCGCTCGTCACCATCGCCAGTGAGGAGCCACCGCCCCGCCGCTTCATCGCCGGCGCCGACGCCATCGCCACGACGGAACAGAAGATCGCCGGTCTTCAGGCGCAGATCGAGGCGTATCGTGAACTGTCGACGTCTCTCGATTTCGATCGCGAGCCAGCCGCGCTGGCAAAGTAGAAGACGATCATGCGTTTGAGGCAGAGCTCCGACCTTGCGACGCTGGCGAAGCTGATCGCCGCACTTGCCCCGTTCGAGGGGACGTTCGAGCTCCGCGTCCCCGGCGTGCGCGTTGCGAGGGTGTCGCAGACGAATCAGGAACCGATCCACTACGTGCAGCGATCGACGTTGTGCATCGTGGCGCAGGGCGCAAAGATCGTGATGATCGGCGGTGACACCTACAGTTACGAAGCCGGTCAGATGGCCGTGTACTCGATCGACGTCCCCATGGCTGGTCGCGTGACGCGGGGCAGCGTCTCTGAACCGTACCTCCTGCTGATGCTCGATCTCGACGCGGAGAAGATCGCGGAACTGGCTCTGAAAGTGTTCCCGCACGGCGTGCCGCAACCGCGAGACACTCGCTCGTTGTATGTCGGCGAGGCGGACACGAACATCGTCGACGCGGCGACGAGACTCCTCGCGCTCATGGCGCAGCCGGCCGATGCCGAGCTTCTCGCACCACTCGTGCGCGATGAGATTCTGATCCGCCTGCTCCGCAGTCCTCTCGGCAGCCGCGTCGTGCAGATTGGCCAGGCCGGATCGAGCGTGCAGCGAATCGCGAGCGCCGTGTCACGGCTGCGCGCGAATTTCGACCAGACCGTGAACATCGAAGAACTGGCGAAGCTGGTGAACATGAGCGTCACGTCGTTTCACCGGCAATTCAAGGCCGTCACTGGCATGAGCCCGCTGCAGTATCAGAAAACGCTCCGGCTGCAGGAAGCGCGACGGCTGATGCTGGCGACGATGATCGATGCGGGCAGTGCCGGCCGGCGCGTCGGCTACGGGAGCGCGTCCCAGTTCAGCCGCGAATACAACCGCTTCTTCGGGAGCGCGCCGGCGAAAGACGTCAACCGCCTGCGCGAAGAAAATTGGCTGTGGCGGCTGGACTCGAACCAGCGACCACCGGATTAACAATCCGGCGCTCTACCAACTGAGCTACACCACAGCAGCGTTGGAGGGAGCGGGATGGTCGCCGAATTCGCGGTTATTTGTCAATCAGTCACGAAACGCCGCCCAGGCGGCCTGCATGCGCGCGGTCTGGCCGGACGTGAATTCGAACATGCACGAGTCCTGGGTGTAGTCCATGAAGTTGAAGATCGGATCGAGTCCGGGCTGCGAGGCGCCGGCGCAGGAGTCGCGTCCGACCGGACAATTGAACGCCGGGCTGAACTCGGCCGGCGTGTCGGCGACGTAGTCGCCCTTGCTGCCGCACTTGCCGTCGAACGTGTGGTAGAGCGCGAGCCAGTGCCCGACCTCGTGCGTCGCGGTGTCGCCTTCGCTGTAGATCGCGAACGTGCCGCCCGGGAGCGAGCGCCAGTCGACCACCACGCCGTCGAGGATCGCGTACGTCGGATCGGTGAGAATCGACGGGAAGTACGCAAAGCCGAGGTACGGACCGCCGTCGACCGTGTAGATGTTGAGCGTCCCGTTGCCGCCGCGGCGCAGCGCCGTCTTCGCCTCGAGCTCGACCGAGAGGCTCGTCGCCATCTGCGAGAACCACGTCGCGTTCGTCGTGCGTGTGACGCCGGCGAGGTTGAACCCGAAGCCGGTATTCGTGCCGCCGGTGCGGCCGTTGTACGAATCATTGAGCACGCGGATCTGCTCGCGGATCATCGTGTCGGACAGCTCGCCGTTCGCGAACCCGGCTCCCTGACGAATGACGTGCACCCACACGTCGATGACCGCCGACGTTTTGCCCTTCTGTCCCTTCTTCACGCCGGCTTCGATCTGCGCGATCTCTTCGTCGCCCGGCTGCTTCGTGCCGCAGCGCTCCGGCTGCGGAGCCGCGTAGATCGGCGCGCCGGCCACTAACAGCACACACACCAGGATTCCCGTTCTCAGCTTCATGCCTGCTCCTTTGTGGATGATGAAGGACGGAAGGCGTGCGAGTGCAATGCCAGCGCTGCGCGAACACAGTTTCAGTGACTTAGAACGCAATCGCGCGCGCTTTGGTGCAGTCGTTGACCCTTTGCGCGGGTCAGGGGGTCAGCTCTCGAACAGCAACACAGACGGCACAGCACGCGAGTCGTAGAGACGTAGATAGAAGTAGCCGATGCCGGCCGTGCCGATCATGAGGTTAGGAGTCTCGCCTCCGGAGAGCACGCCGCACGGCCAAGGATTGCGCTGCGCGAACACCGCCTGGATGCCGCGGTCGCCCACCGCTTCGGCCACGCCGCGATAACGTTCGTCGCCGAGGAGATCGGCGGCGAGGAGAAAGAGCTCGGCGTTGCCGCCGAGACCGTGGCAGAGCGAGTAGTTCTCGGCGCCGCCCGGCATCGTGAGCGGGCGATACGTTCCGGACATGGCCGCCTCCGCCTCCGCGCGGTACGTCTCGTCTTTCGTCAGCGCGAAGGCGCGGAGGCGCGCGAGGCCGATCCCAGGCGCACCGTGACACCACGCGAGCGAGTACCCCGGCTCCTGCGGATTCGGCGACGCGAACGAACGGAAGTCGGGCCAGTTCTGCTGCGCGGCGGAGAAATGCCGGCGCTCGTAGGCGAAGCCGCCGCGCGCGGCGTCGAGAAATCGCGCGTCGCCGGTGCGCGCATGCAGCTCGAGCAGCGCGACCGCGACTCCGGCGGCGCCGTGCGAGTAGCCGGTCAGATCCTTCTGCTCCGCGGGCCCCATCGGCGGCATCGTCGTCCAGGAGACCGCGTCGCCATCGCGATGCGCCTGCGCGAGCAGGTGCTCGCCCATGCGCAGCGCTTCCGGCAGGTAGCGGCCGCCGCCCACGCGCCGGTCGATCGCGCAGAGGCCGGTGATCGCGCCGGCGGCGCCGCCGATGATGTCGAGCGACATCGGATCGATCTCGTGGCCGAGCTGCGCGTCGACGAGCCGCAGCGCCTCGCGTTTGTACGACGAATCGTCGAGCAGCTGCGCGAGCTCGAGCAGCACCAGCGCGATGCCCACCCATCCGCTGTACAGCGAATGGCGGAACGACGGCGGGATGTCGTCCGCGCGCGAG
>Ga0134123_10000255_pt1 | contig 36644 bp, 26 predicted proteins | sample KB303_FD_96460 | JGI IMG/M metagenome (GOLD analysis project Ga0134123, IMG submission 96460) | Terrestrial soil microbial communities without Nitrogen fertilizer from Kellogg Biological Station, Michigan, USA - KB3-0-3 | ecosystem: Environmental > Terrestrial > Soil > Unclassified ...
TGGAAATCGTTAAAGAGCGCTCCGGCGGCGTCGTGCACCTCCGCCTCTTCGGGCGTCTGGATCACCACTGGTCGCAGTCGCTCGATGAAACGCTCCACGAAGTCGCGCGCGAAGGCGCGCGCCACGTGCGGCTCGACTTCTCCGGCGTGACCTATCTCAGCTCCGCCGGCGCCGCCGTGCTGCTGAAGCACTATCGCGATGCGGCGGCGCTGCAGGGGTCTCTCCAGATTTCCGCGGCCTCGGAGCGCGCGCGCACCACGCTCCGCCTCATGGGCTTCGTCGAGCTGCTCATCGCCGGCGCGAGCACGGACCCGTCGCGGCGAAAGACGTTGTCCATTCCGCTGCCGCTCGAGTCGGAGCGCGCCTCGTTCGAGAGCCGCGTGCTCGACGGCAGAAAGTCCGAGTTGTCCCTGATCGGCAATCCGGACCTGCGGGCACAGTCCACTCCCGTCTCCATCTACCGCGACGTCTTCGCGCTCGGCGTCGGAGCGCTCGGCGCAAACGCGGAGGAGTGCCGCGGCCTCTTCGGCGAATTCGTCGGGGCGGCCGGCAGCGCCGCCTTCATGCCGACCGACGGCACGGCGACGCCCGATTACATGCTCAGCGCCGTGGGGCTCGTTCCCATGGTCCAGGCTCTGTACGCGATCACCTTTCGCGGCTCGCCGGGCTACCAGCTGCGCTTCGAGGCCAATACGCCGGACGCGGGCGTTCCGCTGAGCGAGATCGCGCGGGCGTCGGCCTCGCTGGCCGGGACGCCGACGGTCGGAATCGTCATGGCCGCCGACATCACCGGTCTCGTCTGCGCGCGCCTGCGCCGCTCTCCCGCGCCGGACGACCCCGTGCGTTTCGATTTCCCCGCCGTGCGCGAGTGGCTGTCGTTCACGCCGGAGCGGGAATTCGCGCGGTTCAGTTGTCTCGTCGTCGGAGTCGCATCCGCGTCGCCGTCCGCATCGCTGGCGCCGTTCCTCCGGCCGGTCAGCGACGAGTATCACGGACACTTCCACGCCGTGGTGACGGCGTTCCGGTCGCTCCCCCGAGGGAAACTGCCCGTGGGCGACATCGTCGCGGCGTGGCTGCAACCGCGGAGCGTAATCTCAGTCGTTCATCTGCTTCGCGATGCGAGAACGGTCGAAGGGGCGGGGGAGAGCGAGTTCCAGCGCGGCGCGTGCTGGATCTTTCCGATCGCGAACGGAGGGGCCGCGTGACGCTGCTGATCTCCGCCTGGACGATCGGGTTGATCCTTTCGCTGCTGGCCCTCGGCGTCTACATCAGCTACCGCGTCTTCAAGTTCGCCGACATCACCGCCGACGGCTCGATCACATTCGGCGCGGCAGTCGCGGCGTCGATGCTCACGCACGGCGTGCACCCCGTGACCTCCAGCGTCGCCGCGTTTCTCGCCGGCTGCGTCGCCGGGGTCTGCACCGGCGTGCTGCATACGCGATTCAAAATCAATCAACTGCTGTCCGGCATCCTCGTGATGACCGCGCTCTATTCGATCAATCTTCACGTCATGGGGTCGAGCAACGTTCCGCTGCTTGCGGTCCCGACGATGACGACCGGCGCGCAGAGCCTCGGCCGCTGGCTCACCGGCCACGACTCGGCGACGATCCTCGGCTGGCCGGTGAGCGCGCGCGATTTCGGATCGCTCCTGCTCGTGTCGGCGATCGTGCTCGCCGTCGCGCTCCTCGCGTGGCTCTTCTTCAACACCAGTCTCGGCAGCGCCATGCGTGCCTCCGGCGACAACGAGCAGATGATCCGCGCCCTCGGCGTCAGCGTCGAGAACATGATCGTCCTCGGCCTCTGCATCTCCAACGGACTCGTGGCGTTCGCCGGCGCGCTCCTCGCGCAGTATCAGGGATTCGCCGACGTGCAGATGGGCATCGGCATGATCGTGTGGGGGCTGGCCAGCGTCATCATCGGCCGCGCGCTGATCGGCACGGACAGCGTCGGCGCCGCGCTGACCGGAACGATCATGGGCTCGGTGCTTTTTCGCTTGATCATCGCGCTCGCGCTGCGATGGGGACTGAATCCGAACGACCTCAAGCTCGTGACGGCGATCTTCGTCTTCGGCGCGCTCGTGCTGCCGATGCTGATGCAGAAAGTGAAAGTGAAACGGCATGCTGCGGCTGTGTGATCTGCAGAAAACATTCTTCGAGGGCACGCCCAACGAAGTGCGTGCGCTGCGGGGCGTGTCGCTGCAGATCGAGGAAGGGTCGTTCGTCATCGTCATCGGAACGAACGGCTCAGGGAAATCGACGCTGCTGAATGCGGTCGCGGGCAGCTTTCCCGTCGATCGGGGCGCGATCGAAATCGCCGGCAGGGACGTCACGCGCTGGCCCGAGCATCGCCGCGCATCGATGATCGGACGCGTGTTCCAGAATCCGTTCAGCGGCACCGCTCCGACGATGACGGTGGCCGAGAACCTCGCGCTCGCCGCGCGGCGCGGCCTCCCGCGCGGACTCGGCCGGCTGCTTCCGGCGCGGATGCAGAACGAGCTGCGCGATCGCGTCGCCACGCTGAACATGCAGCTCGAGACGCGCATGCACAATCCGATCGGGACCCTTTCCGGCGGCCAGCGGCAGGCGCTCACGCTGCTGATGGCGACCTGGCGGCGGCCCGACCTGCTGCTGCTCGACGAGCACACCGCCGCGCTCGACCCGAAGAGCGCCGACCAGATCGTGCGGCTCACCGAGCGAATCGTGTCCGAGCACCACCTCACCACGCTCATGGTGACGCACTCGATGCAACAGGCCGCGACCCTCGGCGACCGCATCGTGATGATGAATCACGGGACCGTGCACGCCGACTACGCCGGCGCGCACCGCCGCCACCTCCGCGCCGAAGACCTCATCCGCCGGTTCGATGAGATCCGCCGCGACGAGCGCCTCGACGCTTCCGCGGCGGATCTGCTGCGCGACGCTTACGTGTGACGGCCGGGTCTCAGTTCCCGGGCTTCACGACGAACACCGAGCCATCGATCACCTCCTCGCCTCCGGCCATGCGCACGTCCACGCGGTGGTACCCCGACTCCGGCGGCGCGGGGATCCTCGTGCTGAACGAGCCGCGGCCGTCGGCCGTCACGTCGCCCTTCAGCGCCGTTCCGTCCACGAGCACCTCGTAACGGGCGCCGGCGGCGAAATCGCTCGCCGTGAGATCGAGCACTTCCCCCGGCAGCGCGGCCGCGACGCCGTTGAAGTCCGCGGACGAGAGGCGGATGTACGGCCTGCCCGTCACCGGCGAGACCGTCGATCCCTTGAGCTCCTTGTCCGACGCCGGCGGGACCAGATTGATCTCCTCAGGCGCGAACACGGCGCCGGTGAGCTTGTCGTCGCCGGTGAACACGACGCCCGCCAGGATCCAGCCGTCCGGCGCTTTCGGCATCGGCTCGAAGGAAGACGTGTCCCGGCCCTCGCTTTCGGTAATAACGATGTCCTGCTGCGGATCGTTCTGATCGCCGGTGAACACCACCGAGCTGCCGGGCGTGACGAACACCTCCCGCAGCTGCCCCTTCTCCGTTCTCACGCCGAGGACGCGGCCTCGGAACGTCAGCACGCTGGCGTCGAACGGCCCCGCCTTTCCGGAATCCATCGCGATGACCTGGCAGCTCACGCAAAGCTCGTCGAAGGCGCTCGGCACGGCGATGCGCACGTTCTCGAGCTTCCAGAGACCGCGGCCATAGGTCGAGACGAAGATCGAGTTCGCGTTTCGCCAGAAGAAGGACGTGATGTACGTCGCCTTTTCGCTCCCGTCCATCTTTCTCCAGCTGACGCCGTTGTTGTTCGAGAAATAGATCCCGCCCTCGCTCGTGCCGACCAGCACCAGCTGCGGATCGTCCGGACAGAAGCTCACCGCCGTGACGATCGGGAACACCTCTCCGATCCCGCGTCCGGACAGGTCGGTGCGGAACAACAGCTCGTCGGGCGTGCCGGGTTTCGTCACCAGATCCTTCAGGCCGTGGACCAGCGTCCAGTCCTCGCCGCCGTTCCGGGTCTCCAGCATCTGCTGGTTGACGACGTCCGGCGCGATGACGTGATCCGAATCCCCTGGATCGACGCCGAAGACCTGGTACCAGGCGAACATCGTCGGATTGATGCCCAGTCCTCCGAAGTCGTGCATGGCCGGGTAGTAGACCGTCGCGTTCTCCGTGGAGTCGAGATGCCTGTGGATGCGCATCAGCCGGTTCGGCCGGCCGGCGCCGTTGCTCCGGTACGCCTGGTAGACGATGGACGTGCGCCGCGGGCTGAAGCTGCCGGGGCGCCCGAGCTTCGGGATGTCCCGCGGCTCTTCTGAATACACTGCGAACTGCTCCCACGACCCTCCCGAGTCCTTCGTGGTCGCGAGCCCGGCCTGCATGGCCGCGGTCGTCCTCACCTGCTGCACCCACTGGCCCGGCCGGATGAACGCGGGCTTGCCCGCTTCGCCGGTGGGGTTGTGCCAGTCCGTGACCGGGAGGAGGTTTTGTCCCGCCAGCTTCACGGGGTAGTTGCCCGGCGCGAAGGTGATTTCGGGTTTGTCCGGCGGCTCGACGATCCGCGCCCCTTCGACGAAGTATGCCGACCCCGGAAAGGAACGGAAGACATTGCCCAGGACATGCGTCGCCCAGAGGTTGTTGTCCTGCGTGGCGACATAGAGGTTGGCGGCCCGATTGCCGGGCGGGCCGACGATCTGTCCGTCGACCTCGGTGACCTGAAGGGCGTTGTAGCCGCCCAGCTTTCCGCCGCCGACGATCGTCCACGTCAGCCCGTGATCGCCGGTGTTGTGAAGCCCGCTGTTCGTGCCCAGCAGGACGGGCTCGCGCCCCAAAAACTCGATGTCGCGCGTGCCCGCGCGATCGACCGAAGCCGTCTGCACAATGAGGTGCTGGAAGTCCGCCGACTCTCCGATGGCGCGCGCGATCAGGCGATGCAGCCCGCAGCGGTTTCCGACATACACGTCGAGAAACTCGTTGATGCCGCTGGTCCGGCGGACCGCTTCGACGAACGCGCTGCCGCCGCAGCCCGGTCCTCCCGCCGGCGCCTCCGGGACCCAGAACCAGAAACTGCCGCCGTCCTGGGTTCGAAAGAGTCCGCCGTTGTCGTTCACGAGGAACGCCTGGGACTGCGAGAGCCCTCGTCCGAACGCATGGATGTCGTGGATGCCGGAGCCGGCCGCGGGATCGTTCACCGGCGCCGTCCATGGGCCCGGATCCGGGTTCGCGGTCGCGACGCGCACTCCGGACGGTCCGGCGGCATGGATGCGATTCGGGCTTCCGGAGATCGCGAGCACCGAAACGACCGTCTTGTCTCCGCTGCCGAAGACATCCGAGTAGCGCCAGCTCAGCCCGCGGTCGTAGCTCAGGAACACGCCCTGCGACGTCCCGACGGCAATGGGTCCGAATTCCCCGCCGATCGAGATCTCATAGGCGCTCAGGCGTCCCGTGAAATTCGGAACGGTCAGCTCCGCCTGCTTCCACGAGTCTCCGCCGTCCTCGCTGCGCCAGACGCCGCCGCCGTTTTTCGCCTTGAAGTCGGCTTTCGCGGAGACGAGGAGAATCTCGGGATGCCGCGGGTAATACGCGACGGATTGCGTGAAGATCACTGGCAGTTTGTCGACGCCGACGTGCGTCCAGTGATGCCCGCCGTTCGGGCTCCTGAACAGACCGCCGGTTTCCGAGGCGACGAACATCTCGTCGGCGTTGGACGGATTGACGGCGATCGTGTTCGCGCGTCCGCCTTCGTCGATGTAGAGCTGGTTCTCGGACAGAGCCCAGTAGGTGATGAATTTCTCCGCCGACGCGGAGACCGGAAGCCCCAGCCCGAGCAGCAGCCATACGACAACATTCGAGAGAGAGCGAGTCATGTTGTCCTCCTTTTCGTCACAGAAAGCGCGAAACGGAGGAGAAAGGGGACACGCTGCGCCTCGTGCGGACCGATGCGGAGCTGCCGCGATAGAATGTGAACATGGAACCGAAGCTGGAAGAGATCACGTCAGCGGCGCTGGAGCTGAGCGTCGAATCGCGTGCGGCTCTGGCCAAACGCCTGCTCGACAGCCTCGATGAACTGGCCCCGGAAGAATACGAGCGCATGTGGGTGGAAGAAGCTTCACGCCGGTACCAGCAGTTGAAAGCCGGGACGGCCAGGTCGATCCCGTCGGAAGAGGTATTCGCGAGACTTGACGCGCGGCCGCGTCGATGAAGCCGCGTTTCCACGAAGCCGCCGATGCGGAGCTCACCGAAGCCGTGCTTGATTACGACGGCAAAGCCGCGGGGTTGGGCGACCGGTTTCTGGCGGAAGTCAGGGCGGCAACTCGGAGAATCGAGCAATATCCCGAGATTGCGCCCGTCATTGAATACGGTGTCCGAGCCAAAGTACTTGCGGGCTTTCCCTACAGTCTCATGTACGTTAGCGATGAAGACGATCTATTCATTGTTGCCATCGCACACCAGAGTAAGCGGCCTGGCTATTGGGCCGATCGCCTGACAACCCGGATGGGCGGCGCTGGAGGGCGCGGAATCGACCGCGCACGCCTCACTCGCCGGATGCAGCGCCACCCGTTCCACCGCGGGACCGCTTCGGCTTCTTCGGTTTCGGCTTGTTCGTCCGGCCGAGGTGGCGGCGAAGGGTCTCGACGTGTGCGGCCAGCTCCGCATTCTCGGGTTTCTCGGCCAGGATGCTCGCGATCGAAAATGTGCCGAGCCCCGCGGACACGACGTCCGCCCACTGCGCCTCGATCGTGTAGTTCACGCTCGCCAGGAGCATCGCCACGCGCTCGGCGACGATGCGGAGGGCGTCTCGGGACTGCAGCACCAGGCGTGCTGCCTCGGGATCGAAGATGCCGATGGCCTGCATCTGCGGCAGTGCTTCCACCGAGGCAATCAGCGAGGAGATGAACTCCGGCGAGACGGTGCGCGAGCTGCGGACGCGGCGGGAAGTTTTCGGGTGCGGCGTCTCGAGTTGCATGCGCGACGCGATCACGTCGATCGCCGCGACGATCGTCGCCGCCATCCGTTCGGCGTCATTGAGTGCCGGCGAGCCCGGCTTCCCGGTTTCTGCCGGCGAACTGCCGTCCGACGCAACGACGAGTTGAGTCTCTTCGTCCACGACGCTGCTCTCCTGATTCTGTAAGACGACCTGACAAAGGAAAGGCTACGCGGCTTCCCGGCAGCCGTCCAGCTCTCGCCGCCAGAGCCGCGCGCTGAAAACGGAAGCGTTCACGCTTCGGTCGCAAGCACCCGGGTCTGAGCGTCAGAGCCGCGGGTCTGAGCGCCAGAGCCGCACGCTGAAATGTCAGCGTTCGCGCTTGCGCGGCAAGCGACCGGCTCTGACTGTCAGAGCTGGGCGCTGAAACGGAAGCATTCGCGCTTCCGCGGCAAGCGACAGGGCCTGACCGTCAGAGCCGCGTGTCTGAGCGTCAGAGCCGCGCGCTGCACGTGGAAGCATTCGCGCTTGCGCGGCCAGCGACTGGGTCTGAGCGCCAGAGCCACGCGCTGAACGTGGAAGCATTCGCGCTTGCGTGGCCGGCGACGGGGTCTGAGTGCCAGAACCACGCGCTGAACGTGGAAGCGTTCGCGCTTGCGCGGCCAGCGGCAGGGTCTGAGCGCCAGAGCCACGCGCTGAACGTGGAAGCACTCGCGCTTACGTGGGCAGCGACCGGGTCTGAGCGCTCAGAGCCTCGCGCTGAAAGTGGAAGCCATCGAGCCCGGCATGACCGTCGTCAGGGTCTGAGTGTCAGGGGCTCGCTCGTCCCGCGAGAGAAATCCTGCAAGGAACCCCTCTCTGCCGAAGCACCTTCACTTCGATGTTCGCGAGTTCGTCATTCAGCTGGAAGCGCTGCTCGATGTCCTGCAGGGCCTGGCGTTGATGCTCGAAGATCTCTACGACGGCACGTGGGAAGCGCTCGCGGAAGCGCAGTACGAGTAAGCCCCACCCGCCCTCGCGCCGTCATCGCGCTTGCAGCGGCTACAGCGACTAAAGAAAATCGCGATCGCAAGCGCGCTGCCGGCGCTCCCACCGTGGCACGAGCTGCGCGACGCGAGACATCGCGGCCGCACGTTCATCGCTCCGTGGCTGCCGGCTAATTGCGTCGTTGCGCTTCGACGCGGCAACTGCGTCTCGTTCATCGTGAACGCACGTGCAGCGCGTTGCAGTTCCCGCGCGAGCGAACGAAGCATTAGCCGGACTTCGGTTCGTCGTCGCTGCACGCGCGCCGCCCGCGCAACCCTTTCGCCTTCACGCGCGATCGTCGAAGTGATGCGGCGATCCGGCCGCACTTTTCCCCCTCGCTTCGCCGCGCGCGGTCCGGCTGCGCCAGCCGTGCCGCGTTGCATCGCAACGCGCGGCGCCTCCACCGCCCGCACCCCGGCGCCGGCGTCGAAGCTCCGCCCAGGAGAACGCCGCCCACCCACCCGCGGCTCAGTCGGTCGCTCGCATCGAGTAGCGCCGCGACGAAGCATCGTCAAGTCATCCACCGCCGCTACCGACTTGACGATGCTCCGCCGCGTCGCATTCGGAGAAGTGAGCCGACGACCGACCGAGCCGCCTGGCCGCCGCCTCCGACCTCCCGAGCTTTCTCACTCCACCACCCGACCGGCGCACCGATCGTGTGTCGTGATTCGGGATCGGTCGGGCGGCGGAACAGCAAGCTCCAGAGTCTGAGCGCGTCGCTCCGTCGTCGTCGCTACAACGATCAACAAGTGCCGTGAGAACGGATCGTCAAGGGTTCAAGTGCGTAGACACGGCCCTTGACGATCCGTTCTCACGGCACTATTCGCCGCCCTGCGGCGACGACGGAGTGATGCGCGGCCGTCTCGCGCGGGGCGGGCGGGGGAACGTTGGTTCTCGCTTCGACACGCCGGCCGAGACACGCCGACGCGCTGTCAGGCTAACAGGGTCTGGTTAGCCTGCAGCGCGCGTGGCGAGCGCCGGCGATTCTTGCGCTCTCCTGGCCGCGTTCAGTTGCGCAGCGCCGCGCGATGAACGAGCGCGCTTGCGATACCGCACCGCGGCGCTGCGTCAACTGCAACGCGGTTTCTCCATCGACGATGAACGCGCCGGTCGACGTCGTCCTCGGGCGGGCAGTTGCGCGCGGTGCGTGGGGATGCGCCGCGCGCAGCGTGGGTGGAGCGTGCCGCTCATCGCAACGACTTCGATGATGACGACGAACCGTGCAGCGCCCGGCGGCGCGCGATAGCGTAGGGTGGCTCACGTGCGGCCGCGACGAACCGAGTCCGCCCAAGATCCGGCTTGGCTGCGTGGCCCGCATGTAGGTGATTCGTAGCACTGCACGTGCGAGCTCGCGCTGCTCGAGCACGCGGAAGCGCGCGTAGTCACGAAGCCGCGGGCCACGTCGGCCACAGCCGCGTCTTGGGCGGCGCCACGGAGCGAGGCACGTCCGTTCGCGGGCGAGGGAGGCGGGTTTACTCGTTTCTCTCTGTGGTTTTACCTTGTATCGTAAACGTGGTCGCAGTCGACACACGCACGACTTCCGGGCGTAAACGGACACCAGTTCCACCGGTTGTCTTCAAGGCTTCTGTTGTTCTGCTCAGATCAAGCGTCGTCCGCGTTGAGGGAACCTCGGTGCTCGCCACGATTGGAACAAGCAACGACGCACCGTACGATCCTGGCGCAAGCTTGAACGTGCTCGTCACCGGGATTATCACCGCCGCTCGGGCAGGTACAACACCATAGCTGGGTTCACGAGCAACGATTCTCGCGCCATCACCTCGGAAAGCGCTCGGCGGTAACCCGACATCATCGCGGTATACATACAGAACGCTGTAGGCCGCAGATAGAAGTACCTCATGCGGGAAGCGCTCGGTGGCGCTCTGCCTGATCCGCGTTTCAACTGGCTCAAGGAGTATCGCGACAGGCACGGCGCATTTGTTTCGAACGTTGAGTGTCCCAGCAAGCGGCGAAGTGGCAGCCGCGCTTCTGAGCTGGAGGAAGAGTTCTACGCAGCGGGCGATGTCAGGGGCATCGGAAAGCTCCTGCACAGCACGTGAAGTAAATGGATTTTCGGCAACAGCATCTTGCACTTCTCGGCGCGCCTCGGCAACCGGCTGCCGCGCAGAGATTCCTGTATCTGCTGTTCGCTCCCCGAAGCACGTGCACGACACAACACTCAGAGCGACGATAACAACACGGCTACTGATCATGACGGTAGAACGGATCGAAGTTGCGGTCTGCTTCAGCTTCAGCCGCTGCGGTCGACCGGTTTACGGGTCCGTTCGGATCCCACATGCTGAACACACGAGGTGATGTCTCGTGGAAGCCCGGCTCATGCGTGAACGGCTTGCCGAGCAGGTACAACATCGCGTGACGTAGTTCGTGCGCTAACGTGTTCGATGTCTCCTGCGCCGGTAGATTTCCAGCGACGAGAACAGAAGTGGTGCCACGCTCAACGTTCGCAGGTGACTCAATGGTAAGTCCAGCGACACCGCCACGGGTCAGAGGCACCGTGTCACCATTGCGAAAAGTAGCGCTCGTAGACGACGTATTCGCTGCAACCAACCCAGGACTGTTTGAGATCGTTCGCAGCGCCTGAAAATTGCCCGACGATGACTCTCGCCCCATGTTGAGGTATCGGGCGTCCAGAACAGTCTTTCCGTCTTTTGTTGTGGTTGTCCGTACAAACATTCGCATTTCAACTGGAACACTGTTTCTGAGCGCAGCCAGCGTCTTCTTCCGCTCCTCATCGTTGCCAGTCAGTTCTAGGACCTTACCCGTTGGGTCGACATACTTGAGCGGATTATTCGCCGCGTACGCATACCGATTCCACATCTGCGGTTTCTTCATCGCGCGCTTCATCTGCAGCACCGGATCGACGGATAAGAACCGTCCATAATTGGGTTTGTAATAACGTGCATGCATGTAATCGAGCGTTGGATGATCCCGCTCATGGCCGGTGAACTTCAGCTTTTCCGGGTCCTGACCTCCTGGCGTGGCTTCGACACCGAAGGGGTAATAGGTGTGGGCGGACACTTTCATCCCGCCGTTACCGGTGATGAGGCGCGGCGAGCCCAGGTGGTCGGTGAAGTAATGGAGCGTCTGCTGTGAGGTGTCGACCTCCGATGCGAGGAGGGTGGAGCCGGCATAGATGTAATCCTGCTTCCACGTCCACTGGCTGCCGTTTCTCTCGATCCGTCGCAGCACCCGCCCGCCGGTATCCCGCAGCGTCCATTCGGATTGCTCGGTGCTTCCGGGGACGAGCGATGCCAGCCGTTCGTCGCTCGGGGTGTAGATGTGAACCTTCGTTGCATTCGACACCGTCGAACGTATGATCATGTCGCCCGCGTCATGGAGAAACGAGTCATTCGTCGCCGGCAACGTCACAAGGCGCCCCGCGTTGTCGTAGGTCGCGAAGACGTTCGCGGTCGCCGACGTCAGTCGATTCGTCTGGGCATCGACGCCAAATGTGAGCTGGGTGCCATTCGTCGTCAGCGTGAGAATGTTCCCATATGAGTCGTACAACGCGGTCTGGGTCTGTGCCGGCCCCACCGTCCCGCTGATGATGCGCCCGAGGCCGTCGTAACGATATTGCTCGATCGTGCCGATCGACTTGATGTTCCCGGCGCCGTCGTAGACATATGTCCCTGTCTGCCATGGTGCTGCCGTCTGAGCGGAGGCCGCCCACGCAACAAGGACACTGAGGAGCGCAAACGCTGGAATCCGTAGTCGCATCACATCCCTCCGCGGATCGCGTTCAGGTCGATTGCGCGAATCGGCATCCCCGGGGCAATCGTGGTGCCATTGAACAGACGCGTCAGATTGAGAGCCGCGCGTGCATCGTCGAGCGCACTCCTCAGCGCCTGTACGTGCGGCGCCTGAACGGTCGTCACCTGCGCGACGATGGTGGGAAACGCGATCGCCGGCAGGGACGCGCGGATCCGCACGGCATTCACGGCATTCTGGAGCACTGTCACGTGAGCCGCGCGGATGGCCGTCGCCGAGGCGGGCGGCACGGAGCTGCTTCCGAGCAGCGGAAAATCAGCAAAATTGAACGTCGCCGCGACGTCGGCGGACGGGGCCGATTCCGTATTCGCGACGACAGCCCTGACGGCATACAGATAAGCGGTCGACGGCGTGCGCCCGTTGTCGGTGAACGACAGCCCGGTCGATTCGCCGGCGTACGTCGAATCGCGGTAGATCCGGAAACGATCCGCACTCCCGGAGTACGTCCACGTCACGACGACCTGCGTCGTCGAAGTGGCGCTGGCGTTCACGTTTCCCGGCGCGGGGGGCTTCACGGTGACGACCGGTGTACCGTTCACGTTCGCGGCACAGCCGAAGGCATCGGTGACCGTCACGCTGTACATCGTAGTCGCATTCGGTGCGACCGTCCGCGTTACCGATGAATTGCTGGTCGTCTGAGGTGACGACGGGGTGTCCGACCAGGTGATCGTCCAGGGACCGATCCCCGTCAAAGTCAATGACAACGGAGTTTGCTCGCCCTGATTGATCGTCGCCGCTCCGGTCAGTGCTGCCGTCGCCGTCGTTCGAGTAACGACATGGTCATCCGTGGCGCTGCAGCCATTTTTCGTCACCGTGACACTCAGCTGGATCGTCGTGCCGCATCCCGTGGGGACGAACGTAATCGACGCTGTCCCGGCGCCGGACTGAATCTGGCCATTCGTAATCGACCACGCGCAGGTCGCTCCCGGTTCGGAAACGGAGGCCGTCATGGCGGCCGTCGACGTGACGCTGCCCGGCGCGGAGATCGTGGCGGCGGGAGGGCTGCAACCCGCCGTCACTGTCACGACGGCCCTTTCACTGTCGATCGTGCACGTCCCGTTGCCGGCGCGAACGAAGAAAGTCGAGTTGACGCTCACGGGGACCATCAGCGTCGCGCTCGTGGCGCTCGCGTGTACGACCTTGCTCGGGACTCCGTTTTGAACGATGAACCACTGGTAGGTGACGATCCCCGGCGGTCCGGCAGCCACCCAAACGTCCAAAGCGGCCGCGCTTCCGCTCGAAACCGTCCTCGAGGCCGGTTGCTGCGTGATGCTGAGATTCGACGAGTCACAGAAATTCGACACCCTGATCGAGCTCGGTCTCGCCATCCCGCTGGCGATTGTCTGTTCGTAAAGCGGTCCTGTTGCGTGGAGGTCGTCCGCGTTGCGGTGTTGAATCGACGCCACAAGGGCGTTGGGATGTTAGGTGAACGCGTCAACGCCCGAGATCGTATAAGGCGCGACGTTCGTCACCATCCCATATTTATAGGTCGGAGTGATCGTCCGCGCAGGCCATTGCGACGTGGTGCACGTGCCGGTCACACATCCCGGATAGGTGATGGTGCCGAGGTTCCCGGTCTGGTCCCAGGTATACGAATCATCGAAAGTAACGGTCTCGGTCGCGGGTACGCTCTTCTGAACCTCGGTCCGCTTCCGGGAAAGACGTCCTCCCAACCCGCCCCAGGTGTAGGTCTCTTTCACGATGACGTCACCGAAATCGGCGCTGCGGTTGTGACGGAGTGCGAAGTTCGTTTTGCCGAGCGAGAAATCGGTCCCGCTGTTCGGGCGATCATACGCGAATTCCTTCAGGTCGCCGACGCCGTTCTGACTGATGAGCGTGAGGCGTCCTGCGCGGTCGTATGTCTGGTGCAAAGTGTATTCCGGCGTCGTGCGCTCGATCACATTTCCCTTCGCGTCGTACTTGTACGATGTTGCACCCGATTCCGGGTGCCGCTCCTGCGTGAGGAATCCGCGCCCGTCGTAGACGAACGTGCGATCCTGCCCCGATGCGCCGGCAGGCCATCGAACGAGCGCGAGGTGATTTGCGGGATCGTATGCGTACTCGGTTCGTACCGATTCCGGTCTGGTCGCGTCCTCGGTGACGGCTGTCAATCGTCCGGCTCGATCGAATTCCTCTTCCACCGAAACCTCAGCATCGCCGCCATCCCGCGCAACGGTGTACGTTCTCGTGGTCTTTCGCGCGCCCGCGTACGTAAAATTCGTCACCGTATCGTCGGGCGCGCGAATCGCGCCAACCCGACCGAACGCGTCATAGTTTGCGTACGTAGTTTTGGCTGCGTACGTGGCGCCCGTTTCGTTTTCCCACTCCGAGATCGATTCGCGAAGACCGAGCCCATTGTACGCCGTCCGGCGCACCGCCCACCCTGAGGGCATCAGCCGCTTCTCGCGGCCGATCCGGCCGAACGGATCGAATTCCCACTGTTGCTCGAGACGCGTCGTACCGGAGCCGGTCACAGCCTCGACTCGTGCAGGCGCCGATGCGGTTGCGGAAACATACGTATATGTCGTCGCGGCCAGCCCCGGAGGAGACAACTGCGTCAGACGCCCGTGTCTGTCGTAGAGGTAGCCGGTGGCGAGGCCGGCGGCGTCCCTGCTCTCCCGGACCAGACCTGTGTTCTGATCGATGACGGAATTCTCGACGGCATACCAGGCCATCCCGGAGTACCGGGACGTTTTCAACACGCCGTACTGAAAGGTGTGATCGATGCTAAAGCTGGACGCACCGAGTGACGAAGGTGGCAGGGTGCACAGAGTGCCCGTGGGCACCACCTGCAGATCCCCGCCAAACGACTCCTGATGCGAAGCGTAGCCGCTGCCCGAATCGCGCGTATTGACGGTGAGAAGGTCTCTCGTACTTTCGCTCCCGCCGGTATCCGCCAGCGTCCGTCTGCGCTCGAGAAAGCCCGTTATCGGGTCGAAGCAGGCTTCTGTGGTGTTGGACTCGGAGCCCTGCTTCTCGTAGGACGATGAAAATGTACTCAGCACCCAGGAGTCTGTATCACTCAGCATCGAGAACCCGGGAGTCCTCGTGTCATTGTTCAACGAATAGGTCCCGACATCGGAGCCGGTGTGTGTCGCCGGGTCATAGTTCCGCGTGTTTCGGTTGAAACCGACATAGCTCTCGTGCTGGTTGCCGCTGGTGAAGTTGCCTTCCGTATTGGTCTGGCGGTAATGGCCGAGGCCATCAAACAGCGAGTAGTCGGTATCGGCGTACCGGTTTCCGTCGCTGACGAACACGGTGCGCTCGGTAACGACGCGCCGGTTGCGATCGCGTTCACAGGGGAGGTCGACAGCGCAGCCATACGGCTCCACGACGTAGTCCATCTCGTACTTGACGTAGTTCCTGCGCTCAGGCGATGACGAGCAGGTGTTCTCCGGATCGCAGTCGTAGTGCTCGGACGACAGCCTGCGAGCCTTCGAGCTCCCGTCTGAAGAGTTTGGGTTGAAGGGCAAACCGTACGTTCTGCCGTAGGTGTAATCGAAGTAGTTCACTGTCTTCGAATCGGCCTGCCAATGGCCGGAACTGTTCTTCAGAAGTGTCTTGACAGTGGTCGTCCCGATTCCGTTTTCATAGACGGTTCGCTCCACATCCTCCCCGTCCGGCTTCCGGAGAGCCCGAGACGCGACGCCGATCGCCTCGTGCGATCCGAGGGCGTACCGTTGATACGTCCAGTTGATCGTGCCGAGGGTTGGCAGGGTGGCCTGCGTCAACGTTCCCGAAAAATCATCACACCCCGAGCCCGGTGCGTTGTACGTAAACTGCCACGAGTCATCATTGGGAAGGTCGATTCGGGTGAGGCGGTACACCGAGGCCATGGGAGGGATCTGAGGAAGAGCACTGCACGGCTTGCTGATCGGGGACTGAACGTAAGTCAGGTCATATTTCGCTTTGATGTTTGCGGGATCGCCGGCGAGCCGAACGGCTGCGACCTCAATGCGGTCCACGATGGCCCTGGACTGGAAATAGACGTAGTGCTCGCGGCCGTGGCTGTCGGTGATCCGCCAGTCCAGGACATACGGGTCGTCCAAATGAGCCGGATATTCGAATCTGACCCAATTCGAAGTCGGTATGCCATCCGGCCCCACCGACGACGACGCGGCGTAGATGTATTGCAACTGCCAGTCGTCGCTGGCGGCGTCATACACAAAGCGCTGGCGCTGGCCGTCCGCGAATTCCACGACCCTGACCGCAGCATCTCCCTTCAATCGAAGGTAGGTGCCGTCGCGGGTATACCCGACGCCCGTCGCTTCATCGCAGTTGGTGGTGACGGTTCCCGAGCAGCGTGGCCCGTGCAGCATGTCATAGAAGGGATGTTCGGAATGGTCCGCGCTTCGGTACCGCCACATCGATGCGATCGATCCGTCGAATGGAGAGGTCGGTGGGAGGAGATCCCCGAATCCGATTCCCCATCCGATGCCGGCGATGTCCGAATGCGGAGACCACCGCTCCCCGCAGACCGGCTCGGGAGGCGGGTCCTGCGGTCCGCCCGGGCCGACCACGCAATCCTCTTTGCTCGCCCAGAGGTTTCCGGAATAGCGCAACACGAACGAGTAGGAAAGACCGGCGGAGACCGGATACTCAGCAATCGGGATCGTGAGATTGAGGTTGCCATTGAAAAGGCTGACCGAATCGAAGCCTTTGAACTGAAACACGGCATCGGGCCTGAACCCCCGTTCCCGCTCGGGCGGCTGTTGCGCCACTGCAGAGAAGGCACTGAGAAACGTCGTCAGGCAGAGGAGAGAAACCGCGCGTCGCGTCATCATCCTCTCCTCAGTTCACGAACCGGCCGTCGAACAGGTGAAGTGTTTCAGGCGCGATGGCGATGACCACGTCGTTACGAAGGAAGTTCTCCGGAGGCCCTGGTGACTGACCCATCGGGCTCATGGCCTCGAGCAGCGCAGCGATATTGCCATCGATGCTCCGGTCTCCGTCCAGTGGCGATCCGTCATCAACCGTGGAGACCCACGCCCCCACACCCGGCCTGACCAGCAGGAACACCAGGAACTCCTCGTTCTCCTGATTGACCTTCGCTGTTTGGGATGAGCTTCGGGAGTGAAACGCCCCGGGCGGCAGTGCTTTCCGATGGAATTTGATACCCGCCGAAGCCGCCACAGCGTAATCACCGCTGGTCAGATCGACGACAACGAAAAGCGAGCGTCGTTCCCGCGCCTCATCCAGCCCCATGCGGACAATGCCATCGCCATCGTGATCCACGAGCATGGCCGCGCGGCGAATCATTTTCAGCCGATATCCCCTCCAGTCGTGAATCACCGAATACCAGGCCGTATTCGCTCCGGGGGTGACATGAGCGACGACGGCCTGATCCTCGAACGTGATCCTGGTTCCGGCGAACGCAGGCAGCGAAACCGCCGAGATGACGGCGAGGATCCATGAGCCAATCGACGAGGAAGAGCTCTTCACGCCTACTCCTCCGGTATTTCGCACTCGCCGACCCACTTACCGCTCTGGATCTGGCGAATTTCCTGTCCGTCCGCCTGGATGATGACGACGCCCTCGAAGCGGTCGCCCATATAGGTGTACTCCGTGGTGCTGCTCACCTTTTTCCGGCCGCATTTCGTGGCGTATTTCAGCGAGTTCCCGTGCAGAGAGCCCGTCGACTTGCAGTCGTCGGATTTTTTCCCCTTCGGAGGCTCAGGCGAGCGCTGCGCGTCCTCTTTGGAAATGCAGACTTCATGGGTCATCGGAGGCATCGCTACCGGGGATACGGTCTGGATGGTGATTTCCCAACGGCCAGGAGTGAGAAGAGGAGCGGCGGCCCTGGCCGGAAGGGAGAAGAGAATGGCTGTCAGTGCGAGCGGAACGATGCGGTATGTCATGAGCGCGTCTCCGTTCTGAAGTTGTCTACTGAAGGCTGAGAAGGACGAGGATCTCGCCAACGCCGCCGGCGAGAGGCTCCAATGCCTTGCCCACGACCGTGCCGGGACGGTGCATCGCAATTCCCTGCACATCGATGGGGATCGATTTCATGGCGACCCCCGACGTTCCGCTCGTCACGAGCAGATCGCCGATCGCGACTGGATGCTTCGAGGCGTCGACGCGCACCCGGACGCGACCCATGGTCGCGACGAGGGCCTTCGCCGCGCCGGCTTCGCCGAGGGTGATGCCTGGCTGGGGCGAGACCACGCCGGCCACGGTCGTGTCATAGGCACGCGAGGACGCGATGACGTGATTCACATGCTCTCTGTCGAGCACTACCACCGTACCGGCCGGGAGCGTCTCGACGCTCGGCACCCACTCCGCGAAGTCCTGATATTTCGCTGCGATGTTGCCGGTGACGGTGAGATCGCCAGCGACGGAAAGTGAGCCTGCAAAAGATGACGGTCCGGCGCTCTCGACCCGCAGTCCTCTGTTCGTGTACGCCGCCTGCCCGATCACGACGTCATTGCCGGACCACCGATTCAGGTACAGCGGTGCGTTGCCTGACGGGGTGCTCTGAATGCTGGGGTTCCCGACGTATCCCAGCTGCAGGTTGCTCACGCGAATCACGCTGTTGCCGGCCATTTCCATCGCCACGCCCAATGAGTACCCGTCGGTCACGGACATATCCCTGAAGGTGACGGGGAATGCGGCGTCGTTTCCGCTGATCTGAACCGCATAGCTGCCACCGCGCACGTCCAGCCGCGACTGTGGGGACAGCGCATTGACGCCCACGTAGCCGTTCGAGTCGATCCGCATCCTCTCGGTATTGTTGGTCGCAAATCCCATCGGCGCATTGACGATGTTGGCGATCCGGAGCATGTTGGGATTCGGGGGAGCGTTCGAGTTCATCTGGTAGATGAGGCCCTTCAGAGCCGAACCCTCCCAGAATCGGATTCCCGACCACGCCGAGTAATTGGCACCGCTGCCCGGATTCGAGTTGTTGATCTCCAGCACGGCCGCATCGGTATTCTTCGACAGATAGGCGCTGCCGTTGGGCGTGACGCGGAAAAACGCGTTGCCCCCGGAGTCGAATACCGCGAACTCCGACGTCGCGTCCGACGTACCGAGCTTGACGCCAATCGCGGGAGCTCCGGCCGTGTTCGACCGAAGGAAGACACCGTAGGTGCCATAGCCCGTCGCCGATCCATCCAGGATTACATCGCCGGACGTGCCGCCGATGACGGTATCGGGACGGACATTCCGAACTACGCTCTCCTGTGCCGGCGTCACGGTTGTCGGATGAAGCTCACGGCTGGCAGGTGGTTTCTGCGAATTCGGCGGCTCGTCCGCTTTCGCCGCCGTGGATTGACAAAATGCGACCGTAGAAACCATGAAGAGACCTGCTGCAATGGCACACCTGCGAAGTGTCCTGAATAGCATACGTTTCCTTTCTCTGTGTCCCGGACGATCCGGCACAGGAGTGACATCGGCCGACCTGCGCGGCGCAATTCTGTTTGCGGCGGAACGCTTATGTGGCCTTCCATATTTCGGCTAATACTTTTATCCACCGTCTGGAAGGACTACAGATCAGCACGCCGCTTTGTCGCGGCCACGACAGTGTGAGATAGACCGGCGATGATCGGTCAATGTGAGAGTTGCGGTTCCTGCTCGCAGAGGATTACGTAATTTGCCGCGGGCCATGATGATTCGGCGCGCTCTTACGGCGTCTCAGAGCTGAAGTCGAAACTCTGCGGAATTCGAACGCGGTGAGACGCGAGAGATTTGAGTCCTCAGGCTTCTCGCAGATTAAGACTCATCGGTTGAATGGCGTTGAAGTGCCGCCTGCCGCGGCCGCCGCCACCGGCGCCAGCAACAGCCCGACATAGATCATCTCGCGCAGGCGGAACAGCGTCCCGAAATTGCTGACCGTATACACCAGCGGCACGCCCACCAGCAGCGTCAGGAGCACCACCAGCCAGGCCAGCGGATCGCGGAGGGACGGGCGGAAGCGGAGGGACAGGGCGGCGATCGCGCAGAGCAGGGCCAGGTCGAACACCAGCGTATCCAGCTCCGTGAACCAGAACATCCCGCGGCCGCCGCCGATGTGGAACAGGCCGAGGCGCTCGCCGACGCTGCGGGGGAGCACGATTACGGCGGCATTCGTGATCAGGCGCATCGTGCGGGACGGCGGGCGGGGCGCCGCGGACGGCGACGGCGACGGGGCGGTGGCCACGGACGGGATGGCGCGGACCATCTGCATCGGAGGCACCGTCGTTCGTATCACCTTCCAGCCCTCATCCGGGAAGCGGCGGAGGACCCAGTTCACGCTGCCGTGCAGCGCGGGGCCGGAGCTTCGGGTGAGGTGCCAGTAGCCGGTCGCCGTCGCCTGGTCCTGGCCCGTGAGCGCGATGCTCAAATCGGACAGAGTGAGCGTTCCGCGCGCCTCCGGCTGCAGGGGAAAGGACTGGCGCAGCACGCCGGCGATCTCCGCGTGTCCGCGGATCACGGTCTCTCCCTGCGCCAGCATCACATCGGGCGAGTTGGCGTAGGCCGCGAGGAAAGCGTCGAAGTCGCCGCGGTTCCAGGCGGCGACGTGGGCGTCGAGCACGGCGCGTGCGGCGGCGGCTTCCGGGTTGGCAGGGGCGGGGAGGGCGGGCGGTGGGGCGGGGCGTGCGCCGGACTGGATGGACGTCCTGCCGCCGGCGCGGTCGAAGGAGGTGCGTGCGGACTCGACGTCGCGCACGAGGTAGGTCGGCAGTTTCACGACGGCTGCGACGGCGGTCGATGGCCGGAGCGCCTCGGCGATCGCCGGCGGGAGGTACGGCTCGGCGCCGAGGTAGAGGGCGCGGGAAAGGAGAAACACCATCACCACCGCGCCAAACGCACCGAGGCGGCGCTCGCTGGTGCGGAAGACGACGAGCAGCAGGAAGATCGACGTCGCGATGAGCACCGCGAAGGCGAAGTACCACCGGATGCCGGCGATGGCGTAGAGCAGGACCGGCAGCAGCAGGCCGATGGCGATGCGCGTTCTCGCGGGCCCGCGCGTGACCCAGGCCTGCTGCCAGGCCGCGCAGGCGAACACGAACGCGACAAAGAGAAACTGGAAGAAGGTGTCCTTGAGCGGCTGCAGGGACCAGAGCATCACCGCGGGCGACAGGCTGATTCCGGCGATCGCCACGGCGACGGCCGTCTGCGCGGACGGCTCGTTCCTGCCCCAGCGGAGCAGCAGGGCCACCATGCCGAGGTAACAGAAGAGATTGAGCAGCAGCGCCACGGAGGCCGCGCGGCCGAACAGCAGCATCGCCGCGGACAGCGCCTGGATGTACATCACCGACGGCTCGACGCGGGGGATCATGACGATCGCCCATACGCCTTTCCCGGCGGCTGACGCGGCGGCCGGGACGTACAGGAACGCGTCCTCGGCGAAGAACCAGATGCCGTCGCCCAGCTGGAGGCCGCGCGCGATCGGGAGGCGCGCCCAGGAGATCCAGAAGAGCGCCTGACCGATGAGTGCGCGTGCGAGGAAGCCCGCGGCGACGACGAGCCGCAGCCAGGGCTGCGAGGGAGTCGCCGCCCGCCAGAGGAGGAAGAGCGCGACGCCCGCGGCGAGCACCAGCAGGATCTGGAGGATGGCGAGGATCATGGGATCAGGTGTGCGCCGTGGAGGCTTCGGCGTTGACGGGCATGGCCGCGGGCTTCGCGACGCGCAGGAGCGCCGCGGCCATGGCCTCGGCGGGGTCGGGCGGAACGAGCGTGCGGATCTTCGTCGCCGCGGCCGCGCCGATGGCTTCCCATTCGTCGCGGCGCTGCCACGCGCGCTCCATAGCGTCATCGAGCGAGTCTTCGGCCGGCGCGGCGGCGAGGAAGCCGGTCGCGCCGTCGTCGACGACTTCGCCGTTGCCGCCGACGTCGGTCACGATCGGAACGCGTCCGCTGAGCATGGCCTCGACGAGCACCAGCGGCAGGCCTTCGCAGCGCGAGGGGAGGACGAGGCCGTGATGCTCGTTCCAGATCGCGGCGACGTCGCGAACGAATCCGCCGAAGGTGACGGCGTTCGTCAGCCCGAGGTGCCGCGCCATGTCTTCGAGTCCCGCGCGCTGGTCCCCGCTGCCGTAGAACGTGACCGAGACCGGCCGGTTCCGCCATTTGTCGCGCGCGAGGACGCGCAGCAGGAGGTCCTGGCCTTTTTCCTTCGGATAGAGACGGCCGATGCAGGCGAGGCGAAGTCCGTCGCGCTGCGAGGGCCAGTCGGTCCGCCGTTCCCACGGCACGAGGAACGGGTTGCGGACGATCGCCGCGTGCGGCAGCGCCATGCCGAGCTGTTCCTCGGTGAGACGGCGGTTGTGCTCGGAGACGAAGAAGCACTTCAGCGCGGAGCCGTAGATCGCGCGCATGCGCTCGCGGCGCGAGTCGATCGGCCAGTACAGGTCGGACGCTTTCTGCATGATGAGCACGTACGGCAGGTTCATCCGGCGGCAGAGGTCCGCGAGATAGAGGCCGTCGTGATTGCCGCCCTGGGAGACGACCACGAGGTCGGGACGGGGCGTGCGGGCGAGGCCGAGCCGCAGGCGCGCGAGCAGCAGGCCGTAGCTCACCGGAAGGGAGAGGAACCGGATGACGGACGAGGTCCTGCGCGGCAGGACGGGCAGCCGCTTCAGGTCGTGGAGCGTGCACGCGAGCTCGCGCAGGCGGCGGATCGGCGGCTCCTGTTCGTCGAGGCCTTCCTTGAACGCGGTGACGGTGTGCCCGTCGGCGGCGAGCGCCGCCGCGGCAGCGCTCCAGAGCTCTTCACTGCCGCCCCAGGCGGCGTTGCTGCTGATGAAAATGAAACGCGCCATCGCCGGGAGATCTTAGCGTGTGCTGCGCTATCCTCGGCCGTCATTCGCCGACGGCTCGCCGAGGTCATCCGTGCGGGAGAATGGTGGGAGTACAAGCTCGCCCCCATCTTCGCCGCCTTCTACGCGACGGCGCTCACGCTGCGGGTGCCGGTGATCTCGCTGTGGTCGGCCGCGCTGACGATTCTGCTCGCGCTCGTGCCGGGCGCGGCGTACGTGAGCGTGATCAACGACCTCACCGATCGCGCCGATGATCTGGCGGCGGGGAAACCGAATCGGCTCGCCGGCCGCTCGCGCGGTCTCGCCGCGTTGCTGGTCTGCGTTCCGGTCGCCGCGGGGCTGGTGTTCGCGGTTCTCTGGCGGCACGATGTGCTGCTCCTGCCGCTGTATCTCGCGGCGTGGCTGGCGTTCTCGCTCTATTCGCTTCCGCCGTTCCGCTGGAAGACGCGCGGCATCCTCGGCGTGATCGCGGATGCCTCCGGCGCGCATCTCTTTCCGACGCTCGTCGCGGTCGTGCTCACGTATCGCGAAGCGGCGCGGCCGGTGGACGCGGCGTGGCTCAGCGCCGTGGCGGTGTGGAGCTTCGCGTACGGCCTGCGGGGCATCCTCTGGCACCAGCTCAGCGACCGCGAGAACGATCGCGCCGCCGCCGTGCGCACGTTCGCGCAGCGCCATCCGCCGCAGGTCGTGGCGCGCATCGGCACGTTCGTCGTTTTTCCCGTCGAGCTGATCGCGCTGGCGGTTCTGTTCCTGCGCATGCGGAGCCTCGTGCCGCCGGCGTTCCTTGCCGCGTACGCGATCCTCGTCGCGGGACGCATGCGGTTGTGGGGGATGAACGTCGTCGTCGTCGAGCCGCGGCCGCGGTTCCTGATCGCGCTGCACGAGTACTACGACGTCCATTTTCCGATCGCGATTCTGATCGCGTCGTCGCTGCGCGATCCGCGCGATCTGCTCGCGCTCGCGGCGCATGGACTCCTCTTTCCGCGGCGGACGCTGCAGAGCTGGACGGACGCGTGGAAGCTCGTGCGTCAGAGGTGGAGATAGTCGCGCGCGTAAGGCGCGTACAGCGGATTGGCGCGAAGCGATTCGGCCTTGCCGCGAAAGGTTTCGAGGACGCGGTCCGGAATCGCGTCCGCGGTCACGGGCGCGCCCGGACGCAGGCGCTGCAGAACGGCGATCGGCCAGCGGAAGCGGTTCCGGAAGGCGCCGCGCACATAGAGCGCGCGCAGGCGCGGACCGATCGGCAGCGCGCGCAGCCGGCGCGTGAGCCGCGGATACCAGTACAGCTCGACCGGCGAGAGCGAGGGGTTCAGCCGGGCAGGGGAGCCGGCGAAGTGGTCGAGCCCGAGGCGCTCTTCGAGAACGCGGGTGAACGCCGCGGCGTCGTCGCGCAGGAGCTCCCACGGCAGGACGATGACGTTTTGCTCGCCGAAGGCCTTCGCGTAGCGGGCGATCAGCGCGTCGTAGTTCCACGGCGCACTCTCGAAGCGGCCGGTCGCGAGCTGCTCTTCGAAAGGGATGTCGCCTCCCGTCCGCGCGTATTGCGAGAAGGACGAGAGGATCATCGAGCGGAACCCGCGCGTGACGATCAGCACCTGCGCACTCCCGAAGAGCGCCGCGAGCCGCTCGCAGACCTCCGTCTGCGCCGCATCGAAGTCGTAGCCGGGGTTGTAGTCGATGCCGAGGCTGCCGCTGTCCGGATGCGGCGCGGACAGGCCTTCGGAGCTGGTGACGCGGCAGCGGATTCCCGGGCGCGGTTTCGCTCCCTCGGTCACGACGTCGTAGACGCTGCGAAAGCCGGCGATTCCGCCCTCGACATACGCGAGCTGCGGATGGCCGGCGAACCAGCGCCGCAGGAAGTTCGAGCCGGCCTTCGGGTAGCCGATGTGGATGAGATGCCCGGTCATGCCCGCTCCGCGCGCGCCAGCGCTTCGATGCAGAACGCGGTGGTCAGCTCTTCCGAGCCCCAGTACGGCGTGTCGGGATGCGGCGCCGCGAACGAGCCGTCGCGGCGGCGCGCGCGTCCGCCGTGGTACAGCGGGGCGCGGGGCCACGCGCCCGACTCGAGCTGCAGTGCGAGCAGCGCGTCCGTCGCCGGCGTGCGGTTCCAGTACAGCAGGCTGCACGCGGCCAGCGCGTGCTCGAGCGCGCTCGCCGGCGCCGCGTCCCTGAGTTTTTTCTCGATGATCGCGCCCGCCTCGGGGGCGGCGCGATGGAGCGCGCGCGAGAAGAAGTACCAGATCACGAACGGATTGTCGTACCACTTGTCGCAGGAGGTCTCGCGGTTCTCGCGCAGCACGGTCAGCAGGTGATCGACCACGGGCTGCGTCCGCGGCGTCGCGCCGAGGTAGAAGAGGACGTTGGCGTTGACGGCGGCGTCGACGTCGAACGGCTTCGCGGACGTGTCGCGGAAAAACGTCCAGGTGACCAGCGGATGGCGCCACTGCGCGCGCGTGAAAACCCAGGTGCGGAAGAGTCCGCGGCGGTTCCGGTTCGCGAAGAGCAGCGCGCGGTTGTCCGGAATCGTCCGGCCGGCGTGCGTGAGCGCCGCCGAGGCGCACGACGTGTCATCGAGATCGTGAGGCAGCGTCGAGTGCTGCGGGTGCTCGCGCGGCCAGTGCTTCCAGAGGCCGCGCGGGCTCATCTCGGCGGCGAGAAAGTCGAGCGCACGATCGCGGACGGCCGCGGCCTCGGGCGCGAACGACAGCGAGTGCGCGATCAGCGCCGTCGGAAACACCGACGGATCCGGCCGGCCGGACGCGAACACACGCAGCTCGCCGCTCGGGAGCTGGCTGCGCTCGAGGAATCCGATCCCGCGCCTCACCGCGTCCATCACTCGCCGCGGCTCCAGTCGACGTCCATGGTGATCATTTGATTGGCGGCCATCTGCGTGTTCGACAGCACGCTGGCGCTCGACCGCACATCGAGCACAGAAGGGGTGTCGTGCCATCCCACCAGCGCGAGCGGCAGCCGTGTGTCGAAGTCGAGGATGCCGGCGCGTAGCGCGTAACGCCCGCCGACGAGCGGCAGCCGTGGGATGACGCATGTGAGCTCGCCCTCGCCGGCGTCGAGCGTCCGCCGCTCGGCGTCGTATTCGCCCGCGACGCAGACCCACTGATCGCCCATCCAGATGCTGAACCCCCACAGGACGTCGGCGCGCTCGCCGGCCACGTAACGCAGGCGGATCCGGACCGCTTCTCCCGTCCGGACGGCGTCGCCCTGCAGCGGCTCGGCCAGCAGCTCCTCGATGGTGATGGGACCGATCGCCGGCGCGGCGGCGGGGCGCGCGGTGTTGTCCGCCGGACGCTGCTCGAACATCACGTTCAGCGTCTCGACGGCCGTGCCCTGAAAGATCAGGCGGCCGCGGTCGAGCAGGAGCCCGCGCTCGCACACCGACTGGATCTGATGCGTGTTGTGCGACACGAGCAGCAGCGAGCCGCCGCGGTCGAGGAAGGCGCGCATGTGTGTGACGCACTTGCGCTGAAACGCGAAATCGCCGACGGCCAGCACTTCATCGACGAGCAGCACGTCGGGATCGAGATGGGCCGCGAGGGCGTACGAGAGCCGCGCCTTCATTCCCGCGCTCCAGGACTGCACGGGCGCGTCGATGAATTCGCCGAGCTCGGTGAAGTCGATGACCGCGTCGAGCAGTTCGGCGGTCGCGCGCGGGGCGAGTCCGTGGAGCGCCGCGCCGACGCGGATGTTCTCGCGCCCGGTGAGCAGCGGATTGAGGCCGGTGCCGAGCTCGATCATCGCCTCGGCGCGTCCGCGCAGGCGTACTTCGCCGCGGTCGGGCTTGAGCAGTCCGTACAGCACTTTCAGCAGCGTGCTCTTTCCCGCTCCGTTGCGGCCGACGATCGCCAGCGACTCTCCGCGCGCGAGCTCGAACGAGACGTCGTCGATAGCCCAGAATTCGCCGGGCCGCAGGCCGCCCGTTCCGCCGCCCGGCAGCAGCTCGCGCGCGATGTCGCGCATGCCGTACCACAGCGCGCGCCGGAGCTGCAGCGCATACTTTTTCGACAGGCGGGAGACGGAGAGAACGGTCATGACCTTCCGGTGTCGAGCACGAGCCGCTCGATCGCGTTGGCCGTCATGGTCGACCAGAAGACGATGTCGGCGAGCGGCGTCACGGCGCGGAAGCGCGGCGCGCGCGTGAGCAGGGTGCGCACGGCGGTCGCGAGCTCGCGGCGGCCGAGCGCGGCGCCGACGCAGTGGTGGATGCCGAAGCCGAAGGTGAGGTGGCGCGGTCCTGCGCGGTCGATCAGCAGCGCCGGCGCGTTCTCGAATTTCGCGGGATCGCGATTCGCGGCGGCGACGCAGAGATACACGGCCGCGCCGGCGGGGATGGTCCGGCCGCCGAGCGGGACCTCCTCGGCGGCGATGCGCGGGACCATGAGCTCGGGCGGATGGAGGCGCAGCACTTCTTCGACGAAGCCGGGGATGAGCGCGGGATCGCGCTCCAGCGTGCGGCGCATGTCTTCATGCTGCAACAGCCGCAGCACGCACCGCGCGATGACGCGCTCGGTCGTGGTGGTGGCGGCGAGCCACAGCAGCCGGATGAGGCTGCGCACCTCGGCGTCGCCGAGGCCGTCGGCGCGCAGGCGCCCGTACATCGCCGCGCGCTCCGCGATGCGGTCGAGCGCCCGCGTATACGGCGCGAGCTCCGGCGTCGCGGCGTGCGCGGCGCGGATCGCCTCGACCGCGGCGTCGTCGAATCCGAGGAGCCGCGCCGCCACGGCTTCGCTCAGCGGCAGGCTGTAGTCGCGGACGACGTCCATCTCCGGCCGGAGCAGCGAAACCGCGTGCTCCTCGGCGAACGCGCAGAGCGGCTCGATCGCGTCGGGTGCGAAGTATCGCGCAATGATGCGCCGGCTCGCGGTGTGCGCCGGCGGATCGGCGGCGAGGAGGACGGCATCCACCTCTGCATACGGCCGGTTCGAGAAGAGGCTCGGATGGGTCAGCGCGAAGTGCACGTCGTCGTAGCCGAGCACGATCCAGGCATGGTGATGCGCCAGGTACTGGACCGAGCCCGCGCGGCGGAGCGCCTCGTAATGCGGGAAGGGATCGCGCGCGACCGCGGGCGCACCGAGATCGATCGCGTTCGTCTTCCGGAAGATGCGAGCGAGCAGATTCATCCGAGGCGCGCCACCACGTGCGGACGGGCGAGGCGGTGAAACAGCCACGCCAGGAACAGCGCGGCCAGCGTCACGCCCGTCACCGCTGCGAAGCCGCTCGCGGCAGGGCCGGTGGTGAGCCAGGCCCGCGTCGTATCGAGGAGCGGCGTGACGGGATTGAAGCGCACGAGGCCCCGCGGCGGCGTGCGGTACAGCACCGGCGTCAGGAAGAACCAGAACGTCGTCACCAGCGCGATGGCGCGGCTCACATCGTCGTACAGCATGCCCGCCGGCGCGGCGAGGAGTCCGAGCGCGAGCCCGAGACACGCCAGCGCCAGGATCCCGAACGGCGCCAGCAGCACCGCTGCGTGCACCGGCGTGCGGAACGCGAGGAGCACGCCCGCGAGCACGATCAGGCGCACCGCGCAGTTCAGCAGCACTTCCAGCATGCCGGCGAGGATCAGCGCCTCGTGCGGCACGCGGCTGCGCGTGATCATCTGCCGTCCCGATGCGAGCTGCTGCAGCGGCGCGTTGAGCGCATCCACGAATACCTGCCACAGCACCATGCCCGCGAGCACGTGCACCGGATACGGGACGGCCGTCGGGGCGATGGACACGATGCCCCGCGACTGCACGTAGATCCAGACCAGCGTCGTGCCGACGGTGGGCAGCAGCAGCCACAGAGGCCCCAGCCACGCGCGGCGATAGCGCGCCTGGAGATTGCTGGCGAACAGCGTCGAGGCGACCGGGAGCGATCGCCGCAGATCGTGCGCGGCCTCGGCGAGGAATCGTCCGGGGCGGGCCAGCACCGGCTGTGAGTTGTAGACCGTCTCGCTCATCGGCGTCGTCACAGGCGCAGCGGGCGAAAGCGCTCGGACAGCCCGAGCAGCGACCGGAGCGTCCACTTCGGAAACGCGCACGCCGCCAGCGCGATCCAGGGCTCCGGCCAGGTCGGGTCGGAGGCGATGCTGGCGCGCGCGTGCCGGATGGCGGCCGCCCGCGGGCCCATCATCAGCGCCGTGCGCGCGCATTCGAAGTGATACATGGCGAGGGCGCACCGGCCGGGAGAGAGGATCCGCCGCGCGAGCGGAGCCAGCCCCTTCAGCCTGCGCGCGTCATTGACGATCCGGAGGCTGGTCGTGAACTGCTCTCCGCGCTTGCGGACGCTGACCGCGCCGCGATGCCGCCGATAGCGCAGCAGCTGCTCGTTGATGTTGGCGAGGGTCCCGACCTCGCTGAGGCGGATCCAGAGGTCGAGGTCTTCGCTCGGAACGCGATCGGGCCGGTAGCCGCCGACCTGCAGGAGCACGTCGCGCCGCGTGACGACGGTCGGATGCGCGAGCGCGGCCGACCATCGATGAATCAGCGCGTAACTGATGTCGGCGTGACTCTCGGGAAAGGTCCTCCACCCGAGGTGCTCGCCGGTTTCGTCGATCACTTCGACGGCGGAGCCGAGGGCCACGCAGCCGGGATGGGCATCGAGCCACGCGACCTGTCTCTGCAGGCGGGTGGGGCGGCAGATGTCGTCGGCATCCATGCGCGCGACGTACCGTCCGCGCGCCCGGGCGATCCCGGCATTCAGCGCATACGCGATCCCGCTGCGCGTCATGCGCACCACGCGCACGCGGCCGTCGCGGCTTGCGAAGCCTTCGGCAATCCCGACCGTGGCGTCGGTCGATCCGTCATCGACCAGCAGCAATTCGATGTCTTCGAGCGTCTGCGACAGGACGCTGTCGACGGCCTCCGCCAGAAAGCGCTCCCCATTCCACACGGGCAAAACCACCGATACCGTCGGGCCGGTCTCCACGTCCGCAGTTTAGCCTTACTTCCGCCGTTCGCCTGCGCCGTGGGCGACGCTACTTCTTCGACACCGCGATCAACTCGTTGCCCTGCGAATGCGCGAGGTAGACGGTGCTGCCGGCGAGGACGCCGTTGCGCGCGCCCGGCGCGGTCGTTACCTGCGCCGCGGCGGTGAGATGCCCGGCCGCGTCGACGTCGATGACCAGCAGCTGGCCGGTGCGCGCTGCTCCGGCGAACAGCTGGTGCGTCGCAGGCGAGTAGGCGATGCTGTCGACGCCTCCGCCGGTGTCGGCGCCCGATACCAGCACCGGCGCCGCGCCGAGGCGGAACGACTGCACTTTGTCGGTGCATGCGACGAACAGCAGCTTGCCGTCGGGAGCGATCGCGAGTCCGCGCGGTCCCGCTTCGCCGCACGCGCTCTTCCAGCGGCCGGTGGTCTTCTTCGTCCGCACATCGATCGCCAGCGTCTCGTCCCTGTCTTCGAGGTTGGTGAAGAAGAGATGATGCTTCGCGTCGACGGCATATCCCTCCGGCGCGCCTTCGAAGGTGATCTTCGTTTTCTCCTGCAGCGTATTCGCGTCGAGGACGCGGATCGACTGATCGCGCGGCGTCGTCGTCCAGACTTCGTTCGCCGGCGGCACGAACACGACCGCGTCCGGCATGGCGTCGAGCTGTCCGCAGCGGACGAGCTGCAGCGAGCGCGAGTCGTACGCGCAGACCGTCGAGTCGGCGCGATTGCCGACGTAGACGACATTGTTTCCCGCCGAAGCCGACGACGGTCCGACGATGCGCTTCCGCTCGCCGGTCTGAATCTCCTTCGTCGGAAGGCCGGTGATCCGGCGAATCGTGCCCGTCGCCGTGTCGAGGACGTCGACCGCGCCGGTGTTGCCCGCCGGAACCCACAGCGATTTCGTCGACGGATCGAACGCCAGGTAGTCCATCGCGATCCCGCGCTCCGATCCGCCGGGCAGGGCGATCGTGCGCACTTCGTAGTTCGTGGCGGCGGTGGCGGTGACAGCGAGAGCGAGTGTCAGGAAGAGGGATTTCATTCGCGGGCCTCCGATCGTATTCGTACAGTAAACACGTTTCCGATGCCGCCGGCGGCGACGTCGATGGTTCCGCCATGCAGTTCCGCGATGCTCCGCGCGATCGGGTCCGTCTGGTCTCGAGCCGCCGCGCGACGACGAGGAACGTCTGTCCCGGTAGCGCGTGAAAGGTGACGCGAAGATAAACGTTCGCATTTATGCTGCGTTCAGGCCCGATCTGCATGATGCCGCCTATGAAAAAGATCCTCGGCTGTACGCTCGCAGTCGCCCTCGCCGCCATCGCCTTCGCCAGAACCGAAGCACCGAAGCTCACCCGCGCCCAGGCGCAGAAGATCGCGCTCGCCAGGGCGCCCGGAACCGTCGAAAGCGCGGAGCTCGAGAAGGAGCACGGAAAACTCGTCTGGTCGTTCGATATCAGGACGAGCAGGATCGACATCACCGAGGTCCTCGTGAACGCGAACGACGGCACGATCGTCGCCGTGGAACATGAGACGCCCGCGAAGGAAGCGGCGGAGAAGGCGAAGGAGAAGAAGGAGAAGAAGCACTGATGAAGTGCGCCGGCGCGGCGATCGCGCTCGTCGTCGTTGCGGGCTGCGCGCACTATCAGCCGCGGCCCGTTTCCGCGGCGGCGAATGCGGACGCGCTCGTGACGCGCGGCATCGACGCGCCGGCGGTGCGCCGGCTCATCGAACAACAACATCCGGAGGCGGCCGCGAACTGGCCGCCTTCGCGATGGACGCCGGAGCAGCTCACGCTCGCGGCGATCGCGCTGCATCCCGATCTCGACGTCGCACGTGCGGACTGGAACACCGCGCGCGCGGCGCTGCGCACCGCGGCCGAGCGCCCGAATCCAGCGGCTGGCGCCGGCGTCGAGCACAAAGCGACGGGCGGCAACGGCAGTCCGTGGGTGACGACGCTCTCGCTCGATGTGCCGATCGAGACGGCCGGCAAGCGCGGGGCGCGCATCGCGCAGGCGAACGCGCTCACCGCCGCCGCTGCCTCCGACGTCGATCAGGCCGTGTGGAACGTGCGCACGCGCGCCGCGAACGCGGCAGTCGATCTCGCGGCGTCGCGGAAACTCGCCGAGCTGCGCCGCGCCGAAGTCGCGCTTCGCGAAGAGATCGTGGCGATGCTGGAGAAACGGATGGAGGCGGGGGAGGCGGCGCAGCCCGACGTCACGCGCGTGCGCTCCGACGATCGCGCATCGCGCCTGCTCCTGCGTGAAGAAGAAGGGCGCACGGCGGAACGCGAAGCAACGCTCGCGGCCTCGATCGGAATCGCGCGCGCGTCCCTGCCGCCGCTCGATCTCACGCTGCCCGAGCCGCGCGCGATCGCGGACATCGAACGTCTCCGCACGCTCGCGCTGACCGCGCGTCCCGATGTCCTCGCCGCGCTCGCGCGCCACGACGCCGCCGAACAGGCGCTGCGCCTCGAAGTGCGCAGGCAGTATCCCGACATCCACGTGGCGCCCGGACTCGGATGGGATCAGGGCGCATTCAGGTGGGCGCTCGCCGCGTCCGCGGAGATCCCGCTCTTCAATCGCCACGAAGGTCCGATCGCCGAAGCGGAAGCGCGCCGCGCCGCCGCGGCCGCGCAGCTTCTCGCGCTGCAGTCGCGGGTCCTGGGCGATCTCGATGCCGCGCTGGCGGGCGAAGCGAGCGCACGCGCGCGCCTCGAGGAAGCGGAGCGTCTCGTGTCGGCGAAGAACGCGCTCGCGGCGTCGGCGCGAAAGACATTCGAGGCCGGCGAGATCGACCGCCTCGCCCTGCGCAATCAGGAAGTCGAAGCGACGCTGGCCGGCATCGATCGCTGGACCGCATGGTTCGATCTGCAGCGCGCGCGTGTCGCGGTGGAGGCGGCAGTCGAGCAACCGATATGAAAAAAGCATTCATTCTCCTGTTCCTCGTGCTCGCCTGCGCGCCGAAGTCCGAAGAGCCGCAGCCTCCGAAGACCACCAGCGACGAAGCCTCGGTGACGATGCCGGAGGAGACGGCACGGCAGAACGGCATCACCGTGGTCGCGTTGCAGCCGGCGTCGCGGCAATCGACGGTCGTCATCGGAAACGCCGCCGTCGTCGACGTCACCGATCTCGTGAACGCCGCCTCGCTCCATGCGGCCGCACTCGCGCAGCGCGATCAGGCGGCGGCGCATCTGCAGGCGTCGCGCGCGACGCTCGAGCGGTTGCGCGCGCTGAACGCCGACGATCACAACGTCTCCGATCGCGCGTTGCAGGAAGCCGCCGCGGCGGCCGCATCGGATGAAGCGAGCGTGCGATCCGCGGATGTGAGCGCGCTCGCCGCCGAAGCGGCGGCGCGGCAGCGATGGGGAGCGGTGCTCGCGCGCGGCATCATCGGCGGCGCGCCCTGGGCGCGGCAGCTCGCCTCCCGCGAGGCGGTGCTCATCGAAGCCGCGTTCACGAGTGAAGCCGCGCCCCCGCAGCAGATTCAGATCACCGGAGCGATGGGACGTCCCGTCCTGGCGCGGCATCTCGCCGTCTCGCCGCGCGTCGACGCGCGGCTGCAGAAACCGGTGCACGACTATCTCGCTCCCGCGTCCGAGCTGCCGGTCGGACTCATCGCCGGCATCCACGCCCCGCTCACCTCGCGCGGCGGTGTGCTCGTGCCGAAAGACGCGGTCGTCTGGCATGGACCGCAGGCGCTGGTCTTCGTCGAGGATCGTCCCGGTCATTACGTGCAGCATCCGATCAGCGCGCAGACGCCGCTCGATGGCGGCTTCCTCGAGACCTCGCTGCAGCCGGGCGCGCGCGTCGTCACCGCCGGAGCGCAGCAGCTGCTCTCCGAACAGAACAAGCCGGAAGTGGAGTGATGCTGACGCGGATCGTTCAGGAGTCGCTGCGTCATCGCGGCGTCGTGATCGCGCTGGCGATCCTCGCCGCCGGCTACGGCATCTTCTCGCTCACGAACGCGCGCTACGACGTGTTCCCGGAATTCGCGGCGAAGCAGATCGAGCTGCAGACCGAGGCGCCGGGGCTTTCGCCGGAACAGGTCGAGGAGCTCGTCACGCAGAGAATCGAGAGTGCGGTCAACGGCGCCGAAGGCCTGACCGCGATGCGATCGAGCAGTGTGCAGGGACTCTCGCTGGTCACGCTCGTCTTCGGCGGAGCGGGCGACGTGTATCACGATCGCCAGCTCGTCGTGGAGCGGCTCGCGGGCGTCGCGTCGGCGCTGCCCGCGGGCGCGGGAACGCCGGTGATGACGCCGCTCACGTCGTCGACCGGCGACCTCATGACCATCGGCATCACCTCCGGCAAGCTCTCGCTGGTCGAGTTGCGCTCGCTCGCCGACTGGACGATCAAGCCGCGCATCCTCGCGGTTCCCGGCATCGCGAAAGTCGGCGTGTACGGCGGCCTCATTCGCGAGATCCGCGTCGACGTCGATCCGCAGGCGCTCGTGCGCTACGGCGTCTCGATCGACGACGTGCTGGCCGCCGCGAGCCGCGCGACCGGCGTCGTCGGCGCGGGCTTCATCGACACGCCGAACCAGCGCATCGTGCTGCAGACCCAGGGACAGGCGGTGAGCGCCGAAGCCGTCGGCGCGACGATCGTGAAGCACGATCCGCTCGCAAGCGTGCGCCTGGGCGACGTGGCGCGCGTCTCCGATTCCGCGAAGCCGCCGTTCAGCGCCGCGTCGGTGATGGGAAAGCCGGCCGTGGTGATGAACCTCTGGACGCAGTACGGCGCGAATACGATCGAGACCACCGGCGCGGTCGACGCGGCGCTCGCGGAGCTGCATCCGATGCTGGCGCGCTCCGGAGTCGCGCTCGATGCGACGCTCTTCCGCGCGTCGAAGTTCATCGAGACCGGGACGCACAACATCCGCATTTCCCTGCTCCTCGGCGGCGCGCTCGTCATCATCGTGCTCTTCCTTTTTCTCGGTCACTTTCGCGCCGCCGCGATTTCCTGCACCGCGATTCCGCTGTCGCTCCTCGCGGCCGTCGCCGTCCTGCAGCAGCTCGGCTACACGCTGAACACGATGACGCTCGGCGGACTGGCGATCGCAATCGGCGAAGTCGTCGACGACGCGGTGATCGACGTGGAGAACATCCTCCGCCGTCTGCGCGAGCGCGGCGGCGGGCTCTCGCTGCGCGAGCGCATCGACGTCGTCCTGCAGGCCTCGGTCGAGGTGCGCGGCGCCGTCGTGTACGCGACGCTCGCCGTCATCGCCGTCTTCTTCCCGATTCTCACGATGAGCGGCCTGTCGGGAAAGCTCTTCGGGCCGATGGGTGTCGCGTACATCTTCGCGATCCTCGCCTCGCTCGTCGTCGCGCTGACCGTGACGCCGGCGCTGTCGCTCTTTCTCACGCGCGGTGACGAAGAGGTGGAACCGCAGCGGCCGATGATCGTGAAGCTGCGCAATCGGTACGAGGCGCTGCTCGCGCGCGTCGAACGGCGGCGTACGGTCGTCGTCGCCGCCGCCGCGGTTCTCACGATCGCCGGACTCGCGGCCGCGTTCTTTTTTCCGACGCAGTTTCTCCCGGAGCTGCGCGAGGCGCACTATCTCGCGCACTTCGAGCTGATGCCGGGAACGTCGATTCAGGAGTCTTCGCGCATCGGCAACATCGCGACGAAGAAACTGCTCGAGCTGCCGTACGTGCGCACGGTGGCGCAGCGCGTCGGGCGCGCCGAGGCGGATGACCCGTTCGGTCCGCAGTCGAGCGAGCTGGAAATCGATCTGCATCCCGTCTCCGGCGCGGTCGCGCGTCAGGCGGCGGACGAGATCGCGGAGAAGCTCGCCGACGTGCCGGGAGCGGCGGTGGCGGTGGAGACGTTTCTCACCGAGCGCATCAACGAGACGATCAGCGGATATACGACGCCGGTCGTCGCGAACGTGTTCGGCAACGATCTCGACGCGCTCGATGAAGCCGCGCCGCGCGTCGCGGCCGCGATCGCGAAAGTCCCCGGCGCCGCCGACGTGCGGCTGGAGTCGCCGCCCGGAACGCCGCTGCTGTCGGTGAAGCTGAAGCCGGAGGCGCTCGCGCTGCGCGGCGTCGATGCGCTGACCGCGCTCCAGACGGTGCAGACCGCGTATCAAGGTGCGGAGGCGGGGCAGGTGTTCGAGGGCGCGCGCGTCATCGCGATCACGGTGGCGATCGATCCGCGCGCGCGCACCTCGCCGGCGGACGTCGGCGAGCTGCCGATCCGCGCGGCGAACGGGACGTTCGTGCGCCTGCGCGACGTCGCCGACGTCGGCGTGACGACCGGCCGCGCCGGCGTGAGCCACGAAGCGGGGAAGCGCGTGCAGACGATCGCCATGAACGTCGCGAGCGGGACGACGCCGTCGCAGCTCGTCGCGAATGCGCGGAAGGCGCTGGCGAAGGTCGCGCTTCCGGCGGGAACGTACGTCCAGTTCGCGGGATCGGCGGAAGAAGAGGCGCGCTCGCGCCGCGATCTCCTGCTGCATTCGCTCATCGCCGCCGTCGGCATCGCGCTGCTGCTCTGGATCGTCCTCGGCAACGCGCGCAATCTCGCGCTGATCGCGGTCAATCTGCCGTTCGCGCTCGTCGGCGGCGTGCTCGCGCTGCTCGCGACGCGCCAGCCGCTCTCGATCGGCGCGACGGTCGGCTTCGTCACGCTCTTCGGCATCACGCTGCGCAACTCGATCATGATGCTCTCGCACTACGAACATCTCGTGGAGCAGGAAGGGGAGACGTGGGGGGAGCGCGCGAGCGTGCGCGGCGCTTCGGAGCGGCTCGTGCCGATCCTCATGACCTCGATCGTCACCGCGCTCGGTCTTCTCCCGCTCGCCCTCGCCGCCGATTCTCCCGGCCGCGAGATCGAAGGTCCGATGGCGATCGTGATCCTCGGCGGTCTGGTCACCTCGACCGCGCTCAATCTGCTCGTGCTGCCGACGCTGGCGCTGCGCTTCGGGAAGTTCGGCGCGACTGAGGAGTGATCACGGAAGCGACTGGATCATGGTGTCGGCAATGCGCAGCGCGAGCGCGGTGATGGTCATCGAAGGGTTCACGCCGAGGGCGGTCGGGATGATGGCCGCGTCGCTCACGTAGAGCCCCGGATACCCGAAGGCGCGGCCGTATTCGTCGACCACTCCGTCCGCGGCGGTTTTCCCCATGCGGCAGCCGCCGAGCGGGTGACTCGTGCCGATCGACGTCGGCGCGACCTCACCGATCGACTTCTCCATCAGCGGATTGCTGAAATCGGCGTTCGGGGACGCATCGAAATGCGGCGCCATCCGCTTGAGGGTCGCTTTGATGTGGTCGTAA
>Ga0134123_10000256_pt1 | contig 36635 bp, 29 predicted proteins | sample KB303_FD_96460 | JGI IMG/M metagenome (GOLD analysis project Ga0134123, IMG submission 96460) | Terrestrial soil microbial communities without Nitrogen fertilizer from Kellogg Biological Station, Michigan, USA - KB3-0-3 | ecosystem: Environmental > Terrestrial > Soil > Unclassified ...
GATTTGCGAAAAAATACAGAGTTATTTCTAAAAACCGGAAGTAAGTTATGCTTTTGAAATTCTATGTACAACTTTTAATGAACATGCTTAATAAAAAAAAGTTCTTTCAGGCAGAAAAAACTCTATTTGTTCTTTCCTTAGAATGGACGCCAATATTTGAGCAAGCTTTTCAATTGAAGATGGTTTTACCACGTAAAGGGAAGCTCCCAATGCCTCTGTTTCTTTAACGTATTTTAAATAATCTGAAGTTGAATAAATGATTACGGGAATGTGTTTCAATTTTTCGATTGCTCTTATTTTAATAAGGCATTCTTTTCCGCCCATCACCGGCATATTTAAATCAAGAAAAATAAAATCGGGTATAAAGCCTGTAATGGGTGGTAATTTTTGTAATGCATCCAGTCCATTTACCGCCTCGTGTAATTGAACAATAATCTTTGAATCTTTCAGCGCTATGCGAAAGATGTCGCGGTCGTCACCGTCATCATCAATAAGAAAACAGGTTAAATGAGGGTTCATAATTTATAGGCACGTCAAATATATAATTAATAGGGAAAGATAAAATGAAGAAAAGTAAGGTGTAAATTGGTTGCTGAACTTAAAAGTCCCGCTCTGCGGGACTTTTGAAACAACAACAAAATTTGAGTATGAACAATTTTATTTAAACCATCCTAAACAAAATAAAGATAGTTCACTTTTCCAAAAGTAGATTTTGCTGTAATACTGTCCTTCAGGTTTTGTCAGATTATTGTAAAAATATCCAAATGGAAAAATGTTCTATAAAAAAAATTGAATTATTGCGGTTAAAATAAACTGAATAAATACAGCCTGTTCATTATCGTTAACTGAAATAATTAACTCTTCTGTTGGTTAAGTGGGTTAACAACAGGGGAGGGGGGTATCAATAAGCCCACAGTGGCAAACGTGCCGATTTAAACAGCCCGCTTTATGGCGGGCTTTTAAAATTATCCCCTTTCAATTCACTATCTACCAAGGTTTGTGTCAGCACTATTCGAAAAAAAATGGCTTAAATTTAATTTTCTTTTTTCTCATGATGTTTAAAGATATTTATTCCTTTTGACACGGTTCGGTGAACGCTCTCTTTTACAAACCTTAACAGGTGTTTGAAATTCCACGTAAGGAAGTCGAAAAAAACAAAAGAGCCCGTTTCCGGGCTCTGATGCATTTAAACCTAATCTCTGAAATAACTGATACATATTATATAAAGAAAGGTTTCATGAAACACTCAGCACTATCACAATTACGGGTTTTTATTAATAAATAAAAAAATCAGGGTTTACCCTGATGCTATTTAATTTTTTTATATTTTTCTTTGCAGCTTGATTTAAGTATAAAATTTGTCAAAGCGAAAAATATTATGCACATTCGCTCAATAAAAAAAGAAAAAATATGTAAATAAAAAAAAAGACATTTTAAAAATATTGCGTTAGCAATTCTTGACTTGAAATCCACGAAATTTCATAACCATCAGGATGCACTAACGCTCACGCTAAGCGTGGGCGTAGTCATTTGGTGGTGGGTCCTCGTGGAACCTCAGGTCAGGTGGCTGCTAACCCACGCTGTTTTTTTAGCAAAAAAATTCTCTTGTTCCCTATCACCTTAATCTAACATTAACAAATCGAAATCCAATGAAAAAAAGCCTACATCACTTCCTGGTGCAGACACTTATTTGTGTGCTGCTGTCCGTCTGCGCAAATGCAACAACCATTAATGTAAATATTGCCGGGCATGATACAATAAATACATGCGACACCAATCTTTTTCATGTTACATTTATTGACACACATCCCTCTGGTCATGTGCTGATGATTCATGATTCCATTATAAACCCTCCAAGCAATTCCTGTAATGGAAATGGAGGAAATGATCTCAGCGCATTAAAAATTCTAAGCTCAACCCCGTTTGGTTTGAATTTTTATCATGACCTTATTACGCATACATGGAAACTGAATCTCCCCGGAAATAACTCAGCAATCACTTTTGATTTTACTGTGTTCCTCGATTGCGGCTTGGTTGACACATCATCAAACGCAATTCCTGATTTTCTTCAAACATGGACAGATAGCATTGGCGGTATCACTTATACGTTAGGCACATCCGGCAACCATCGTTCAGCATTAATCTTTTCCCCGTCAATCCAGAATTTCACACCTACGCAGTTTTATGGGAATTATCTTGATACCACGAATATTTATTTCATTTATCGGAATAGTGGGAGCGCGGATGCGCACATTTCATTTATGTTTAATCCCAATCCTGCCGGAAACTGCCCGGACGATTCACTTATTGATCTTAAATATGCCGTTGGTGACACATCAAGTTTATCATTTGTTCCGCTGGGTGCGGGATGGGTACCTCGTACATTGCATGTGGATTCATTTCTGGTCATCAGAAAAACCGTAATAATGAAAGGGTGCATTGGGGCGTGTACCAATGAAACCGGAGATTTCAGATGGAAATGTAATTATACAGATACTATTGTTCCTTTTTGTGACAAATGCCAGCAAAATTATGGTGCAAAGAAATTTTCACTGTATTCAAATTCATTGGATACTCTTGGTGTTAAAGTAACCCTGTTTCAGCCGACTGCGTTTTCTGCAAGATTTGACACCAGTTGCATGAATTCTAAAGTGCAGTGGGAATATCATATTGTGAACCGCAAACGGAATGTACCCGCTGCCAAAATAGACTTGTTTGAAGGGACTGCTATAACGTATGGAGGATGGGGTTCAAATTTACTAACGCTAATTGATTCCACTGATCTCGAAATTGCAGATTCTTGCAACGGCTGTATTAAAAAAATAACGATGTACAAGCATACAAATGCTTTATGTAACAATACTGTTCCGGTGCCATTTGGTAAAGTCGTGATGGATTTAAAAGACTTTATGAAAGGTGATTCCGTAGTTGTAAGATACAAGACATACAGGTGTTGTGTTGAAAATGATTCTGTTTTGCTTGATGAACCAAAATATTATAACGGCTGGCAGATCGAAGCCGCTGTGAAAGATACGTGCGGGGATTTGAAAAATAATTATGTGGCGACAAGCCCGAATATTTCTGCAAGCACTGGAAACTTCGACCAGCATCTTCAATTTCTTCCGGGTGTCTCAGACCTTACCGTTCCGCAAGATTCAATTTTCGGAGAAGTCACTTCGTTATTGCATGTCGATCTGAAGGGTATGATTTGGGATTCCTCAGGCTATCAGTTCCTCGGATGCACTTCTGATACACCAAGCACTTGCACACTAAGCGGCTATTTGCGTGCCCGTATTCATTGCCAGAAAGGATTGGTAGTTGATACCCCTTTTTCTCATGTAAATATTACAAGCTCTGTTTCCGGTTCCTCTGTCACATGGAATCACGCTTATAATTACAAAACTATTCCGGATTCAGTGTGCGAAGAAGGGGATTTCTATTTTTTCTTCGACTTAACAAATCCAAATACTATTTCGCTTTTGAGAAACGGCAAGTTTAATTTCAGGCTTCGGTCATGCTGCTACAGCGGACTGGATAAATCCCTTTATGATATTAGCTTTCATCTTATTGCATTGCCCTCAACGGGATGCGATAGTTGTGCACTTCCTATGTCATCAGCGGGAGATGCAATTTCTGTACATTGTCCCGGGTGCATTAACCCCGGAATTATTGCAGACAAGTACCGGATGGAACGCATTTCATTCGGTGCCCAAGATGCAAATAATAACAGGCAGGAAGATATACAGTCACAATTAATAGATTCAGCTTATTTATCAAATTATAAAGACAGCATGAATGTAATTACTACCCATCACGGCCAGATTTTAGAAGATCATTTATTGGCACATTTTGAGCCGGGTAATATTTCATTGGGAGGATATACCTATGTGCAAATGCAGGACAGCAATGTTTTTTTAAAGCACCTTCAAATGGAACGTTCACTCCTGATCGGAACAGATTCTGTTCAGATCGGATTAACGCCTTATTATATGAAATTTTACATTGATACCCCTGCTTTCAATGCAGCTCCGGATTGTATTGATTGCGGTGAATACGATTCTTCGCTGATTTCCGGTTACCGGACAGTACAGATCATAGAAGATTCAGGCGCATCTCTTAACAGCACTTATATACAAACAGACCTTTCACGGCATTCATTGTTTTTCACTTTCAGTGCCGATACTCCAACGGCTAATCTTTTTCAGCATTTCATTCACAGTGATACAGTACAGCCATTTCATGGATTTGGTGAAAACCAGCGATACCGCATGTTGGTTCGCTACCGGGTTTGCGGGTATTTTTCTCCTCCTTCAGGCAGCCAGAATGATGAAGACTATTTAAAGAAAGGCGAGATTCTTAACAATATGTTTCTTAGCGGAACCCGGCATGGAACAGATGCCCAATCTACCGTACCTCTTGCACCCTCCGGCATTGACAGCTTACCGCTGCCTTTCACCCAGGCATTTGCTGATACCAACCTTTTCAGATGTGAAAGTTATGGAGGCAGATTTTATTTTTTCAGTGACCAGGGAATTAACGGTTCAGGATTTGGAAATACCAATGGAAACAAATGCCAGAAACGGATATTTATTTCTGCAACCGCCTCTACCGGAAAAGACGGACTCATTAATAACCTTTATCCCTCTGAATATTCACTGCCTGCATTTGAGCCTGCTGAATTCAAAGTCAGGATTCCACCGGGATATGTTGCAACACAGGCTATATACTTCACTTCTTATTCTAATAATGGAACATTAGTCAGCACTATTCCCCGGACTCTTTCTTTTCTGCAAATGGGAGATTCGGTAATTATCGTAGCTGATTCTTTACATGGACTTGCATGCCTTGATGAAAATGCAGATTCCTCTTTGTATGTCAATGAGGACTCACGTATAGAAACAATTATTATGTCACTCCAGACTTCTATTTGTGAACCGGATTCATTTTATATTCCTGATTCATCAAATGTGATTGTAACGTTCAGGGAGAATACGCTTCAGTGTGCAGGTCCATTGATACAAAACTGTTCCCCCGTTACTTTTGTCGAATACATGCCGTATTCAACTTTTAAAGTTCAGTTGCCTGATCCGGTGCTTAAAATGACAATGCTGCCCGCACAGACAACAGGAATGACAAACCAGGTTTGCTGGAATTTCGATTTGCTGGATTCGCTTGGTGCAATTGATGAGGCATATAATGTTTTTATTGTTCCGCCTGTTACATCAAACCTTACCAACTGGCTTATATATTCGAACGGGAATACTCTTTATCCCGATTCTGTAACAGGCGTTATACATGCGGCTGCAATTATGCAGCCCGGCACAGGATTTTTGAATGACAGTATTTGCGCCAGTTATGTCAATTGTGTATCTGATACTATGCAATTCATTTTCGGCTGGGACTGTAATGGTTTTCCTGCTTCAGCAAGTGATACTGTTTGTTTTAAAGACACGGTGGAAATCACTCTCAGCACTCCTGGAGTAAGTGCCAAAGGGAAGGCTTTTGCACCTTCGTATTTATATGATCTTTGCGCCCCTTTTATATTCAGTGCTGATTATAACGTAAAATCTCAAGCCAGTATTTATCCCCGGCAATTCATAATTGACAGCATCTTTACCGGGATGACTATTGATTCTGTACACATGTTTAAGTGTAATGATAGCACTGATTTTATTGCTTTGAATTATTCCGGTAATCCCTATTTGTGGAATATAACAGCAGCCGATCTTGACAGCATTGGAATTGCAGACTCCTTACTCTCCTCCAATGATTGCATTTCCCTGCAGGTTTTTGCCACACCGGGCTGCAATACCAGCGATACATTATTCCTGCCTGAATTAGACTTAATAGCTCTGTTGTATTGCGGAGCATTGGACACGGTGGATGCTAAATTTGATTCAATAGGAACTGTAATAACGTGGTCAGGCATCAGTGAGTGCAATGACTGCTTCACCCTTCAGAAAATTGCATTGCAGGATACTGTTCCCGTGGGCGGCACTGCAACCTTTGCAATTGTCTTCTGTGGCAACAATAATGCATCTTACACACTGGCATTAACTGAATATCTGCCAACTGATTTTGACACATTGCCCGGTACCAATATTCCCGACTCAGTTACCGTCCCTGCGCAAGGATGCGATACGCTCTTTGTAAGCGGAACTTTTAACAACCCCGGCTCCTGTCCTGATATTGCATACATAAACACAGTTCAGATTACAAATGCAAACTTTGACACGACTGCAACTGCTTGTATAAACGTTATTCCCGCTGTATCGGCATGTCTTGCCCTGACCAATATTCAAATTCCAAATGGAGCTTTTTCTTCTTCTTACGGTGCAGGATTTTCAGGTGATTCTATTTTGGTGCTTGATACATTTTATATTGACAGCGCATTTTATTTAAACAACTGCAAAGTTTACATGGAAACAGGAGCGCAGATATATATCATGCAGGGCGACACACTATATAATAATAGTTCTGTTATTATGGGTTGCACCAATATGTGGCGCGGAATTTTTCTTGACACATCTTCGGTTTATTACCAGTCAAAAGGAAGCTACGTGTATGATGCCAATTGGGGAGTTTATGCAAGTGATCAATCAAAATTTTTCATTCATGGCAGGTCAGGTATTATGGATTGTGTGCGGGGTGTGTATGTTCCTCCCGCCAATAGCGGAGGAAATAGCACGTATGGTGAAGTTACAGGAACATTGTTTGGGCTGTATGCATCTGCCCTTAAACCTGACTACCCCGGACAACCGCCTCATGGCATTTTACCCTATGCAGGAATTGACCTCAACGATATGGTAATGACCATCGGTGATAACTTTCAGCAACAAAATGAATTTTATCACCTCAATAACGGTGTCGTAGGACGAAGATCAAGGATTGTAATAAACAACTCTGAATTTTCAAGAGTGAAAACTGATACGTTTTATGTTGACCCGTTCAGGGGCACAGCAATCGTTTCTATCGGAAAACATGGAAGTGTAAAAGGAAACCTGGTTGTAAATCCTGTAGTGTCCGGTTTGTCCACTGTATTTAACAGCCACAGGGGAATTTATACCGATTATTCATTCCTCAGAGTGTCAGGCACTGACTTTATTAATATGAACATTGGTATTTATTCCACATGGTGTACCGACCTCATGACAACTTACGTAGGCAATTGCACCATCCAGGCTGACAGGTTCGGAATTAAATGGGAATATAACACAGGCTCTAACGGTATGGTTGCCGAATACAATACTGTCAACATTAGAACGGCAGGTGCAAAAGGAATCTACATGTCCGAAACCAACAACACCAACCCCGGTGTTTATTATGCTTATGGAAACAGGATTGTTATGGACAGCGCAACATTTGCCATCGTTGCGCGAAATTGCAGCAGGCCGCAGATTTATTCCAATGTTATTTCCATCACAGGGCAATCACAGGCATTGACGAAAACTGAAGGCATTTCACTTCGCTATTGCGACAATGCAAATGTTACATGTAATACCGTTAAAGGCGAATACCCTGTCAGCTCGGATACAACTATAAAAGCCATCGGAACTCACATCAGCACTAACAGCTTCATTGCATGTAACTTTATGGATTCAACGTTTCACGGTGCTTTGTTTGGCGGTATTTGCACAGGTACTCAGTTTAAAGGCAACAGCATTAATAATCACTTTGATGGATTGTACCTCAACAAAGTTGCTGTTATTGACACGCAAACTCATGCTGGCAATCATTGGTATGGGATTTACGGAAGCGGATATGGGGCTGTGAATAGAAATGCAGATTCGGCACAAGGATTAGCTTTTTCTCTTTTTGTAATTAATCCTTCTGATTCAACATTAGTTCCTAATATTCCTTTAGATTCTCTTTTACCCCCTTACCATGTGGATAATACTGGATGGTTTAACCCTCAACCCGGAGGTAACACATTTGAATGTTCAACACCAAACTACTCAGTATGTGGAGGTACTCGTGATGACGGTGAGGCTGGTTCTGATGACCTGAGAGTGATGATTGCAAGGGACAGAACAATTACTTCAGATTTTGTTCCCGAATCAAAAATAATTGCAAAGCAGTTTCTCTTTTCAGATTTAAAAACTGATGCTGCTTTATTGGCAAGCGATACGATATTTCAGAATTTTATTTCAGCCAATGAAACATCTTCTATCGGTTACCTTTATGATGCAAAAAAGAATTTGAAAGAATCATCTGAGTATGATTCCTCGTTTGCTTCATTCTTGGTTGTTACAGATAGTTTGATTCACATTCAGTCAGACAGCATCAGTTATCTTGATAGTCTCACTGCTGCCGATTCAACACTTGATTTTTCAGTTGCAAGACAGGGAATGATTGACCAGGTGCAGGCTCATCAGGAAACAATGGAAGATTCTCTCGCTGCTCGTAAAGATATAGTTGAAGAAAATATTAATGCTGCTGAAACCAGTAATGATTTGGTTCAGGCAATGGGTTCACCTGATGAAAACGAACGCTTCATTAATGAAATGGAAATTATCTTACGGAGAGCAGGTATAAACGCCCTTTTGAATTATTATGAGCAGATTTTACCCATTGCGCAGCAATGTCCGTATTCAGGAGGCGGAGCGGTTTACCGTGCACGAGCTATCCTTGAAATGATGGATATGGAACTGGATTACGATGATGAAACGGTATGTGGTGATCTTGGAATTTACAGGCAAGGCGCTTTTTCCGGCAAGAAGGAATCTAAAAGCGTTCAGATTATTCCGAACCCTGCTGATGATAAAATTCTGATTTTACTGAACGGTACACAGGAAGGAATTTGTAAAATCGAAATTACAAGCGCCTCGAGTTCTGTAATACTAAAAGATGAAATGAACTGCAAGGATAAATCTCACAGTATAAATACTCGTAACTTTACAGCAGGAGTTTACTTTGTGAAAGTTCACATGAATGACTCACTACTCAAAACAGCAAAACTTATTATCGAAAGATGATAATTAAAGTAAATCAGATTAAAAGTATTAAGAGATTTTTTCATCTCTTAATACTTTTTTTTCTTTTAAAAATAAATTGTTTTTCTCAGGGTTTTAATCATCAGTGGCTTTTAGGAAATACTTGGAATAATACCTTTCCTAAAGCAAGGATGTTTTTTGATACTTCTTCTTACATTCTTCAACAAGAATATAGAGATATGGTTTTTGAGGGTGCGGAAGCAACTATTTGTGATGCTAATGGAAATTTCCTTATGAGCAGCAATGGTGTTTGGATTGCCAATGCTAATAATGATACCATGTTAAATGGAAAGGGACTAAACCCTGGATGGGATGTCAGCGCACATCCTCATGCTTTGCTTGAAGATTATGGAAACATTTTTTTACCATTTCCCGGTGATTCTTCAAAATATGTTTTGATTCACTCAGTCAAAACAAATCAATTTGCCATTGACCCAATGCGCATTTATAAATCAGTTATTGATATTACTTTTGATAGTGGATTGGGTGCAGTCACTCAAAAAAATGATACTATTTTTGAAGATACTCTAAGTTGGGGCATTGCCGCATGTAAACATGCTAATGGCAGAGATTGGTGGATTGTGACGGTTACGGACGGGAATCCCACCATTTATAAAATGCTTCTTACTCCAACGGGCATTGCAAGCATAACCACTCAACCATTAAATTTTCAACCTAACACATGGGGGAATGCAGCACAGATTACTTTTTCACAGGATGGAAAGAAATTTATTTATTGTTCACCGATTAACCAAACACAAAGCGGAACTGTCCTGTTAACAGATTTTGATCGTTGTTCGGGCATGTTTTCAAATGAACAAGTAATTCCGGTTAGCTCAAATGCTTATGTATGGGGGCTTACTTTTTCACCGTCAGGTCAATACGTTTATGCTTGTACTTCAAATTATATCTTTCAGATTGATGTCAATACCTTAACAGTGTATACAGTTGCAACTTATGATGGCTTTTGCTTTCCAAACAACCCTTGGTGTACAACTTTCTGGAATATGTACCTTGCAGCCAACGGAAAAATTTATATAACTTCTGGTAGCGGGGTTCAGCATATTCATGAAATGAATTATCCTGACAGTGCCGATACCGCTTGTGATGTGCAGCAACATGCAATCTTTTTAAATGTATGGAATTTACGCGCAGTTCCAAACCATCCTAATTATTATTTGGGTTGCGACACAACAAGCGGATGCACTTGTTTAACTTCAATTGAAGAACCCAATAAGCACGATTTTAAATTTTCTATTTCTCCCAATCCGAACAACGGCAATTTCAAAATAATTTATTTATTGCCACAAAACAAAAACGGCAAATTAGAAATATTTGATGTCACCGGAAAAAAAGTTTATTCACAAAACTTACCTCAGTGGAGCACATTGCAGCAAATAAATGTGTCACAATTGTCAGGCGGTATTTATGCAGTCAGAATTGTCTCAGGCAATTTTTCTACCACTGCCAAAATAATTCTTCAGAAATAATTTTTTTTAATTCTATGTTCAAAGGTTTTTTAACACTCTTATTTGGTCCTGAAATAAAAACTGAAAAGGATAAAAAAGATGCAGAAGAAGCAACTCAAAAAGTTTCTCTTATCTTAATAATTATTTTTTCAGCATTTTTTTTCTTATTTTCTTTTTATCTCTCCAATTAATTTATTTTTTACTTACAAATTCTTTTTTAAATCTCTTTCAAGGACAAAGACTACTTCATTTTTATGAGTGTCCCAAACAATTGAGTGCACCAGGTAAAAAGGTTTTTTTGGAGCCGCGCTTTCACGTGGAATTATCGTGTCGCCTATTTGAGGCAATAATTTATGCTTGCTGAACCATTCAGCTGTTTTAGGTAAGTATTCTGATTCTGCTTTTTCATTGTCTTTCAAAACAAATATGTAAACCAACTCATTATCATCATTAAATCCGGGCAGTTTCATTTTTATATTTTTATTTTATTATGGTTTTAATTGCTCACTTAGGAGTCCTCATTTTCCCAAAATGTAAAAATAGGCATTACCCACTCCGGGCACTTACCAACTGCAAAAATTACCACACCAATGACATTGGGATCATTTAGATTTACCTTCATATTACTCATTGTTGCGCCCGTGGTTAATACATCATCAACGATTAATGTAGCAAACGTTTCATCTTCCACGCAGCATTTTTCAAGAGCCTTTTCCAGCTTTAATCCCCCGCCTGAAGCTGCAATAACCTTTTTAAATTGCAGCTTCCTACCTATTATCTTCGCCAGACAATCATAATCCGCATCGGTTAGGGCATTACAGTCTATGGTAATAGGCAAGGTTTGCCCTGTATCAAGTTTGAGATTTTGTTTTACGAATAGATTCATAGATTATTTATTTTTTGTGTACCTTGAATGTTTTTCAATGCCTCAGGTTAGAGTTCAATGAATTTATTTCAGCATTTGCCCATGTCTATAAAATTTCATACAATAAAAATATTTTTATTATAATAGGATTTGAAAGTAAAAAGGGTCATTATTCAAATTATATATGATACTGGAATGAGTTCTGTTTTTCAAGGTATAGGCGGATGCTTTTGAATCATTAATACAAGCCAAAAGTGAGTAAAATTTCCCAAACTTTATCAGGAACTAATTTCAAAGTTTGACGGGATTGTGATTGCTGCTGAGTTTCCAAACACCCTAATAAAACATCTAATTAAAAAGTGATACAATTTTTATCATATTGAATATAATTATTGACGGGAATCAAATAGTAAAAAGATTTTAAAGATTAAAAATCAATAGCTGACTTTGTTTTAAAAGTGTTGCACAAACAGTGTATAGTCCGCAAAACCAACTTCCTTTTTTATTCTTTTATAAATTTATCTGAATAAAAATTATCCTCACTAAGAATAATTATAAAATATATTCCTTTTAATAATGTTGATACATCAATCCTTTTTTGATTTTGGTTTTCTAAAATCGTTTCTCCCAGAATGTTGAGGATTTTAATTTCAAAATTGTTTTCCGTTTTCAAAAATGAAAGTTCAATAAAATCATTTGCCGGGTTAGGAAAAATTATTACGTCCATACTATTTTCATTTTCTTTTATTCCCACATTGCAAATTATAGTAATCGGAGGACATGCAGGGTCAGGAATAAATTTCCAGAGATCGTTAAACATAAATGTTCCGAACCCGGCCAACATTCCGCCAAACATCCATAAATTGCATTCATTGTCCATAAATGCTGCTGCACCATTACGTGAAGGAGGTTCATTAAGTGGAGAAGAAACTCCTAATGTACCATAGCTGCCATTTTGATTTGCTATAAAGTTTCCCTTGACCCACGTCCAGTCATTCTGAGCAGTGCGGTAAACCCATAAATCATTAAAAACTTTAGGAGAATTATATTGATTACCACCAAACGTCCAGAAGTTTCCCGCCTGGTCTGTCCAGCAACTTCCGTTTTCGAAACGTGAAGTAGGAGAAAATGCGGAAGAGTTGCTGCATACATTTCCAGAAGAACCAATGGTATCAATAACATTAGGTCCGTTCATCCATGTCCAAATATTATTTATCGGATTGTATTGCCATACATCTGATGCATTTCCGCTAAAACTTTTTAATCCTCCGAAAATCCAGAAGTTGCCGCTTAAATCTTTTGCATGAGAATATACATCGCGTGAGCCCGGATTGTTGACTGGAGAAGGCACCCCTAAAGTTCCATAAACTGAAGAGTAAAAAGGAGTACCGGGACCACTCATCCACGTCCAGTTATTTGATGCAATATCATACATAAACATATCAGCCGACAAACCTGCTGTAGCGTTTCCACCAAAAAACCAAAGCTGTGTACCGTTTCTTACCCATGCGCAGGTGGTTTCTTCAATGCCTCCGGGGGTGTTTGTCGGGGCTGGAATGAGTTTTGTGCCATATACTGTTACAGGTTGTTTTATATCGCTACCCTTCATCCAAGTCCATTCATTAGTTGCAATATGATATTTCCAAAGATCACCTAAAAGTCCGGGGTCACCATTGGCATCGAATCCTGAACCTCCATACATCCAAAGGTCTCCTGCAGCATCTGTCCATGTCGGGATACCGGCACATCTTGAACCGGGATGATTGGTAGGGGAGGCAACTCCCTGTGTTCCATAAACACCGGATTGATCGGATTGCATGCTTCCTTTCATCCATGTCCAATTATTAGTTAAAGGTTCAAACTTCCATAATGCAGATAAATAATGAGGCGGGTCATGATAACCTCCAAACAACCAAAAATTTCCCTGCAAGTCTGTCCAAAATGCCGCTTCATACATTGCAGGTGGTTTATTGGAAGGAGAAGAAATTCCCAATGTCCCGTACGAGCCATTATTATTGGTAACACTGTCACCTTTCATCCATGTCCAGGTGCCCTGCTGGCAAAAACATTCAAATGTGGTTATAACAATAAGGAAAAAAACGGCATGTATTATTTTTTTCATGGTGATGCTTTTATAAATTTATAAACGTAATCTTTCCTTTCTGTTTTTAATTTCAGCAGATAAATACCATTTGAAAAAAGGGAAATATCAATGTTGTCTTTGTTATTTGTTTTTAAAATTGTTTTGCCGAGTGAATTTAATATTTCGATCTCAAAATTATTCTGTGAGGCATGGAAAGTTATTTGTATAAAATCCTTTGCCGGATTGGGCTGAATTAAAAAATCCAGGTTGATGTTTGGGAGTTGAAAAAATGAAGAAGTGAAACTTGTATCACAATATTGTATGAGCCAGTAATCATCGGTTTGAATTGAAGGGTCCCAATTGTTATGAGTTTTATCGCCTCCAAATCCTGAATTAGTCATAACTCCAAAAACATAGCAAGCTTCAGAATTTTGCACCGCACAACTCAATTCATCATGTCCATTTGTGAAAGCCGTTTTATCCCACAAAATATATCCTGATGAATCAATTTTAAGTATCCATGCTTGCTCCAAACCCAAAACTCCTTCTGTCTTTTCTCCACTTACAGGGGAATATGACATACCGCAGAGTAAAAAATTATTACCCGGAGCATTCACCAGGAAATTGAATTCATCAAAGTCAGTTCCTCCATAAGTTTTATCCCACAATTTTGTTCCTGCTGAATCAATTTTAAGAATCCAATAATCAGTTCCACCCCATCCAGGCGAAGTTTTGTTACCCGTTGTTCCTTGTGATGCGTGACCGCCAATTAAAAAATCGTTCCCTGAAATTTCCACATCGAAACATTCATCAATATCTGTAGTTCCGAAATCCTTATCCCATATTTTATTCCCAGAAGAATCTATTTTTACAACCCAATAATCACCGAAACCCCAATTGGATTGGGATTTATCTCCGTTAATTCCAGACCATGATTGTCCTGCTAAAATAAAACCATGCTGAGGAGTTTCCTTCACGGAATATAGAATTTCCAAATCATTTCCACCAAAATCTTTATCCCATATTTTATTACCTGCGGAATCAATTTTTATAATCCAATAATCCGACATTCCTTTTGAAGGCTGGGATTTATCTCCGCTTACATTTGAATAAGATGAACCTGCTAAAATGTAATCACCATTTGAAGTTATTTGAATTGATTGAAGGTTATCGTTGTCATTTCCGCCAAATGTTTTATCCCAGATTTTATTTCCTGCTGAATCTGTTTTTATTATCCAGAAATCAGCTCCGCCTTGTGAGGGTTGGGATTTGTCGCCACTTATCGGTGAAGTAGAATGCCCTGCAAGCAAAAACCCATTCTCAGAAGTTAATGCAATCGAAAATAACTGGTCATTACCGCTTCCGCCAAAAGATTTGTCCCATAGTTTGGTGCCTACAGGATTTGTCCTAACAATCCAATAATCAGCCGAACCATTAGATGGTGCTGTTTTATTTCCGCTTATGCCTGAATAAGAATACCCGGCTAAAATAAATCCACCGTCAGACGTTTGTTTGATAATGCTTAATTCATCAGCTGTATTTCCACCGAAAGTATTATCCCATTGTTTTATGAAAGGAGTTTGGGATAAGGATATATGAGAAATACTGAGTATGAAAATCAATAGTGGTATCTGTTTTTGCATGAGTGTAAAATTAATGAGTCAGATTTTATTGCTTTGGTAATTTACACCATCAGCACAATATACTTGACGAAAAATATTTATTCGAAAATACGGAAGACCATCTTTAAAATTTATTGCTTTATAAACTTATTGAAATAAATATTTTTTCCTTCAGTTATTTTCATAAAATATATTCCCGAATGTAATTTTGAAATATTAATTTTGGATTGATTTAGTGTTGATAGAACAGTTTTGCCGAGTGTATTAATTATTTCAACATTAAAATCATGATTTCTATTTTCAAAGGATAATGTGATAAAATCATTAGCCGGATTTGGAAAAATTGAAAAACGGGATTGTGTTTCCGGGAAAGAAATTATAGACGTTGTTGCTGTCGTATCACACATTTTTATCATCCAATAATCGAAATAAAAACCACCCCATGAAGGTTCTGATTTATATCCCCCCACTAAGGCACCACTCTGTATTGCAAGAACCAGGCATCCGTCAGCAGATTCCACGAGCTTGCATTGCTCATCATGGTCTATAGTAAAAATGGTTTTGTCATTAATTACATTTCCCGAAGAATCAAACTTCATCAGCCATCCCTGCTCAAAACCAAGATTGGCTTCAGTTTTATTACCACTGATGGGCGAATAAGAACTTCCTGATATTATATAATACCCGTCAAAAGTTTTAATCAAAGTTCCTTCCTGTTCTTCTTTATCGCTTCCTCCATAAATTTTATCCCATTGCTTTATTCCGGTGCTATTTATTTTCAGCACCCAGAAATCATAATTGCCATAAGGATTTTGTGACTTATCAGGACTGATGGAAGAAGAAGAATTTCCGCTTAACAGGTAACCGCCATCAGGTGTTTGAAGCAAATTCATCAATTCATCCGATTGATTGCCTCCGTAACGTTTGTCCCATATTTTATTTCCGAGCGTATCAATTTTTACAATCCAATAATCATCGAACCCGCGCGAATTTTCTGTTCTGTCACCGCTTATGCCGGACCTTGAAGTTCCTCCCAATAATAAATTTCCATCAGTAGTCGAAAGGAGTGCTTCGAGGTTTTCTGAATCTGTGCCTCCGAATCTTTTATCCCAGATAAAATTTCCTGCTGCATCAATCCTGACAACCCAGTAATCGCAGCTTCCCCAGGTTGCCTGTGTTTTATTACCCCCTATACCCGAATAGCTTGTTCCTGCAATTACATAACCTCCATCAGCAAGCTGGACAATGCCAGAAGCGTAATCATTATCTGTTCCCCCGTACCTTTTATCCCACAATTTATTACCTGCCGAATCAACTTTTACAATCCAATAATCCGTTGATGTTCCCCATGCGGGTTGTGTTTTGTCACCGTTAACACCAGAGTCAGAAGAACCAAGAAGCATGTAACCGCCATCAGTTGTTTTGATAATTTCAGCAGGGGTATCTGTACCGATTCCTCCAAAATGTTTATCCCATTCTTTCTGACCCATGCTATTTGTTTTAACGAGCCAGAAATCTGCATAGGTTGTTCCACCCCAGTTATTTTGAGTTTTATCTCCGCTGGAATCAGAAAAAGAAAAACCTCCGGCAATAAATCCTCCATCACTGGTAAGAAGCAAAGAAGTGACAAGGTCGGGTTCGAGACCACCATATCGTTTGTCCCATTGCTTGATATAAGGGTTCTGACAGAAGGATATTTCAGTAAAAAATAGGGTAAGGAGAAGTAATTTTATTTTCATGAATGTTTTTTGGAATTATCAATTCGCTTATGAAAAACTGATGCCACGAAAATCTGTACAATTATTTTACTGCTTGACACTTAATTCACCACCAGCTTTTGCATAAAAAATTTTCCGGAAGAAAATACTTTTAATAAATACACACCATTAGCAAGTCTGAAATGGATGTTTAAAAGAGGGGAGTTTATTTCTTCTTCCCACACTTTACTGCCGGACATATCAAAAATAGTGAGCAGCTTTTTTCCAACTTTGTCTTTTCCCCGAAATTCAACATTCAGCCAACCGGATGAAGGGTTTGGAAAAACAGAAACCGATCCTTCGTTTTCATTTTCATTTACTTCTGTGGATAAATCAAAACCTATTCTTGCCGCAAACATATCGTGTGACCCGTTTGAGGAGAGCGTGAATGGAGTAAATGATGAAGGGGTATGTTCAAAATCTCCTGCCTGCACAACTGTATTGTTCTTGTAAACTGCAACAGCCCTGCCTGCCTCATCGCCTGTGCCTCCTGCGCGAATGGCATGTGTAAAGTTTCCTGAAGCGGCATCAATCCGCGCGAGGTAAATATCATTTATACCTGCGCTTGCAAGAGAAATTGTTCCAAACTGAGCGGTTGAATTAAACAACCCGGTTATAAAAACCGCTGATGAGCTTGCAGCAATTCCATACGCATAATCGCCACCACCACCACCGGCAACAGCGAGGTATTGTATAGTTCCCGAACTATTATATTTTGCCATGTAAATTTCAGCAATACCCGCATTTGTATAGTTGATGGTATCAAAGTTGCCGCTGGCTCTTATTTCTCCAGCTACATATACATTCCCTGCGCTGTCAGCAGCGATGCTTCTTCCTGCATCATCATCATTGGTTGCTCCGCCTCTTTTTGCCCATAACACCTGCCCGGTGCTGTCAGCTTTAAAAACAAACATATCAACATAAAGTGCACTTGCATTTGTTAACGGTATGGTTCCGAAAGATGCCTGTGACTGGAAGTAGCCGGTTACACAGGCATTGCCTGCTGCATCGGTTGCCACTCCATAGCCTACGTCATAACCTGTTCCTCCACCTGCTATTGCCCATTGTGCATTTCCGTTAAGATCGTAACGGGCAAGAAAAACATCCTGGAGTCCTGCACCATTCACCGTAACAGCATCAAATGCTGCAGTATCTGAAAACACACCGGTAACATATATTTTATTTCCACTCACTGTGAGTCCGCGCGCAAGGTCATAATCCGGACTTCCAGCGCTTTTTGCCCACAGAATTGTGCCTGAACTGTCGGTCTTCAGTATAAAAATTTCTGCATCTCCTGTGCCGCTGCTTTGCAGCGTAATAGAACCGAACATCCCAATATTATAGAACACACCGGCAATGTAACAGTTGCCGCTGTCGTCTGTGGCGGCATCATATCCTATATCAATGCTTTGTCCCCCGAAACGTTTTGCCCACAAAAAATTACCTGATGAATCGTATTTGGCAAGAAAGGCATCTTCCACCCCTGCACTTGAAAAAACTGTTGTGCCGAATGTGGCTGTGCTTCGGAAAGAGCCTGTCACATATACGTTTCCCCAAATATCAGTTGCTACTCCGAAAGCACGGTCCTCATTAGTACCTCCTTCACCCTGCGCCCACTGATACGATTGTGCAGTTGCGAACTGCCAGCTCAATAAAAAACAGAAAATCTTAATGAGTAATTTTTTATTCATTTGTGTTTGAAGTTAGTGTTGTTTAAATTATTTATTAATGAGTAAATGAGTTTTTTGAATTGAATAAATTATGATGCCACGAAACATGGGTTATTCAAAAATATAACCGGAGCCGTGCTAAAGCTGAAATATTTTTACAGAGAAAGGAAAATGAATATTTAAACGGGAAATATGTGGCAGTGAAAATGAGCGTCCTGTAAAAATACTTTTCTTAATTCTTTATAAATTTTTTTCTGGCCGTTTCGCCTTTTTCATTTGTTACCTCAATTATAAAAAGGCCCGCTGGCAAAAGATGCGTATCTAATTTTTGAATATTACCGGCAAACGTTTCCGCTAACGAATTACCCAACGTGTCAGAAATTTTTATTTTCAAATGCAACGATGAACTGCGTTGAATGTTTAAATAATCATGGGCGGGATTTGGGTAAATCTTTAGCTCATTATTTGAAATAGCAGACGGGTCTGTACCGGTTGAGGTGTTTGAATTTATTTTAGTGATCCAGTAATCAAAATCGCCATGATTGCCCGTCACATCACCATCGTTTGACAAAGTACCTCCTGCAATGATAAACGCATTGCTGTCTGCCGCCCTGATGCAATACGCCTCTTCTACCGATGAACCGCCAAGTGATTTTTCCCACTCAAGCGCTCCCGCGCTATCCGTCTTTAATACCCAATAATCATAACCTCCGTGATTACCTGTTACATCTCCATCCAATGAATAAGAAGAACCTGCGGCAATATAACCGCCATCAGTGATTTGCTTAATCGAATATGCCTGGTCAACTCCGGAACCTCCGAAAGATTTTTCCCACTGAATCAATCCGGACGAATCAAATTTCACCATCCATAAGTCTTCGTAACCATGATTAAATGTAACATCAGAATCAGAAGATGCAGTAAAACCGGAAATGACAAATCCTCCATCTGCACACAACGCAAGACACTGACCTTTATCATCAAGAGAACCGCCTAACGATTGCTGCCATAAAAGAGAGCCTGCACTGTCGAGTTTTATAATCCAATAATCATACGAACCGTTATTCAGCGTTACGTCTCCATTTAGAGAGTTGGAAAAACCACCGGCAAGATAACCGCCATCCGTTGTCTGCTGAACGCTTAATGCGTGATCCTGGTCACTTCCTCCAAAAGATTTTTGCCATTGTATATTTCCTGCACTATCTGTTTTTACAATCCAATAATCATCGAAGCCATGATTAAGAGTGATGTCACCATTGTTTGAATTCGTATAGCCGGCAAAAATAAATCCATGGTCATTTGTTGAATGTATATCATACGGAATTTCAATGCTTGAACCGCCATAAGATTTTTGCCATTCCAAAGCACCCGTACTATTTATTTTAAAAATCCAGCAATCCACACCTCCATGATTGCCTGTAACGTCCCCGTTATTGCTGGTAGAAGTAGCAGCAACTATATATCCTGAATCAGATGTTTGCTCAATTGCAAAAGCACCATCATCAGCCGAACCTCCATACGAATGCTGCCATTCTATTGTAGCTGCTGTGTCCAGCTTCACAATCCATGCATCACCAAACCCATGATTGCCTGTAACATCACCATTGACAGAAGTGGAAATACCTGCAACAATATATCCTCCGTCAAATGTTTGTTGGATGGATTCTGCCTGGTCATAATCAGTGCCGCCTAATGCTTTTTGCCATAAAAGAATTGGTGACTGGCAATAAGATGCAGTATTGACTAAAGATAAAAGAAAAACGATGATTAAGTGAATTGTAATGCTTTTCATGGTATTTTTTGGAATTAATTTATCAGGTAAATTATCTGTCGGTTAAAAGGATTTTCTGTGAAAACAAAACCTCATCTGTATCTTTTACTGTGAGTAAATATATTCCTTCACTGAAATTTTCAAGATTTAATTTCAGGTCTTTATCCCCTGTGATTTGTTCAAAAAGTTTTCGTCCTGTTAAATCTGACACGATAATTTTGAGAGATGGATTTTGCAAGGCTGATAAATTTACAAACAAATAATCCTTAGCCGGAGTCGGATAAATACTGACCCCGCTTTGTTTTAAAGTATTAACTGAAATTATTTCAGAATAATCAAAAATCCCGTTGAAATCAACCTGTTTCAGGCGATAATAATTTTTACCTGCAAGCGGATTTTTATCAATAAAAGAATAATTAATGTGAGTACTGCTGTTGCCTGCTCCATTTATCCGCCCCAATTCTTCAAAAATATCTCCATCGCGCGAACGCTGAATTTCAAAGTAATCATTATTAATTTCAGAAGCTGTGCTCCATCTTAATTCATTTTTCTTTCCCAGGTTTATACCTTCAAAACTCAGCAATTCCACAGGCAAAGGATTTGACGTTTCATTCAGCTTTATGATCCAGTAATCAAAATCTCCGTGATTACCGCTTACGTCCCCATCATTTGAAAGAGAGCCTCCTGCCACGATATATCCATTATTTGTTGTAGGCGAAATAGAATAGGCTTCCTCCACTGATGAGCCTCCGAGAGATTTCTGCCATACAATGTTTCCAACGTTATCAGTTCTGACAACCCAATCATCATATCCGCCATGATTACCCGTAACATCTCCATTCAGGGAATATGATGACCCTCCTATAACGTAACCGCCATTACCAAGCTGTTTAATTTGGTATGCCTGGTCAACTCCTGAACCACCTAATGATTTCTGCCATTGCAGTGTTCCTGTATTGCTCAGTTTCACTATCCACAAATCTTCAGACCCATGATTAAATGTAACATCTCCATTCACGGATGCTGTGAACCCGGCTGTAATGTAGCCTCCATCTGTCGTTTGCTGAACAGTTTTATTCTGATCCATTGATGTGCCTCCAAATGTTTTTTGCCACTGGAGTGTTCCGCTGCTGCTGAGCTTTATTACCCAATAATCATAATCACCATGATTGCCCGTCACATCCCCATCAGTTGAACGGGTATACCCTCCGGCAATGTAACCTCCATCAGAAGTTTGCTGGATGGATTGAGCACGTTCATCCATCGAACCGCCAAAAGTTTTCTGCCATTGAAGCGTTCCGCTGTTGTTTAATTTAACGATCCAGTAATCTTCATAACCATGATTGCCTGTCACGTCATTATCGTTTGAAATGGTATAACCGGCTATTATAAATCCAAGATCACTTGTCTGGTGAACATCATAAGGAATATCCACGCTGCTTCCTCCCAGTGTTTTCTGCCATTGCAGTACACCCGCTGAGTTTAATTTTATTATCCAATAATCGTTTAAACCATGATTAAGGGTTACATTTCCATTTACAGAAGTGGATGATCCTGCAACTACAAAACCGGAATCAGCAGTCTGCGCTATAGAAAATGCACCCTCATCCGCTGAACCACCGTATGATTTCTGCCACAGTAAAGTTCCTGCTGCATTCATTTTTATAATCCAGAAATCACCGAAGCCATGATTGCCGGTGACATTGCCATTAGTTGAAGTTGCAATCCCTGCGGCTGCAAACCCTCCATCAAAAGTTTGAATGACTGATTCAACCTGGTCGAACTGGGTACCCCCAAATGTTTTTTGCCATTGAATGGACGGTGCCTGGCTATACAAAAAAGGAATATAGCAAAGAAGATTAAAAATAAAAACTAAAATTATTTTAGCAAACGTTTTCATTTATTTTATGCCGTCATGCTTTTATGCATATCTTATTTCTCAATTAATTTAATATGTTGAATGTTTTCACCTGTAGTTAGCCGTGCAATGTAAATACCGGATGGATAACTAAATCTTTCAGCGCTGAATACATATTTATAAGTTCCGGCCGGTTGAAAACCTTTTGGAATCACTGAAATTATTTTACCTGCTGATGAAAATATTTCAAAGGTTACATTTGTTCCTTCCTTTATGGTATAAAAAATATTTGTGCTTTCCGAAAAAGGATTAGGAGCTGCTGTAAAAGGCAAATCGCTGCTAAGAGTTTTTACTTCAATGATTTTTGAATAGGAATCAAGCCCGTTAAAATCTACCTGCCGCAAGCGATAAAAATAAGCTTGACCGGGAAAAATATCAGCATCCTTAAAATTATAAGTATGTGCAATTGTTGTTGTACCATAACCTTTCACATTAGTAACAGTTTCAAATTCTTCACTGGCTGATTTTCTTTGCAATTCAAAATAATCATTATTGATTTCGCTTGCTGTAGTCCAGCTTAAAATATTATTTTCCTCTTCGTTCCATCCTTTAAAAGAAACAAGCGAAACAGGTAATGGCGAGGGTGTTCCGAATTTAACAAGGAAAGCATCCACAATTCCGTTAAAAGTGGTTTGATACGCACCGGAAGTAACCATTCCGGGGGAGCCTCCTGTATAACCTGCCAAATAAACATTGCCGTTTGCATCAACCGCGGTATGCCCGTCTTCATCTTCCGGACCTCCTCCATAATAAGTTGCTACTATGCGGTTACCGTTAGAATTGAATTTAGCTACAAAAACATTTTCTGTTCCATTAAGGTTATTCTGATATCCGCCTGATGCAATACCTGTTGAGCTGTAGCTGTCACCTGCGAGATAAATATTTCCTGCATTATCAATAGCGAGATTATATTGTTCTTCCTGCGCTACACCTCCATAATAAGTACCCCAGATGCGTGAGCCTGCACCTGAAAACTTTACGAGAAAAGCATCAAATGTAAAGCTGTTACCATTTGAATAGCTGCTTTGAAAACTTCCTGCTGTTGCTATGCCGGTGGTACTCTCTGTTTGTCCGGCAAAATACACATTTCCTGAACCATCGGTCACAACACTGAATGCCATATCATTTAAAGTTCCTCCATAATAAGTAGCCCACTGCTTTACTCCTGAAGCATTATATTTCACAAGATAACCATCGCACGTTCCGCCAAGCGATGTTTTAAATGCACCCGCAGTAGCAATTCCATTGCTGCTGAACGTGCGACCCGTGAGGTAAATGTTGCCGCTTGCATCTGTAACTACTCCGTTGCAATACTCATTGTCTGTCCCTCCATAATAAGTTGCCCATTGTCGCATACCCGCTGAATTAAATTTAACAAGAAATGCATCTGATGAAAATAGATTGCAGCCATTACATGCGGGCTGTGAACTCCCTGTGGTGGAAATGCCTGACGTACTATTTGAGTGGCCTGCCATATATACATTTCCTGAAAGGTCAGTAGCTACAGCATATGCAGTTTCATTTACCGAACCCCCATAATACGTTGACCAGACACGGCTGCCTGAAGTATTGAATTTTACAAGAAATGCATCATACGTTCCTCCTCCGAAAGTGGTCTGATGACTGCCTGCGGTTGCAAGTCCGGTTGTGTTTTCTGTATAACCACATACATACACATTGCCGGAATTATCGACAGTAAACCCCAGCTTAAATTCTGCACCGGGACCTCCAAAATAAGTTGACCACAAACGGGTTCCGGCAGTATTAAATTTTGCAATAAAAATATCTTGGTTGCCTCCTAACGTTGACTGGTATGCACCGGGAGATGCGATACCGGTTGTGCTTACTGTTAAACCTGCGAGGTACACATTACCTGATGGATCAGTACCAACACTGATCACACTTTCTGTATTGTTCCCACCGAAATAGGTTGCCCACACCCTGTTTGTCTGTGCTTGAGTAACAAGTGACAGGCTTAGAAAAAATATGCTTCCCGAAATTATGGCTTTAGCATACATGCTGACAGTATTGTAAAACTTATCTTACAAATTTACGATTCATTATAATTTCTTTTTCTGCATTGATTAACTGAAGAAAATAAATCCCTGAAGGAAAGCCATCAATATTTATTTCGATTACATCAGAATTATTGGATTCAATATTTCTATTCGCAGTTAATTTTGAATCTGCTGAATACATTTTTAAAGTCAATGGTATGCCTTTCATACCGCCTGGAATTTTTACTTTCAAAATGTCACCGGCAGGATTAGGATAAACATTTAATTCACTTTCATTATTTGTTAACGCACTTATGCTTGAAGGAAATGAACCGATGAATTGCAGAATTTCAAAACCACCCCGTCTTGCATTAACGAATACGCTATCCCTGAATTCAATGGAAACACTTGCATTAGGCACATTGGTGCCAAAAAATGAAGTAAGATAGCCATGTGTTGCAGCGGAAACATCAAACAAATGCAATCCGCCAAATTCGGAAATGGCAAGCAGGTTATTGTAATAATCAGTTACCCCGAAATCGGCACCGCCAAAGGAAGTACTGTCAGAAAATAAAAAAACAGGCGCCGTCGGATTTGACACATCATACGCATCATACCCTGTGTATTGCTGTAATGTGGTAAGCCAGGGAATAAATAACCGCTGCCCTGCTGTATCAACCGCAAGGCCGTTATGGTATGCGTGTGACCTTGGAATTGAATCAATCAATACCGGGTTTAATGGATTAGTAATATCATAAACACCAATATTAAGAGAATTAAGAACGAACAACGAATTGCCGTTAACAGCGAGTGAGCTTGCATTTCCAAACGGTGGCAGGTTCACTGCCTGAATTGTATTTGCATGAACAGGGGTGGCTGGAATAGTTACATCTATTATGTACAAAGAATCCGAACCTGTCATGTAAGCCGTAGAATTATTGACCAGAAGATCACCCACTGTTAAAAAAGAAGTGGATGGGATAACTGTTGAACCAAGCAGAGCAGGGGAACTGAAGTTCGATATGTCATAAACAGAAAAATATCCGCTTCCGCCTTCACCCATATATGCAAAAGTTCCGTTTACATCAAGCTGGTAAGCATAGCTGCCGGGATAAGCGGCTGAACCCACCTGCACGGGGTTAAGGACATTAGTGATATCAAATATTTTCATTCCCTGCTGCGAAATCACCAAATGATTGTTTGTGTATTTCATCTCGAATGTGGAAATAAGCGGTGAAAAGAATGATAATTCTGTTATGCTCTGCGCAGATGAGGAAAGACGCACACCCGATATAATGACGAAGAATGCGATAAGAAATAAGTTTTTCATGCTGATTAATAAAAATTAATTTTATTGAACAACTATTTTTACTGAAGTGACTTTTTCTCCGGCTTTGATCCTGCATTCATATACACCAGCCGGTATCTGATCACCTTCAATTTTAACCTGATGCAAACCTTTTGAAAAATCCCTGCTTGTTATATCTTTTATTTTTTTTCCGGTTACATCATAAATTAAAATTTCAATGGATTCACTTTTATCCAATTGAAAGGATAAATCCGAATGATCCGAAAACGGATTGGGTGACAATTGATAATTTATTTCCTGATCCTGGTTTTCAGTAATAGCCGTTGTTCCGTTTCCAAGGCGAATGATGGTCCCATTATCACACACAGCAAAACCATGCGTATTATCAAATAAATGGACATTGTTTATTTCGTTAACTGTATTTGTAATATCATTAAACCATGTTGTACCTCCATTGGTGGTATGAAACATAGTACCCGCTTCACCGCTGCACCATCCGTTGAGCGCATCCGTAAAATGCAAAGCGTTCATATCCGTATTGGTGTTAGGAGTGGTTTGCGCCAACCATGTATTTCCGCCATCGCTGGTAAAAAGCACTTCTCCATTGTCACCGCAGCTAAAGCCGTTAGTGGCATTTACAAACTGAATATCTTTAACATCACCGTTTGCGGGTATAACGTTCGTTGTAAAAGACTGCCCCTGGTTAAAGGTGCGCAAGCTGGTATTATTCCTCCCTCCAAAAAATCCATCCCCGATATGCTTAAAAAAAACTGCATCCAGCCTTTCGGACACCCCGGTAGTAAGCGTGTTCCATGTAATGCCTCCGTTGTATGTGCTGAGTGCAACTCCGAAATCACATCCTACAAAACCTGTATCCTGATTTAAAAAATAAAATGATTTTGCATCTCCCGGAACATTAGAAATAAAATTCCAGTTTGAGCCACCGTCTGTTGATTCCAAAAAATTACTGCCAAGCAACATGATTCCATGAGAAGAATTAAAGAAATAAAGAGCATTTATATCTTCGGTAGATCCGAGCGCGATTGGAGTAAATGTTACCCCGTAATCAGTGCTCATAAATAAAGTTCCATTATCACCACCAACTAATACCTTATTTATATCCGGCATCCAAACGCTTTCCAGTTTTGTGATCGTGGGTGAATTACAAACAATCCATGTGGATTGCGCTTTCATTACATGAGATGCTATCAGCATCGCTAAACTTATTATTACTTTTTTCATTGATTTTAAACTTATTATTTTAATTAATTAATCACCACTTTAGTTTGCCTGTTATCTTCTTGAGATTTTATATGTAAAATGTAAACGCCCTTCTGAAGAAGCGTAATATCCATTTCAAAATTATTTATTCTCATTCCGGCTGTTGCCTTTTTTATTAAAACTTCTCTGCCGGAAATATCCGTTAGCCGGATAGTAATCTCAGCGCTTTTACTGTTGTTTAATCTGATATTTATCTTATCCTGTGCTGGATTCGGAAAAACAACAAATGAAGTATTTTCAATTTCATTTATTCCCGTGGTTGGCGGGCTGTCATTTAAATACCTGCAAAGTACTAATCCATCAGTAAAACTGGAAGAAGAATAACCCGAAACTACGAGCCTGCCATCGTTTTGAAGCAATACTGCAAAGGCTTCATCATTATCATTTGCCACATCCGTTATGATATGTCCATTATCCCCGAATGTGGAATCCAATACACCATTGGATAAAAAACGTGAAAGTGAAATATCAATACTGGTGATGTATGCTTTTCCTGCTGTAACAATCTTTCCGTCAGGTTGCAGCACAAGGGAGTTAGCCTGGTTGTCAAACCCGTTAATATCCGAATAAACAATTCCTGTTGAATTAAAAGAAGTGTCTAATGTGCCTGTTGTATCAAACCGCATCACCACGTTATCATAATAAGTAAAGTTGCTGTACGTATATCCGGCAATTACAATTTTGCCATCAGGCTGAACGGCTATGCCCTGCCCTTCATCATCTTCGTTGTTGATGTTCGGAATGATGTAACCGATCCCGTTAAAAGTTGAATCAATCACTCCATTGGTATTATACCTTAAAACAAGAACATCATTAAATGTGGAAGAAGTATTTGAAAAACCTGTTAACACAATTTTACCGTCCTGCTGCAATGCAATTGCATTTGCTTCCTGTGTTTCTCCGTTTATATCCGTAATTACCTTACCATTGATTCCGAATGTGGAATCCAAAGAACCGTCCGTATTATATCTTAATAAGGCAATGTCTTTATCTGATAGAAATGTCCAACCCGTTACCACTATTTTACCATCAGGCTGCAAAACCATTGCATGACATGCATCACCGCTGTTTGTTCCAAAATCAGTAGATACTATTCCGTTAGTGCCAAAAGTTCAATCAATGGTGCCGTCCGGTTTATACCTGATTAAAGCTATATCAGAACTAACACCTGTATCATAATCGCCTGCAATAACTATTTTGCCGTCAGGCTGTACTGCAATTGCATTGCTGTAATCAGTGCTGAGGGTTATGCTTGTAATGACATTCCCCCCTGCTCCAAATGTGTTGTCGGGATTCCCGGTTGTATCAAACCGTGCCACATACATATCATATCCGGGACCGACTTCCACATACCCGGTAACAAGAATTTTTCCATCCGTTTGTTTTGCAATGGCATTTCCATAACTCACGCCTCCAGAAAATATCCCTGAAACAATTCCGTCATTATTAAAAGAGCTGTCTAAAATGCCAACTTGCGCACGAAGCTGGCTGAATATTAAAATACTGAAAATAGCTGAATAAACCTGTTTCATTTTTTTTATTATTTTGAGCTGAATTAAAAAATTATACCATCAAAGAGTAAAAGCCGGAAGAATATCCGGCTCATTACTCTTTACTAAACCTGGTTACTTTACTATGCTTAATTTTTTGTTGACAGTAAAAGTGTCAGCAGTAAATATTACGTGATACAAACCTGCGGGAAGATTCTCAACTGCAACTTTTTGGATTTCAGTATTATTTTCCAGTTGCTTAACAAAAACCTGCTTCCCGGTAATATCATACACTGTTACTTTAGCATCATCCTTTGCCATATTTTCCCCTAAAAGGATGCTGATTTCTTCGTTGGCAGGATTCGGGTAGAAAGTTACATCTGTGACATCAACATTCATATCTGATCCTGCAGTTCTCAAAGAAGCTGTAGTGAAAAATCTCCATGCTGACCATGGACCAGTATTACCACCTCCGCAAAGCGAACGCACTTTGAATTTATAATTTGATCCGCTGTTCAAACCTGTTATATCGAAAAAGGTATTGGTTGTACTTGATGTAAAATTAAAATCCACCGGGTTGCCGCTGGCATCTTCAACCCTCACACGATAAGAATTTGCACCTGTTGAATTCCAATTCAATCTTGCTCCTGAAGTTGTGATATTGGTTACAGTCAGACCCGTTGGTGCCACTGAGCAGCCACCCCCACCTGTGCCTCCCGAGGTAAAAAAGAAATAAGGAGACCAGTTTGAATGATCACCACCGCAATTTGTACGGACTTTAAATTTGTAATTTGCATTAGCAGTTAAACCGGACAAAGTGAAAGAAGTTCCGTTAATCGTTTGGCTGAACAAAAACGGGGTATTGTTACCTGAAGCATTTTGAACTTCAAATTTGTAAGAAGATGCACCTGCCACAGCATTCCATGAAAGAACAACTGTAGTTGCATTGGAACTGACGGCATTTAAGCCTGTGGGAATTGCACAATTCTGTGCGATACCCTGATTTGAAATTGCGAAAAAGCTTATGAACATCGCAATTAATGTAATTGATTTTTTCATTTTTTAAATTATTTATATGGTTTTATGTGTTTTACAGGTGCAAGTATAAGATCATACCATTCCGATAATTAATAAGAATGACTGATCGGGAAGAAGTTAATTTTAAATCGGAAAAATGTCAGGCTGAAATGACATATTAATAGATCATTTATTAAATAAATGAAGATTATTCCGCGACATTAAGCTTTGCCGAAGTTATTTTAAAGCAAAACGCGGTTGCGAAAGGTCTGAGTGAAGTAGATGACGAAGATTAATTAAAAATGCCGATGTCATTAGTGTGGTAAATGCTATCAAATAAATAAATATTCCTCCCCCCTAACAGACGGGATTTTGTTCTTTTAGCAAAAATTAGCGAGGTGGAAAACTGAACCATTATAGAAACAGTAAAAAAAATATGCTGCATTTGCCAAATTTAGTGTGAATTAGTGTGTTTTTAGTCACAATTACTGTGTTATTACTGTGTTATTAGTGTGGAATTACTATGCAATTAGTGTTTTATAAAAAATTAAAGAATCTTCAAATTGTGTTTTTACCAAAAAATAGTGTGAAAACAGTGTTTTTTGATTTGTTTTTTGGTTTCAAAACGATGTAATAGTGTTTTTTTCAAAAAAATAGCGTGAAAATTGTGTTTTTGGATGGGATTTTGTGTTTCAAAACGGTTCAATTGTTTTTTAAACAAAAAAATAGCGTGAAAACTTTGTTTCCGCATGTGCACTTGTTTATCACCCATTGTTTGGAAGATGCTTAACCAGGAAGTTAATTGAAAAATAAGAAGTTATACATAAGAAAATCAAAGGTTAACAGCCTTAACGTATAAAATAACTTTTTTAAATTCTCCTAAAGCGTTTTAGGCCTTTTACATCCAGTTCAGCAGGATGCATTTTTATAGAGAAGCCCTTTAGGAAACTTATAAAAGGCTACTCAAGCGAGAAAATATGGGGTGTCTCTATAACATTCAATGAATTAATAGCTTAAGGTCACACTTTTGGAAAAGTTTATTAATGATAAAAAATCTTGAATGAAAAAGTTAGAAATTGGAAAGGTTTGGTCTACCGAGAGAAAAGCCGCTTGAAGCGGCTTTCGTTTTTTAGTCGGGTATAACAGGGTACAACATTTAAAAACAGGTATTGTAAGATTTTGTTGTGCCTGTAAAATTCCGATTGATATTTTGGTGATAAAAAAGAAGGTTTATAGCAACCCGTAGTTTACTGCTTTTTTTATCAGCATTGCAGTATTGCTCACCTCAAATTTTGCCAGCAGATTTTTTCTGTGTGTGTCAACCGTATACGCGCTTACAAATATTTTTACAGCAATATCATTATTGGTAAATCCTTCCGAAATTAATTGCAGAATTTCTTTTTCCCTCCTTGTTAAAGTGGGCGGTTCATCGGCTGATGATTCAAAAGCATTGTTGCTGATGCCTGTGCTGAAATACATTTTTCCTGAAAGCACGGTTTGAATGGCTTCCTCTATTTCTTCTTTATCGGCACTTTTTAACAAGTAGCCGGATGCGCCATTTTTTATCATCTCGGAAACATAACTTCTTTGTTTAAAAGTGCTGAGGGCAACCACATGAATGGCAGGAAATTCTTTTTTTATTTTTTCGCATAGCTCAATTCCGCTGATTTCGGGCATATTAATATCCACAAACGCAATCTGAATGGAATACAACCGTAATGCTTCAATTGCTTCACTGGAATCGCTTGCTGTTGCAGCCAGATGCACGGCAGGAATTTTTTCCAGGATGGCTCTCATACCTTCTATTACCATGCTGTGGTCATCCACCACTATAATATTTATTAAAGAACTTTCCGGCATAAGTTAGTCTGGAATTTCGATTATAATGGATGTTCCTTTTCCAATTTCAGATTCAATATTCCAAGTACCTTTTAGATAATCTACTCTTGATTGCACGTTTTGCAAACCTGTTCCCTTAATGATTTTAAGTTGATTTTTATCAAAACCTTTTCCGTCATCTTCAATGGTAAGGTTAAGGATATTTTCATTTTCAGAGAGCTGGATGAAAATGTTTTTTGCATCTGCATGTTTAATTGCATTGTTTGTTAACTCTTGTATGATGCGATAAAGGATGACCTCAACAGATTTTTCTAACGGTTGTGTTATACCTAATTGTGTGAATTTTATTTTAACAGATTTGCTTTCATTAATTCCATCACAGTAATCCTTTATGGCTTCATTCAACCCGAATTTTAATAGCGCTTCGGGCATCATATTATGCGCTACCCTCCGCATTTCGGCAATGGCGCTGTCTAACTGAGAGATAAATTTATTAAAAAAACCAGCGTTTTGTCCCGGAACAGTTATATTATCCTTCATAGCTGATACATTTAATTTGATGCCGCTTAACATTCCCCCCAATCCATCATGCAGGTCTTTTGCAATGCGTGCGCGTTCGGCTTCCTGCCCTTGCATGATGCTGGTTAATGCTACTAATTGTTTTTCTTTTTCAAAAATGATTTTTCTTTTCCTGTATTGAAAAATAAACAGGAACAGCCCCCCGATGAATACTAAAAATATCAGTGCTGCCAATACAATGAATATGATCAGCCCGGTTTGCCCCATATCAACCCAATAGTAAACAAAATATACATGCTATAATTTAAAGCTGTTGCTGTCCACGCAATGGTTGTAAAAATGTCCATGTTTTTCATTAGCTCATTATACAATCCAAAAAATGGAAATGTACCGAGATAAAAAACGAGCAATCCCAATGCAATCCAGAATATCGTTTGCTTTTTAAACGCTAATATTTTTTCTGAGTTTGCAAACTCGATAAAAAAAAGAATGAGGTAAACCAAAATAAACAGGTTGCCCACCGTATAAGAAAGTGAGTCAAAATAATAATTTGTTGTATCAATCAGGGTTTTCTCCAATGCCAGGGCTGTAATGTATGCAGCCGCACCCACCACTATTATTTTCTTTTTGCTGCCGATAAGTATTTTATAAAAAAACCAATTGATAAAGAGTATTTCGATAGAAGCTACTATTTGATTTACAAATGGAACCTCTTCTTTCATTTTAAAGAAAACTAAAAAATGAGTGCTTAGTTCAAAAATAAGAATGATCAGCAGGTAGATGACAAACCACTTAAAATAATTATGCTTCCATTTATTCCATGTCAGGCAACCCGCGATAGCTGCCAACGCTTCAGCAGCTATCAGGTACTGCGTAAATAAAAAAATGGAGTGGCGCATAAATTTTTTAAATAATTAATGACCAAACGCGGTTCCTCCGCATATTGGAGGACATAGAGTTCCATGATTTTTTCCTCCCATAAGTGCTACAAAAGTAGTATCATATACATTAATACTATCTAACGAACAATCCGAAATGCCTTCAAGATTAAAATCAATATGAAATGGTTCTCCTGACACCCCACTGGGCCGATCAAAAGTAGGAATCATAAATACAGTGTGCATCAATGAAAATGCAGGTGGTACACCTATCAAATCAGATAAAAAGGGTGGATCTGTTGGCCCTGTTGAGGGTATTGTTTCCGGATACCTTGCATAATAAATACGTATACCCAACTTTATTGGCGGCTGGCAATTACATGTTCTGTTTTCTATTTCCCAGATAAATCTTTTTAAAGTATCTAGTGCAAACCAAACCGAGTTTGCGTCCGCAGCAGGGTACACCCTCCTATCAAGATCGGGATCATGATCTTGTGCATCTCGTGTAGCCTTAAAGTTAAGTGCCATTTGGTTGAGTAAACTTCCATTTATAAGATGAAATGGTGGCGCTCCTGAATAGTCTGTGCAAATACAGTTGCAATCACCCGATGTGGTGGGGCATGGTGAGGTAACACCTCGTTCAGACTCTCTGGAATAGGCAGCACGTTCAGTCCCTCTGGAATAGTAGGTATAAGCGAGCGTTACTATCAGTATTGCATTTAATACCAATGAAAATTTGTAAATACTTTTTTTGTTTTCCATGACGATTAGATTTTTTAGTTATAATTTTTTTGACAAACATAGATACTTGATATATACAAAAAACACTTTCTTAAAAAATACCAGTTTTCAGGGAGTTTTAAAAATGACGGTTTAACGGTATTGTGCAGCACGATTTATAAACACAGATTTGCAGCGTTAAAAAAACATTAACCGGACGAAGCCGAAAATCCGAAGAAGAGTAGGCAAAAAAATATAATAAAATGGAAAAAAGTAACAGCAGAAAGGAATTACCACCGGAAGGTAGTTCGGGGCATAGCCAACTGCAACAAAAAAAGACAGCAGATCCTATCCAGGTGTTTGCGAAAAATTTTGGCGATGCACCCAAGGGTACATCCGGTGTGAGTACATTAAGAAGGTTGATTGTAGCTGAAGCGAACAGCGTTAATTTAAACACTAAGAAAGGAGGAGAAAAATCATGAGTTACTGGATTGTAAATTTCCGAGGACATGGGACTTTTGATCTGCATGTAAATTTCCCAGAAGGAGCAGTTAATCGGGATAGTATAGTTTTTGCAAACATTTGTGAAATTGCACATATACCCGGAGTACCTGGCGATACCCCCTGGATGGGTGATGCAGCAATGGAAATTCGAAATATTGTACCACAGAATACTCATTCTGTCGTTTTTAAAGTTGAGATAGCATGGGGATCCGATCTAGATTTTCGAATGTTTATTGAGATTAACTAATTCTTTAAAAAAGATCTGGCAGACTAATCTTTATTTGCCAGATCTTTTAAACAAACAGAAGATAACGAAAAGGAGCAAGCCGAAAATCCAAACAAAGAGTAAGCAAAAATCAAAAAATAAATAAAATGAAAAAATTATTTTTAAAACTACTTATTATTTCAAGTACAATCTTTTTTTTGTTTGGTTGCAAAAACCAAGGTTCGATTTCTGATATTAGTAAAGATGCTTGTGACAAATGGTTCGCTTCTAAACTAGACACAATTTATAAAAAGTTTGACAAAGGAGATATGCTTAAAGAAGTAAAAGAAAAAGAAGTGCGCATTGCTGAGCAGGTATTGTCGAACTGCAAAACAATACTTTTTAATAAACAAAGAGCAAAGAGTAAAGATAGTGTTCAGGTGCAACTTATAGATACCACTGTAAGGGAAGAAATAATAGAAAATGAAAACTTTAATAATAATTTGATGAGCTTAATAGAGCAAAAGGCTAACAAAATTGATCCGGAAAATAATATGGAGTCAAAAGAAATAGAAGTGGCATTTACAGTTAGCCGCTACAATAATTCTTCCTGCCCAACAGATAAGGGTTGTAAATTGATTAAAATAGGAAAAAATTCTAATTGTTTGTGCCCTCTGCCGCGTCCATAATATTATCAGCCAAATAAATCATTCTTATAAGGTTTTAGAGTAAAGGCCAATTTAAATAGCTTCGCTCACCACCTCACGTTCGTGTAGCAAGCTTATTACATTATCTTTTGATGATCTTTGCAAAAAGAAGAATATAATGGAAGTCATCTGCCTTCAGGACGCGGCATTTTATACTTTGGTTGAAGAAGTTGTAAAGCGTGTTAAAGAAAAACAAAATATAAATCAGGACAAATGGATTTCCGATGCGGAAGCTATACCATCCTGAAGAACTGCCTGATGCAACAAGAACAAGCATCGAAAAAAAAATCGCAGGAAAAGTTCAAAAAAGAGCAGCAAAAGAAAAATCAGAAAATGAAATCAGCAATAGACAAAAACGCGCCTATTATCTTATTTACGATCACAAATACCGTGAGCAACAACAGGCTTCAAAAGAAATTCTTACAGGTAACATAACTCCTCAACAAAAAATGCTTGATGAAATTGATACTATAAAAGAACAGCAAAAAGATTCCAAGCAGAAAACTTTTCGGGAAAGGTTAGAACAGGCGCAGCAAAATATGAGAGAAGAAAATGAAAATGATTTATCCCATGAGCAAGTGAGACGAAATAAATTGTTTGATCAATTTATGAAGAACAATCCTGACTGATTATTTTAGCACAAGTAATATTGATATTTGTCTTGAATATTACGAAAGAACTATAACTTTTCAAAATCCCGATAAACGGTAAATCTTACTCAAAAAATATTAATCCTATGAAACAAAAAAGCTTAATTGATACTAAGTCTCTTTCCAAGCCAATAGTAAAATTGATAGATGTAATTAGTCGAGCTATAGGTACGATTTATGAGCCCATTAAGATTGAACGAAATGCTAGGGCAAATGCTGTTGCTAAAATTATTAATGCAAAGGCAGATATTGAAGTAAACGAGATTGAGGCGAGAGCGTTAAAAAGATTTGTTGAAACAGAAACAAAGAAACAAAAGAACATTGAGTCAATAGTACAAAAATCGATTCTTTTTTTGCCTCAGGAAGTGTCTTCTAAAGAAAAGCCAGATGAGGATTGGATAACCGATTTTTTTGAGTTAAGCCAAAATTGCAGCAATGAGCAAATTCAGACTGTATGGGCAAAACTGCTTGCAAATGAAGTCGATAAACCTGGCTCTTTTTCCAGGAAAACTTTGCATGTTTTAAAAATACTTAGTTCGGAGGACGCCAATAGATTCACTGACTTTTGTGGTCACCTCTTAAAAATAGAAGATTCCATCTCATATACTCACTCACTCATTGTATTAACAGATAAAGACTGGTATGATACAGATAAGGGGTGGTGGATTACCAGAGAAGACCTTTTAATATTATTTAATCTCGATTTGATTTTCGATCATGATGTCGGTTTGGCGAAAGATGAAAAGTTTTTATTAGTAGATAGAAAAGGAAAAAATTATGAAACGGTGCCATCAAATAACCTTACGATCCTTCTTTGGTCTCTTACAAAAGTTGGAATAGAGCTGTTTAGTGTGATCAACCCACCAATAAACAATACTTATATTAAATCTTCGATTAAGTATTTAAGATCATGTGGAGTTAAGATAAAACCAGTAAAATAATAGTTTCATCATCTTTTAAAGTTATCTATAAAACATTGAGCCGAATAGGTAAATTATTCGGCTCATTTTTTCTTTACTTTTGAGCCGAATAAGTTTATATTTGGCTCATGAAATATAATTGGCAACAAAAAGATTGGCCTGAATTCAGGTATGATCTTGAAGATGTAGAAGATGCCCTCTTTGCTTTTGCGGAAGAAACGGGCCATATCAGCGGTATTCTTAAGGGAATGCCCGAAGATGTACAGACGGAAACAATCATTAATATAATGGTTTCAGAAGCGATTAAGACCTCAGAAATTGAAGGGGAATATTTGAGCAGACCCGATGTTATTTCCTCCATCCGTAATAATCTTGGACTGAATAAAAAACAAGAAAAGGTAAAAGATAAAAAAGCGGGAGGTGCCGGAGAATTAATGGTTGCTGTTCGTAA
>Ga0134123_10000258_pt1 | contig 36467 bp, 2 predicted proteins | sample KB303_FD_96460 | JGI IMG/M metagenome (GOLD analysis project Ga0134123, IMG submission 96460) | Terrestrial soil microbial communities without Nitrogen fertilizer from Kellogg Biological Station, Michigan, USA - KB3-0-3 | ecosystem: Environmental > Terrestrial > Soil > Unclassified ...
CGACCACGGCCTGGCGCACTCCGGGGTGAGCCGCCAGCGCGGCCTCGATCTCCCCCAGCTCGATGCGGAAGCCCCGCACCTTCACCTGGTGGTCGATCCGCCCCAGGTACTCCACTGTGCCGTCCGCCAGCCAGCGCACCAGGTCGCCCGTGCGGTAGGAGCGCTCCCCGGGCTCGCCACGGAACGGATCGGGCACGAGCTTCCCGGCGGTCAGCTCCGCACGGCCCAGGTAGCCGCGGGCGAGCTGGACGCCGCCGAGCCACAGCTCGCCAGCCACCCCCACCGGCACCGGGCGCAGCTCGCGGTCCACCACGTAGAGCCGCGTGTTGGCGATGGCGCGGCCGATCGGCACCAGGCCGCGGACGTCGCCCCGCGCGCACGGCCACCAGGTCACGTCCACCGCCGCCTCGGTCGGACCGTAGAGGTTGTGCAGCTGCGCCCCGAAGCGCGCGAAGAAGCGCTCCGTCAGGTCGAACGGCAGGGCCTCGCCGCTGCAGATCACCCGCCGCAGGCTCGCGCACCGCTCGGCCGGCGCATCGCTGACGAAGGCCTGGAGCATGGAGGGGACGAAGTGCAGGGTGGTGATCCCCTCCCGCTCGATGACCTCGGCCAAATAGCCGGGGTCCTGGTGCCCGCCCGGCCGCGCCACCACCAGCCGCGCGCCGGCGAGCAGCGGCCAGAAGAACTCCCACACCGAGACGTCGAAGCTGAACGGGGTCTTCTGGAGCACCCGGTCGTCCGCCGTCAGCCCGAAGGCGTCCTGCATCCAGAGGAGCCGGCTGCGGATGGCCGCGTGCGTGTTCATCGCCCCCTTGGGCCGGCCGGTCGAGCCGGAGGTGTAGATCACATAGGCCAGATCCGCCGGAGCGACGGCCACGCCCGGCCGCTCCGCGCTCTCGGAAGCGAGCGCCTCCAGGTGCCCCTCCCGGGTGATCACCACGGGCGTGCGGCTGTCCTCGACCATGAAGGTGATCCGCTCGCGCGGATAGCCCGGGTCGAGCGGCAGGTACGCGGCTCCCGCCTTGAGGATGCCCAGCAGCGAGACCACCATCTCGGCGGAGCGCTCCAGGTAGACCCCCACGGTCACGCCCGGGCCGGCGCCGAGCCGGCGCAGCCGGTGCGCCAGGCGGTTGGCCCGCTCGTCGAGCTCGCGGAAGGTCAGGCGCTCTCCCTCGAAGACGACGGCCACGGCGCCGGGCGTGCGGTCCACCTGGGCTTCGACCAGATCGTGCAGGGCGGTGCCCGGCGCGTCCCAGGCCACGGCGGTGTCGTTCCATCCCTCCAGGACCTGCCGGCGCTCCGTCTCGGACAGGACCGGCAGCGCCCAGAGCTCGTCGTCGGCACCGGCCTGGGCCAAGCCCTCCAGCAGAGTCCCGAGCCATCCCAGGATCCGCTCGACCGCGGCGCCGTCGAAACGGCCGCGGTCGAACAGGGCGCGCAGGCGCATGGCGGCTCCCGGCGCGGCGATCAGGGTCAGCGGATAGTTGTTCCGCTCGACATAGCGAACGGACTCCACCCGCAGGGACTCCTCGCGCTCGGCGAGCGCCTCCTCCACCGGGTAGTTGAGGAAATCGAGAATGCTCTCGAAGAGCGGCAGGCCGCGAGCCTCGCTCCAGCCCTGCACCTGGGCCAGCGGCGTGTGCTCGTGGCCGCGCTGCTCGAGCTGGCGCTCCTGGAGGGCCTGGAGCCAGACTGCGAGCCGGGCGCGCGGCTCGACCCGCACCCGCACGGGCAGGGTATTGATGAACAGTCCGATCATCTCGTCCGAGCCCGGCAGGCCGGCGGGCCGGCCCGAGGAGACGCCTCCGAAGACCACGTCGTCCTCGCCGGAGATCCGGGCCAGCAGAGCCGCCCAGGCGCCTTGGAGCATGGTGTTCAGCGTCACTTGATGGCGCCGTCCCGCGGCCCGGAGGCCGGCGGTGACCGCCGCCGGAAGCTCCAGGACCCGCTCCTCTCCTTCTCCCGCTCCGTTCTGCGGGCGGTCAACACCCAGAGGGGTCGGGGCTGTGAAGCCGGCCAGGGTGCGGCGCCAGAAAGCTTCGGCGCCGGCCGCGTCCTGCCGCGCGAGCCAGTCGACGAAATCGCGGTACGGCCGCGGCGCCGCGGGCTCGGAGGCGTCGCCCCGGCGGATCCGCTCATACAGGACGAAGACCTCTCCCAGGACCCGCGGCACGGACCAGCCGTCGAGCAGGATGTGATGGTGGCTCCAGACCATCTGCCAGGAGCCGTCGCCCAGATCGGCGAGGGTCAGGCGCATCAGCGGGGCCTGCGCGAGATCGAAGCCGCGCTCGCGGTCCTCGGCGAGGTCCGCGTCTTCCCGCCGGACGAGAGGGATCTCCGCCGTCCGGGCCACGGCCTGGAGCGGCTGATCGAGACCCTCCCAGACAAACGCCGTACGCAGGATCGGATGGCGCTCCAGGACCCGCTGCCAGGCGGCCGTGAAGGCCCGGAGGTCGAGGTCTCCGCGCAGCAGGCAGGAGATCTGCTGGACGTAGAGGTCCGAGCCGGGCTCGCGCAGCGCGTGGAAGAGCAGGCCCTGCTGGGTGGGGGCGAGAGGATAGACATCCTCCGCATCGGGACGGGCGGCCAGGAAGCGCTCGCGTGCCGCCGGGTCCAGGGCGGGCAGGACCGGGACGATCGGGGCCACGGTTTCCGCGGCGATCTCTCCCGCTTCCGCGCCAATGAGGGCCGCGAGCCCTTCGACGGTCGGCCGCTCGAAGATCTGTCGCGGCGTCAGGCGCAAGCCGATGCGGGGCGCCCGCGAGACGATCTGCAGGCTGAGGATCGAGTCGCCGCCCAGCTCGAAGAAGTTGTCCCGGACGCCGACGCGCTCGAGCCGCAGCACCTCGGCCCAGAGGTCCGCCAGGGACTGCTCGGCCGGAGTCCGCGGCGCCACGTACCCGGCAGAGCCCTCGGCGCGGTCCGCGGCATCGGGCGCCGGCAGGGCCTTGCGGTCCACCTTGCCGTTCGGCGAGAGCGGCAGCGTATCGAGCCAGACGAACGCCGCGGGCACCATGTGCTCGGGCAGGCGCTCGGCCAGGAACGCGCGCAGCTCGGCGAGACCGGGCTCCTCCGGACGGGTCTCCGGCACCGCGTAGGCCACCAGCCGCTTGTGGCCGGCGTCTTCGCGGACCACGACCACGGCCTGGCGCACCCCCGGGTGCGCCGTCAGCCCGGCCTCGATCTCCCCCAGCTCGATGCGGAAACCCCGCACCTTCACCTGGTGATCGATCCGCCCCAGGTACTCCACCGTGCCGTCCGCCAGCCAGCGCACCAGGTCGCCCGTGCGGTACGCGCGCTCCCCGGGCTCACCACAAAATGGATCGGGCACGAGCTTCCCGGCGGTCAGCTCCGGACGGCCCAGGTAGCCGCGGGCGAGCTGGACTCCGCCGAGCCACAGCTCGCCGGCCACGCCCACCGGCGCCGGCCGCAGCTCACGGTCCACCACGTAGAGCCGCGTGTTGGCGATGGCGCGGCCGATCGGCACCAGGCCGCGGACGTCGCCCCGCTCGCACGGCCACCAGGTCACGTCGACGGCTGCCTCGGTCGGGCCGTAGAGGTTGTGCAGCTCCGCCCCGAAGCGGGCGAAGAAACGCTCCGTCAGGTCGAACGGCAGGGCCTCGCCGCTGCAGATCACCCGCCGCAGGCTCGCGCACCGCCCGGCCGGCGCCGCGCTGACGAAGGCCTGGAGCATGGAGGGCACGAAATGCAGGGTGGTGATCCCCTCCCGCTCGATGGCCTCGGCCAGATAGCGAGGGTCCTGGTGCCCGCCCGGACGCGCCACCACCAGGCGGGCGCCGGTCAGCAGAGGCCAGAAGAATTCCCACACCGAGACGTCGAAGCTGAACGGGGTCTTCTGCAGCACCCGGTCCTCGGCCGTCAGCCCGAAGGCGTCCTGCATCCAGAGGAGGCGGCTGCGGATGGCTCCGTGCGTGTTCATCGCCCCCTTGGGACGGCCGGTCGAGCCGGAGGTGAAGATCACGTACGCCAGGTCCAGCGGATCGAGAGGGACTTCCGGACGCGCCGCGCTCTCTGCGGAGATCGCCGCGCGGTCGCGCTCCCAGTCGAGCACCGTGGCCGCGAGCCCTTGCGGTGCCGTGCCGCGGGTGAGGACCACGGGCGCGCGGCTGTCCTCGACCATGGCGGCGATCCGCTCGCGCGGATAGCCGGGATCGAGCGGCAGGTAGGCCGCGCCCGCCTTGAGGATGCCGAGCAACGAGACCACCATCTCGGCGGAGCGCTCCAGGTAGACCCCCACGGTCACACCCGGCCCGGCGCCGAGCCCGCGCAGCCGGTGGGCCAGGCGGTTGGCCTGCTCATCGAGATCGCGGTAGGTGAGGCTCTCTCCCTCGAACACCACGGCCACGGCGCCGGGCGTGCGGTCCACCTGGGCCTCGACCAGCTCGTGGAGGGTGGTCCCCGGCGCACCCCAGGCCACGGCGGTGTCGTTCCACCCTTCCAGGACCTGCCGGCGCTCCGCCTCGGGCAGGATCTCCAGGCTTCCCAGCGCGCGCTCGGCGCCGGCCTCGACCATGCCCTCCAGCAGCGCGGCCAGGTGCCCCAGCAGGCGCTCGACCGTGGCCCCGTCGAGCCGTCCGCCGTCGAACAGGGCGCGCAGCCGCATCTGGCGGCCCGGCATGGCGATCAGGGTCAGGGGATAGCCGTTCTTCTCGACGAAGCGCACCTCGTCGATCCGCAGGCTCTCCTCCCGCTCCGCCAGGGCCTCCTCGACCGGGTAGTTGACGAAGTCGAGGAGGCTCTCGAACAGCGGCAGCCCCCTCTGGACCTCGCTCCACCCCTGGATCTGCGCCAGCGGCGTGTGCTCATGGCTGCGCTGCGCGGCGCCGCGCGACTGCAGCTCGCGCAGCCAGGGCGCCAGGGGGTCGCGGGCTGCGGTGCGCGCCCGCACGGGCAGGGTGTTGATGAACAGGCCGATCATCTCTCCGGAGCCCGGCAGGCCGGCCGGCCGGCCCGAGGTGACGCCGCCGAAGACCACGTCCTCGTCTCCCGAGTAGCGCGCCAGGAGCAGGGCCCAGGCGCCCTGGAGGAGCGTGCTCAGCGTCACCTGGTGCTGCCGCGCGAAGGCGCGCAGCGCGCCGGTCAGGCGGGCGGGAAGACGGGTCTCCCGCTCTCCCCCCGCGACCGCCTCCCCGCGCGGACGATCCACCGCGAGAGGAGTGGGCGCGGTGAAGCCGGCCAGGGCGCCGCGCCAGAAGGCCTCGGCTCCGGCCGCGTCCTGCCGCGCCAGCCAGTCGATGAAATCGCGGTACGGCCGCGGCGCCACGGGCTCGCCGGCGTCGCCCCGGCGGATGCGCTCGTAGAGGGTGAACACCTCGACCAGGACCCGCGGCACGGACCAGCCGTCGAGCAGGATGTGGTGGTGGCTCCAGACCACCCTCCAGGAGCCGTACCCGAGGTCGATCAGGGTGAGCCGCATCAGGGGCTCGCGGGACGGATCGAAGCCGCGGCGGCGGTCCTCGGCGAGCAGGGCCTCCAGGAGCTCCGCGCGGCGCTCCTCCGGCTCCGCGCTCCAGTCCAGGCATCCGGCCGGCAGCTCGACGCCGCGGGCCACGGCCTGGAGCGGCGCGTCCAGCCCTTCCCAGAGGAAGCGCGTGCGGAGGATCGGATGGCGGGCCACCACCCGGCGCCAGGCGGCCGCGAAGGCGTCCACATCGAGGTCTCCCGCCAGAGAGCAGGAGATCTGCTGCACGTAAGCGCCCTCGCCGGGAGCGTGCAGCGCATGGAAGAGCAGGCCCTGCTGCACCGGGGCGAGGGGATAGACGTCCTCCAGCGCGGCGTCGGCGGCGAGCAGGCCCGCGCGGAGGGTTGCATCCAGGGGTAGCAGCGCGGGCACGGCCGGCGCCGCGAGCTCCGCCTCCGGCGCCTCCGCCAGCAGGGCCGCGAGCCCGGCCACGGTCGGATGATCGAAGAGCTGCCGCGGGGACAGGGGCAGGCCGGCGCGGGCCGCCCGCGAGATCACCTGGAGGCTGAGGATCGAGTCGCCGCCCAGCTCGAAGAAGTTGTCGTGGACGCCCACCCGCTCGACGCGCAGCACGCCGGCCCAGAGACCGGCCAGCTCCTTCTCCACCGGAGTGCGCGGCGGCACCCAGTCGGCCTCGAGGCCGGCACCGGCCCCGGGGCTGCCCTGTGCCAGGGCTTTGCGGTCCACCTTGCCATTGGGCGTGAGCGGCATCTCGTCGACCAGCACGAAGGCGGACGGCACCATGTGCTCGGGCAGGCGCTCGGCCAGGAAGGCGCGCAGCTCGGCGGCCCCCGGCTCCCGCTCCTCCGCGGGCACGAGCCAGGCCACGAGCCGCTTCTGGCCCGTCGCCTCCTGCCGCGCCACCACCACGGCCTGGCGGACCGCGGGATTGGCGGCCAGCGCCGCCTCGATCTCCCCCAGCTCGATGCGGAAGCCGCGGATCTTCACCTGGTGGTCGATGCGTCCCAGGTACTCCAGCTCCCCGGCGGGCAGCCAGCGCACGAGGTCGCCGGTGCGATACAGGCGCGCTCCCGGCCGCTCCCCGAACGGATCGGGGACGAAACGGTCGGCCGTGAGGTCGGGGCGACCCAGGTAGCCGCGGGCGAGCCCTTCCCCGCCGATCCACAGCTCGCCGGCCAGGCCCGCCGGGGCCAGACGCAGCTCCGCATCCACCACGTAGAGGCCGGTGTTGGCGATGGCGCGGCCCAGGGTCACGGGAGCGCCGGGCGCGATGCGCCGCACCGCGGACCACACCGTGGTCTCGGTCGGGCCATAGAGGTTCCAGAGCGACCCGCAACGACCGGCCAGCTCGGCCGCCAGCTCGACCGGCAGGGCCTCGCCGCCGCAGAGCGCCGCGAGCCCCGGTGCCGGCTCCCATCCCGCATCGAGCAGCAGGCGCCAGGTCGAGGGGGTCGCCTGCAGGGCCGTGGCGCCGCTCGCCGCCAGCAGCCGCGCCAGGCGCGCGCCGTCCGCCGCCACCTCGCGCGGGGCGAGCACCACGCGGGCGCCGACCGCGAGCGGCAGGAACAGCTCCAGGCCGGCGATGTCGAACGAGAGCGTGGTCACGGCCACCAGCACGTCGTCCGCCGTGAGCCCGGGCTCCTCTGCCATGGAGAGCAGGAAGTTGACGATGGCCCGGTGGTGGACGCCGACGCCCTTGGGGCGGCCGGTGGAGCCGGAGGTGTAGATCACGTAGGCGAGGGACCCGTCGCACACCCTTCCGCCGGAATAGGGGGCACCCCCTCGCTCCTGATCCAGGCGGACGATCCGTACCGGCGCGAGGCCCTCGAGGTCGGCGGCCAGACTTTCCCCGGTGAGGAGGAGCGGAGCGCCGCTGTCGGTCAGCATCCAGGCGAGGCGCTCCCGCGGATAGGCGGGATCCATCGGCACGTAGGCGCCGCCGGCCTGCAACACGGCGAGCAGGCCCACGAGCATCTCCGGCGAGCGGTGGACGCAGAGGCCGACCGGGACGTCCGGCCCGACGCCCAGATCCCGCAGGTGGCTCGCCAGGGCGTGAGCGCGCCGCGCCAGCTCGCCGTAGGTCAGCTGCTCCCCGGCGCAGACCAGGGCCACGGCGTCCGGCGTCCGCTCCGCCCGGGCCAGGAACAGCCCGTGGAGAGTCGGCTCGGACGGCAGCTCGACGGCCGTGTCGTTCCACTCGTGGAGGAGCAGATGCCGCTCGATCGGGTCGAGAGGCGCGAGATCCTCGACGAGCCGATCCGGGTCCTCCAGGAGGCGGCGCAGGACGGCGGCGAGCCGGCCGAGCAGGCGCTCCGCGTCGCGGGCGTCGAAGCGGCGCGGGTCCCAGGCCAGGGACAGGCGCAGGAGCGGACCGGGCATGGCCACCAGGACCAGCGGGAAATTGGTCTTCTCCCAGTGCCGCACGTCGCTGATCCGCAGGCTCCCCCCCTCCTGGCGCAGGGAGTCGGCCACGGGGTAGTTCACGAAATCGAGGAGGCTCTCGAACAGCGGCACGCCGCGCGGCGCTTCGCTCCACGCCTGCACCTGGGCGAGCGGCGCGTGTTCGTGCTGGCGCTGCTCCACCTGGGCGGCCTGCAGCTCGCGCAGCCACGGCAGGAGCGCCGCGCCGCCGTCGATCCGCAAGCGCACCGGCAGGGTGTTGATGAACATGCCCACCATGCGCTCGGCGCCGGGCAGATCGGCCGGGCGGCCCGAGGTCACCGCACCGAAGACCACGTCCGCCGCGCCGCCGGCCCGGGAGAGGAGCAGCCCCCAGGCGGCCTGGAGCAGGGTGTAGACCGTCAGGTCGTGCCGGCGCGCGAAGTCCTGGAGCGCGGCGGTCTCGGCCGCAGTCAGATCGAGCCGGCTCTCCCCCAGGTCCGGGGTGTCCACGGCGGCGCCAACCTCCGGCTCGCGGCCCAGGCGGATCGGGGCGCGAAAGCCCTGGAGGGCGTGGCGCCAGTACGCCTCCGCCGCCGCGCGGTCCTGCTTCTGCAGCCACTGCACGTAGTCGCGGAACGGACGGACGGGCCTCGCGTCGACCGGCTGGCCGGCACGCAACGCCTCGTAGGCCGCGAAGACCTCGCGCAGGATCGCAGGCCGCGACCAGCCGTCGAGGATCAGGTGATGGTGGGTCCAGACGAAGCGCCAGGCCCGCTCGGCCACGCGGATCAGGATGATCCGCAGCAGCGGCGGACGGGCAGGATCGAACCCGCAGGCCCGCTCGCGCTCGAGCAGGTTCCGCAACTCCTCCTCCCGCCGGTCCGCGTCGAGGTCCCGAGCATCGAGCCGCTCGCAGGCGAGCTTCAGCGTGCGATAGACGACCTGGAAGGGCTCGTCCCGCTTGTCGGCCACGAAGGCCGTGCGCAGGATGGTATGGCGATCCAGCACCGCCTGCCAGGCGCGCTCGAACGCGTCCTCGTCCAGGTCCCCCTCCAGCCGGCCGCTCACCTGGAGCACATAGGTGCCCGACTCCGGCGCGTGCAGGGCGTGGAACAGCATGCCCGCCTGGGCGGGAGAGAGCGGATAGATGTCTTCGACCAGGTTCTTCTTGGCGCTCATGTCTATTCGTCCATCACGGCGACGTTCAGCTCGGCCAGGAGGTCGTCCAGCTCGCCCTGGTCGAAGCCCATATCGGGGAAATCGGAGGGAGTGAACGCGGCAGCGTCGGAGATCCCGATCAGCTCCCGCAGAGAGGCGAGGAATCGCGCGGCCAGCTTTTCGATGGTGTCGCGGCGGTGGCAGGCCTCGCCGTAGGCCCAGCCCACCTGGAGCTGGCCGTCGATCACCGCGGCGTTGATCTCCAGGAGGTGGCGCCGGGGCTGGCGCGGACCGCGGCTGCGGCCCACCGGCTCGGCGGCCGGGCTCAGCCAGGCGTCCGCGGCGCGGCCGGCGTCGAGCTGCCCCAGGTAGTTGAAGAGGATCTCGGCCGGGCGCCGCGGACGCAGGCTCGCGCGCACCTCGGGATCCGGATGGAGGTAGCGCAGGAGCCCATAGCCCACGCCGTGGCCCGGGATGGAGCGGAGCCGCTCCTTGACCGCCTTGAGCGCTTCGCCGGGCGCGGCCCCGTCCCCCACCTCCAGGACCACGGGGCAGATCGAGGTGAACCATCCCACGGTGCGCGACAGGTCGAGATCCGGGAAGAGATCCTCGCGGCCGTGCCCTTCCGTCTCCAGGCGCAGAGCTCCGCCGCCGGCCCACTCCAGGACGGTGCGAGCCAGGGCGGTCAGCAGCAGGTCCTGGACCTGCGCGCGGAGCGTCCGGGGCGCTTCGTGGACGAGGATCCGGGTGTCCTCGGCGCTCAGGGAGGCCGTGACGCCGGCCATGCGCGCCACGGTGTTCTCGCCGGGGAGGTCGACCGGCAGCGCCCGGGCGGGTGCCGCGGCCACCTCGCGCCACCAGACGATCTCGTCGCCGAGCTCGCCGGCATGCCGCGCCAGGGTCTCGGCCCACCGGCGGAACGAGGTCGTCTTGGCGGGCAGCTCGATGCGCTGGCCGCGCACGGCCTGGCCGTAGGCGGTCTCCAGATCCTGGAGCAGGACGCGCCAGGACACGCCGTCCACCACCAGGTGATGGATCACCAGGAGGAGCCGGGTGCCGCGCGTCCCGAGGTCCAGCCAGGCGGCACGGAGCAGGGGGCCGGCCGCCAAGTCCAGGCTCGCCTGGAGCGCCGACGCGGCGGCTTCGACCGCATGGCTCGGATCCGGCAGCGTCGAAAGGTCGATCGCCGCCAGGGGAACGGGCGCCGGGCCGGTGCCGGTCTGCCGCCACGCCCGGGCATCCTGCGGCGACCGCGCGAAGCGGTGGCGCAGGGCGTCATGGTGGCACACCAGGGCCTGGAGCGCCGCGCCCAGCGCGCGGGCGTCGGGCCGCGAGCGGACCGCGAAGAGGAAGGTCTGGTTCCAGTGGTGCGGCTCGAGCAGGTCCGCCTCGAAGAACCAGTGCTGGATCGGGGTGAGTGGCACGGGACCGGTCACCGGGCTCTGATCGGCCGCGGCCCTCTCGGCGCGGCCGGCCACGGCGGCCAGATCGGCGAGCACCGGGTGCTCGAAGACCTGCCGGGGCGTGATCCGCAGCCCCGCCTGGCGGGCGTGCGAGACGATCTGCAGGCTGACGATCGAGTCGCCCCCCAGTGCGAAGAAGTTGTCCGCCGGTCCCACATCGCGCACGCGCAGGACCTCTTCCCAGACCGCGGCGAGCCGGCGCTCGGCCTCGCTGCGCAGCGGCCCGGACGAGCGGTCCGCGCCGGCCCGGGCCTCGGGAGCGAAGCCGGGGCCGGCCAGGGCCCGCCGGTCCACCTTGCCGTTCGGCGTGAGCGGCAGGGCGGCCAGCTCTACGAAGGCGGACGGAACCATGTGCTCCGGCAGCCGCTCAAGCAGGCGCTCGCGCAGCGCGGCCGGGTCGAGCGCCCTGCCCGCCTCCGGGACCACGCAGGCCACCAGCCGCTTGCGGCCGGGCACGTCCTCGCGGGCCACCGCCGCGGCTTCGCGGACGCCGGAACAGCGGGCCAGCGCGGTCTCGATCTCGCCGAGCTCGATGCGGAAGCCGCGGATCTTCACCTGTTGGTCGATGCGGCCCAGGAAGTCGAGCCGGCCGTCCGGCAGGAAGCGCGCGAGGTCCCCGGTGCGGTAGAGCCGCTCGCCGGGCCGGCCGCTCCAGGCGTCCGGCAGAAAGCGCTCGGCCGTGAGCTCCGGGCGGCCGAAGTAGCCGCGAGCCAGGCCCTGACCGGCGAGGCAGAGCTCGCCGGCCGCACCCGGCGGAACCGGCCGGAGATCCGGGCCGAGCAGGAAGGCGCGCGTGCCCGCGATCGGCCGGCCGATGCTGGGCGCGCCGCTGCCGGGCTCCACCGCGGCGAAGGTCGAGTACGTCGTGTCCTCGGACGGTCCGTAGAGGTCGTAGAGGCGGCGCGGCAGCCCGCGGGCGGCGGAGCCGGCATGGAGCCTCTCCGCCAGGACCTCGGGCAGCGGCTCGCCCGCCAGGTTGACCACGCGCACCGACTCCGGCAGCTCGCCGTCGCGCAGCAGCTCGGTGAGAGCCGAAGGAACGGTGTTGACCAGCGTGATCTCGCCGGCGGACGGTAGATCGGGCAGCGCCAGAGCGTTGGCCGCCACGACGACGCGGCCGCCGCGGGTGAGCGGCACGAGCAGCTCGAAGACCGACAGGTCGAAGCTCAGCGAGGTCGACGCGAGCACGCAGGCCACGTCACCGTCGCTGAACACCTCGCCGGACCAGAGCAGCAGGGCCGCGGCGCTCGCGTGGGTGATGGCCACACCCTTGGGCCGGCCGGTGGAGCCGGAGGTGTAGATCACGTAGGCCAGGCTCGCCGGCAGGGGCTCGCGGACCACCGGAGCTGCGGCCTCGCGAGCCCCCTCCGGCGCATCGATCCGCAGCACCCGCGCCGCGGACGCGGGCAGCCTCCCCAGGGCCCGCTCCTGCGCCAGGACGACCGGCGCGCCGCTGTCCTCCAGCATCACGGCCAGCCGCTCCGCGGGATAGGCGGGATCCAGAGGAACGTAGGCGCCGCCGGCGGCCAGGATGCCGAGCACGCCCACGACCAGGTCGAGGGAGCGCTCCGCACAGAGGCCGACCAGGACATCGGGGCCCACGCCCGCGGCGCGCAGGCGGCGGGCCAGGCGGTCCATCCTCTCCTCCAGCTCGCGGTAGGTCAGCCGGTCGGTGCCGTGGACCGCGGCCACGGCCTCCGGGGTGCGGCGGGCCTGGGCGCGGAACATCCCGTGGAGGAGCCCGTCCACCGGGAGCTCCCGCGTGTCGTTCCACTCGCGCAGGATCTGCTGCTCCTCGGCCGGAGCGAGCGCCGGCAGGTCGACCGCCGGCCGCTCGGGCGCTTCGGCGAGGCCTGCCAGGAGCCGTCCCAGGAGGTCGAGCAGGCGGACGGCCTCGACGGCGCCGAACCGGCCGGCGTCGTAGAGGAGGCGGAGCTCCAGCCGCTCGCGCGGCACGGCCAGGACGGTGAGCGGGTAGTGCGTGACCTCGCCGAAGCGGGCGTCGCGCACTTCCAGCTCGCGGTCGGGCCGGCGCAGCGCCTCGTCGACCGGGTAGTTCTCGAACGCCAGGATGCTCTGGAAGAGCGCCTGTCCGCGGGGGATCTCGCTCCACCCCTGCACATCCACCAGCGGCGTGTGCTCGTGCTCGCGCGCCGCGAGCTGCCCGGCCTGGAGCGCCCGCAACCACTCGGCCGCCGGGGTCGTCTCGTCGAGGCGCGCCCGCAGCGGCAGGGTGTTGAGAAAGACGCCCAGCATCTCCTCGGCCCCCCGCAGGTCGGCCGGACGGCCCGAGGTCACGGCGCCGAAGACGACGTCCCGCTCGCCGCTGGCGCGGGCGAGGAGGAGGGCCCAGGCGCCCTGGACCAGAGTGTTCAAGGTGAGCTGGCGCGAGCGCGCCAGGCGGCGCAGGGTCTCGCTGGCGGCCTCGGTCAGCGCGAGGCGCTCCTCGCCGAAGCCCGCTCCCTCCGGGCGCGGACCGCCCCCCAGCTCGACCGCCGTCGGCCGGTGGAAGCCGCGCAGCTCGGCGCGCCAGAAGGCCTCGGCCGCGCCGCGGTCGCGCCGCACGAGCCAGGCGATGAAGTCGCGATAGGGGCGGGCCGGCGCGAGGCGCGGGGCATCGCCGTCGCGCAGCGCCGCGTAGGCCGCGAAGACCTCCTGGAGCAGGCGGGGGATGGACCAGCCGTCGAGGAGGATCTGGTGGTGCGTCCAACCGAGGCGGTGGCTCCGCTCGCTCCAGCGGACCAGGCGGAGCCGCATCAGCGGCGCCCGGGCGACGTCGAACGGCCGGAGGCGGTCCTCGGACAGGTGGTCCGCCCAGCGGTCGCGGCGCTCGGCCTCGGGCAGCAGGCTCCAGTCCTCCTGGACCAGAGGGACCGCGGCGCGGCGCGACACCTTCTGGAGCGGCGCGGGGAGCCCTTCCCAGAGGAAGGCGGTGCGCAGGATCGCATGGCGGCCCATCACCTCCTCCCAGGCCCGCCCGAAGGCGGCGGGATCGAGAGGCCCGGCCAGCTCGCAGTCGAGCTGGTGGCAGTAGAGGCCGGCCACCGGATCGTTCAGCGTGTGGAACAGGATGCCCTGCTGCGCCGGGGAGAGCGGATAGAGGTCCTCGAGCAGCGGATCGGCCGTGGCGAGGTGATCGATCCGCTCCTGGCCGAGGCGGGCCAGCGGGAAGTCGGACGGGGTGAAGCCGCCGGCCTCCGGCGCCAGACAATGGGCGATCAGGGCGCGCAGCTCGGCGGCCATGCCGGAGGCCAGGGACTCGACCGTGGCGCGCCGGTGCAGGCTCGCGCTGTAGGTCCAGGTCAGCCGCAGCCGCCCGCCCGTGACACTCGCCTGGACCTCGAGCAGCCAGCGCCGGAGCTGGCGTGGGCTGCGGCCCGGCCCCGCCGGCAGGCCCGCCGGACGCAGCCAGCCGTCCACCGGCAGGGCCTGATCGAGCTGCCCCAGGTAGTTGAAGGAGATTTCGGCGGCCGGCATGGAGCGCAGCCGCTCCCGCGTCTGGGGGGTCCCCAGGTAGCGCAGGACGCCGTAGCCGAGGCCGCGGCCGGGCACCGCCCGCCCCTGCTCCTTGGTGGCCTTGAGCGCCGTCGCCGGCCCCTGCTCGGGATCGAGCCGCAGCGGGAACGGAAAGATCGCGGTCATCCACCCCACCGTGCGGGAGAGGTCGACGCCGTCGCAGATCTCCTCGCGGCCGTGCCCTTCGAGGTCGAGGGGGACAACGCCGCGGCCCAGGCGCCGGGCCAGCGCGCCCGCCAGCGCCGCCAGCAGGACGTCGTTGATCTGCGTGCGGTAGACGGACGGCACCCGCTGCAGCAGGGCGCGGGTCTCCTCCTCATCGAAGGAGAGGGAGACCGCCGCTTCGGAGCCGACCGTGGCCACGCCGCCGGGGAGATCGACCGGCAGGCGCAGCACCGGGGCTTCCGCCGCCGCATCCTCCCAGAAGCCCAGCTCCTCCAGGGCTGCCGAGCGGGCGTGCTCGGCGAGCAGCGCCCCCCAGCGCGGCAGCGAGGTGGTCTTCGCCGGCAGCTTCGGCGCGCCTCCGCCGGCGATCCGCCGGTACGCGGTCTCCAGGTCCTCGAGCAGGATGCGCCAGGAGACGCCGTCCACGGCCAGGTGGTGGATCGCCAGGTGGAGCAGCCCCGGACGGGCGGCGCCGCGGTCGAGCAGCGCGACGCGCAGGACCGGCCCCGCCACCGGATCGAGGCTCGCCTGCAGCTGCGGCAGGAGAGCCGACGCGGCCTCCTCCTGCCGCGCCGCGGGCAGGGTCCCGAGGTCGACGCGGACGAATGGCGTGCCGGCGTCCACCGGTGCCGCGATGCGCGCGACCGGCAGACCCGCCTCGTCGCGGCCGAAGCGCAGGCGCAGGGCCTCGTGGTGCGCCACCAGCGCGGCCACGGCACCGGCGAGGGCGGCGGGAACGGCGCTCGGCGGCCCCACCTCGAGGAGGAGCGACTGGTTCCACCAGTGCGCGTCCACCGTCTCCCGTTCGAAAAACCAGAGCTGCGCCGGGGTGAGCGGCGCCGGACCGCTCGACGGTCCGGTCTCCTCCTCCGCCACCGCCACGGCCAGGGCCACGGCCGCCAGCTCGGCCACGGTCTGGTGGTCGAAGAGCTGCCGCGGCGCCAGGCGCAGGCCGGCCTGATGGGCGCGCGACACGATCTGGATGCTGAGGATCGAGTCGCCGCCCAGCTCGAAGAAGTTGTCCTCGATGCCGATCGGCTCGACGCGCAGGACCTCGCTCCAGATCCGGGCGAGGATGCGCTCGGCCTCGGTGCGCGGCGCCACGTAGTCGCCGCCGCGGCGGCCCGCATCGGGCGCCGGGAGCGCCCTGCGGTCGAGCTTGCCATTGGCCGATACGGGCAGCGCCTCGAGGAAGACCCAGGCCGCCGGCACCATGTACTGCGGCAGGAGGTCCTGGAGATGCCCGCGGAGGTCGCGGCCGGTCGGCTCCGTGCCCTCGGCCGGCACCACGTACGCCACCAGCCGCTTGTCGCCAGGCATGTCCTCGCGGGCCAGCACCGCGGCCTCGCGGACCCCGGGGTGGCGGGCGAGCGCCGCCTCGATCTCGCCGAGCTCGATGCGGAAGCCGCGGATCTTGACCTGCTGGTCGGCGCGGCCGAGGAACTCGATGGTGCCGTCCGCCCGGAAGCGGGCGCGGTCGCCGGTGTGGTACATGCGCGCGCCCGGCGCTCCCGCCGCCGGATCGGGGAGGAACCGCTCGGCGGTGAGGAGCGGAGACACATAGCCCATGGCCAAGCACTCACCGCCGATGTAGAGGTCTCCCGCCACGTTGACCGGACAGGGCTCCAGACGGCTGTCGAGGACGTAGTACCGGGCGTTCTGGATCGGCCGGCCGTAGGGGATGCTCACCCACGCCGGATCGATCGCCTCCACCGGATGGACGTTGGACCACACCGTGGCCTCGGTGGCGCCACCCAGACCGACCACCCGGACACCCGGAAAGGCCGACCACAGCGCCGCGGGCATCCACAGGGGAATCCAGTCGCCGGAGAGCATCACCAGGCGCAGGCGGGCGGCGCGCTCCGCGGCGGCGGGAAAGAGCGGCGCGAGCTGCTGCAGCGCGGCCGGCGCCGAATCCCAGATCGTCACCAGCTCGTCCGTCAGCCGGCGCACCAGCCGCTCGGGGTCGCGCAGATCCTCCTCCGCGGCCACGTGCACCGAGCCGCCGGCGGCCAGGAGACCGAAGACGTCCCAGACCGACAGGTCGAAGCACGGCGAGGTGACGAACAGCACCCGGTCCTCGGGGCCGACCGCCAGCTCGCGGTTGACCCACTCGATCAGGTTGACCACCGGCCGGTGCTGGACCACAATCCCCTTCGGCAGGCCGGTCGAGCCGGAGGTGTGGATGATGTAGGCCGCATCGTCGGCCGCGGCATGGTCCGCCGGCCGGTGCTCCGGCGCGCGGCTCACGTCGAGACCGGTCCACACCCGGCGGGAGCGGCGCTCGCGCGGCGCCAGGTCCCCCTCGGCCTGCCGGGCGAGCAGCGCGTCGTAGCGGAAGCGGAGCTCGTTGGTGAACTCCGGCCCGCGGTGCAGGACGGCCACCGCGCCCAGGCCTCCCCAGAGATCGCGGAGGAAGCCCTCGTCGACGGCCAGCTCATGGCCGGCCCGCTTGGTGGCCTGCGGGGCGCGCCCGGCCAGCGAGGCGGAGAATTCCGCTTCCCGGCGGGGGTCCACCACATCGGCGAGAAGGAGCGTGCCGCCCGGAGCGAGCCGGCGCAGGGCGATCTCCAGGACCTGCTCCAGGTAGCGGAGGCCGGGGAAGAACTGCACCACGCTGGCGAGGATCACCAGGTCGAAGCTCTCCTCCGGCAGGGCCGCGACGTCGTGGGCGAAGCCGGTGAGCAGCTCGACCTGCGACAGGCCGCGGGCGGCCACCCGCTCGCGGTTGCGCGCCTGCGTCCGCTCCGAGGGGTCGATGCCCACGTAGCGGGCCGCCTGCGGGGCGAGCTCGAAGAGGATCAGGCCCGAGCCGCAGCCGATCTCCAGCACCCGCGCGCCGGGCGCGAGGCGGGTCCTGGCCAGCCCGGCCACCCGGTCGCGGTAGACGTCGACCTCGGCCTCGGAGAACGCCTCACCGGTGTAGGCGCTGACGAAGCCGCCCTCGGTGATCCGGTCCACCGCCTTCTCGGCGACGTAGTCCCACAATCCGCGGACCGCGTCGGCATCCAGCGGCTCGGCCGGAGGCGTCGGGGCCTCCACATCGAGGCAGACCAGGTCGGTCAGCCGCGGCAGCCGCCACTGCAGGGGCTGCAGGGCGCCGAGGCGCTCGCCGCGGGTGATCACGCAGCGGGCGCCGGTGGAGGCCAGGATCGTCTCGACGCGCTCCAGCGGCCAGGCGAGGTCGAGCGGCAGGTAGGTGCCGCCGGCCTTCAGGATGCCGAGCATGGCGGCCAGGAGGTCGGGCGAGCGCTCCAGCCAGAAACCGGCGACGTCGCCCGGCTGGAGACCGAGGTCGCGCAGCAGGTGCGCGATGCGGTTGGCGCGGGCGTCGAGCTGCCGGTAGGTCCAGCTCTCTCCTTCCCAGACGACCGCCACCGCATCGGGCGCGCGGTCCACGCTCTCCTCCACCAGGCGGTGCATGCGGCCGTCCCGGTCGTAGGAGCGTTGGGTGAGGTTCCAGCCGTGGAGGAGCTGCCGCCGCTCCTCGGGGGCGAGCAGCGGCAGATCGCGCAGCTCGCGGCCGGGCTCCGCCACGGCACCGCGCAGCAGGATCGTGTAGTGCCGCAGCAGGCGCTCCACGCTGGCGCGGTCGAACAGGTCGGTGGCGTGCTCCGCGAGACCGGCGAAGGCCTCCCCCTCGTCCGCCAGGACCAGGGCGAGGTCGAACTTGGAGGTGGTCCCGTGGACCTCCTCGGGCGCGAGGCGGAGGCCCGCCACCTCGCGGACCGCCGGCGCCGCGGCCTGGAGCGAGAAGACCACCTGGAACAGCGGCGTGCGCGACAGGTCGCGCTCGGGCTGCATCTCGTCGACCAGCCGCTCGAACGGCAGGTCCTGGTGGGCGTAGGCGCCGAGCGTGGTCTCCCGGACCCGCGCCAGGAGATCGGTGAAGGCGGCGTCTCCGGAGGCCTGGACACGCAAGGCCAGGGTGTTCACGAAGAAGCCGATCATCCCCTCGGTCTCGAGCCGGCCACGGTTGGCGATCGGCGTTCCGACCACCACATCCTCCTGGCCGCTCACCCGCGCCAGCAGGGCGTCGAGCCCGGCGAGGAGGGTCATGAACAGTGTGGTCCCGTGGCTGCGAGCGAGGGCGCGCAGACCCACGGAGAGATCCGCCGGCAGGGCGAGCGGCAGGGAGGCGCCCAGGCCGCTGCGCACCGCGGGGCGCGGCCGGTCCGTAGGCAGGTCGAGCCCGGACGGAGCGCCGGCGAGCTGCCGGCGCCACCAGTCCATCTCGCGCTCCAGGGGCTCACCGTCGAGCCAGCGGCGCTGCCAGACGGCGTAGTCGGCGTACTGGAGAGCCCGCTCGGCGAGCGGGCTCGGCCGGCTCGCCGCGAAGGCGTCATAGAGCGCCGTCACCTCGTCGACCAGCACGGTCATCGACCAGCCGTCGGAGACGATGTGGTGGAGATTGAGCAGGAGCAGATGCTCCTCCCGGGCGCAGCGCACCAGCAGGCTGCGCATCAGCGGCCCGTCCTGGAGGTCGAACGGGCGGCGGCCTTCGACCGCGGCGAGCCGCTTCGCCTCGCCCTCCGCGGTCGCCGCCGGCAGGGCCGAGAGATCGGCCACGGGCAGGGACCACCGGGGCGAGGGCGCGATGCGCTGCACAGCCCCGCCCGCCACGGACGGGAAGGTGGTGCGCAGGATCTCGTGGCGGCGGACGGCCTCCTCCAGGCTCCGGCGCAACGCCTCCACCTCGAGGCGGCCGAAGAGGCGCAGGCCGCCGCGGATGTTGTAGGCAGGGCTCGCGGGCTCGAGCTGGTGCAGGAACCAGAGGCGGAGCTGGCCGAAGGAGAGCGGCAGCTCGCCGTCGCGCGGCGCCTTCTCGAGGGGCTCGAGCGGCGGCAGGGCCATCCCCTGCTCCTCGCGGAGCCTGCGCTCGATCTCAGCGGACTGGCCGGCGATCGTCGGATGGTCGAACAGGGCGCGCAGCGGCAGGTCCACGCCGAAGGCGCCGCGCATCCGCGCCAGCAGGCGCGTGGCGAGGAGCGAATGACCTCCCTGGGCGAAAAAGTCGGCGTCCACGTCGCGGCAGGGGCGGCCCAGCACGTCCGACCAGAGGCCGGCGAGGATCTCCTCGACGCCCTCGCGCGGCGGCGCGCCGGCCGCCGCGCCGCCGTCCCCGCTCCGTGGCGCGGGCAGGGCCCGGCGGTCCACCTTGCCGTTGGAGGTCAGCCGCAGCTCGTCGAGCCGCACGATGTCGGGCGGCACCATGTAAGCCGGCAGGCGCTCCGCCAGAAACGCGGACAGCTCCGCGGCCGTTGTGCCCCCGGGCGTTGCTGGCGCCCAGTAGGCCGCCAGGCGAAGATCGCCCGGCCGGTCCTCGCGCAGGACGACCACGGTCTTCCGCACCGCCGGGTGCAGGGCGAGCGTCCGCTCGATCTCCCCGGGCTCGATGCGGTAGCCGCGGAGCTTCACCTGATGGTCGGTCCGCCCCAGGTACTCCAGGGCGCCGTCCGGCCGCCGGCGCACGCGATCGCCGGTGCGGTACAGGCGGGCGCCCGGCGCGCGGCCGGAGCCGTCCGGCACGAACCTCTCGGCCGTCAGGTCGGGCCGGCCGAAGTAGCCGCGGGCCACGCCGGCGCCGCCGATGAGCAGCTCGCCCGGCACGCCCACGGGCACGGGGCGCAGATCACGGTCGAGCACGTCGAGCACCGTCTCGGCGATCGGCCGGCCGATGGCGACAGGTCCGGGCACGGCGTCGCCCGCGGCGAGCGCATGGACCGCGCAGCCCACCACCGTCTCGGTGGGGCCGTACTCGTTGACCACGCGCACCCGCGGCGCGTGCTCGCGCCACAGCGCCAGCCGCTCGCCGGACAGGGCCTCGCCGCCCACCACCAGAGTGCGGGCGGCCGCCGCGGCCCGCTCGGCGGGCAGCGACGCGGCCAGGATCTCGAGGTGGGCCGGCGTGATCTTGACCAGGCTGAAGCCATGGCCGGCCGCCAGCTCGCGGCCCAGGGCGTCGACGCCCGCGCTCTCGGGCAGCAGCACCACCCGCCGGCCGGCGAGGAGCGGCAGGAACAGGCTGGTCAGGGTGAGGTCGAAGGCGATCGACGAGTGCACGGGCGCGCCCGCGCCCTCCTCCACCCGGTACGCCGCTCCCGCCCAGACCAGATAGCTCGACAGCGCGCCCTGGGAGACCATGACGCCCTTGGGCGCGCCGGTCGAGCCGGAGGTGAACATCACGTAGGCGAGGCTCGCGGGCTCGACCGGCACCTCCGGCGCCCCGGCGCTCCCGCAGGCCGCCGCGGGATCCGCGTCGACGAGCACCGGCGCGGCGCCGGTCTCGCCCAGGCCGTCCACCAGCGCGCGGCGGGAGATCAGGAGCGGCGCCTCCGCGCCCGCGACGAGCGCGCGCAGCCGGGCTGCCGGCGCGGCCGGATCGAGCGGCAGGAAGGCGCCGCCGGCCGCGAGCACGCCGAGCAGGGCCGCGACCAGCTCGGGCGAGCGCTCCAGCAGGACCGCCACCACGACGTCGGGGCCGCAGCCGCGCCCGCGCAGCCAGTGGGCGAGCCGGCCCGCCCGCTCCAGCAGCTCGCCGTAGGTCCACTCCTCCTCCCCCGCCACCAGGGCCACCGCCGCGGGATCGCGCTCGGCCCGCGCGCGGAACATTTCCCAGAGCGGCGGCGTGCGCCGCTCCACCGCCGTGTCGTTCCACTCGTGGCGGAGCTGCTGCGCCTCGGCCTCGGCGAGCAGCGGCAGGTCGGACAGGCGGCTCTCCGGCGCCGCCGTGGCGCCGGCCAGCAGCGCGGCCAGGTGGCCGGCCAGGCGCTCCACCGTGGCGCCGTCGAACAGCTCCAGGCTGTGCTCCAGCAGGGCGCGCAGGCCGCCGTCCTCCTCGGACATGCGCAGCGTCAGGTCGAAGTGGGCGCGGCCGCGCTCGAAGTCCACGGGCGCCAGGCGCAGGCCGGGGAGGGCCAGCGGCGTCCGCGGCGTGTTCTGGAAGGCGAGCATCACCTGGAACAGCGGCGTGTGGGCCAGATCGCGCTGCGGCCGCAGCTCCTCGACCAGGCGCTCGAACGGCAGGTCCTGGTGACCCCAGGCGCCGAGCACGGTCTCGCGCAGGCGGCCGAGCAGCATGGCGACGTCGGGATCGCCCCCCAGATCGCAGCGCAGCACCAGGGTGTTGACGAAGAACCCGATCAGGGGCTCCAGGGCCGTCTGGCGGCGGCCGGCGATCGGCACGCCCACGCTGACGTCGTCCGTGCCGGTCCAGCGGCCCAGCACGGCGGCGAAGCCGGCGAGCAGGGTCACGAAGGGGGTCACGCGGTGGCGCCGGGCAAGGTCGGACAGCGCCGCGGCCTGGGCAGCCGGGAGCTCCAGGATGCGCGTGGCGCCGCGGAAGCTCCGGGCGGCCGGACGCGGCCGGTCGGTGGGCAGCTCCAGCACCTCCGGAGCGCCCTGGAGCCGCTCCAGCCAGTAGCCGAGGAGCCGCTCCAGCGTCTCCGCGTCCATCCACTCGCGCTGGGCGATGGCGTAATCGGCGTACTGCAACGGCAGCTCGGGGAGCTCCGCGGGCACACCCTCTCCGAGAGCGCGGTAGACCTCGGCCACCTCGCCGACCAGGCGCCAGATCGACCAGGCATCGCTCACCAGGTGGTGCATGACCAGGACGAGCAGCGACTCCTCCGCGGCGAGTCGCAGCGCCGTCACGCGCAGCAGCGGGCCGTTCTCCAGGTCGAAGGGCGTGGCGTGGAGCACCGCGGCCAGGCGTCGGGCCTCCTCCTCGCGCCTGTCCTGCGGGACGGCGCGAAGATCGATCTCCAGCACGGTCAGCGGCGCCGGCGCGGCGGCGATCTCCTGGCGCGGCTCTCCTCCATCCGCCGGGAAGGAGGTGCGCAGGGCCTCGTGGCGCCCGGCCACGCGGTGCAGGCTCGCGGCCAGGCGCGGCCGGTCGAGCCCGCCGGCGGCGCGCAGGGCCGCCGAGACGTGGTAGTCCGAGCGCCCGGGCAGGAGCTGCTCCAGGAACCAGAGGCGCTGCTGCGCGAAAGACAGGGGGATCGGCGGGCGGCGCGGCGCGCGGACGATCCGCGGCGCCACGGCGGCGCCCGCCGCTCCCTCGTCCTGGAGAGCCGCGGCCATGCCGGCCACGGTCGGCTCCTCCAGCAGGCGGCGCAGCGGCACCTCGATCCCGAACAGATCGCGGGCGCGGGCGATGAGCTGGGTGGCGAGGAGCGAATGCCCGCCGAGGTCGAAGAAGCTCTCGCGCGGTCCGACCCGCTCGACGCCCAGCATCTCGGCCCACAGACCGGCGAGCATCTCCTCCACCGGCCCCTGCGCGTCCGCTCCGGCCCAGGCGGCGCTCACCTCGTCCCGGGCGGGCGCGGGCAGGGCCTGGCGGTCCAGCTTGCCGTTGGGCAGGAACGGGAGCTTCTCCAGCCGCACGAAGGAGGACGGGATCATCGCCTCGGGGAGCGTGCGGCGCAGGAAGGCGCGCAGCTCGGCCGCGGACAGCGCCGTGCTCCGGTCCGGCCCCACGAGGTAGGCCACCAGGCGGACATCGCCGGGACGGTCCTCCCGCGGCACCACCACGGCCTCGCGCACCTCTTCGTGGCCGAGCAGACAGGTCTCGATCTCCCCCGGTTCGATGCGCAGGCCGCGCACCTTGACCAGCCCCCCCTTGCGGCCGATGAACTGGAAGCTGCCGTCCTCCAACATGCGGGCGAGGTCGCCGGTGCGGAACACCAGGTCCTGCGGGTCCTGCGAGAACGGGTTCGGCAGGAACACCTCCCGCGTCTTCTCGGGCTGGCGGTAGTAGCCCAGGGTCATGTAGGGGCTGCGGATGAAGATCTCTCCCACCGAGCCCTGGCGGGTGACCGTCAGGTCCTCCTGCAGGAGCAGGGCGCGCGCGCCCTTCATCGGCCGGCCGATCGGGATGAAGCCGCGCTCCAGATCCTCGTCGCGGACGACGTGGAAGAGCTTGACCATCGTGGTCTCGGTGGAGCCATAGAGGTTGACCACCGTGGCGGCGCGGCCGAAGCGCTGACGCCACGCCTGCACGTCGGGCACCCGCAGCTCCTCGCCGGCGAGCAGGACGAAGCGCAGCTCCGCCAGGCTCCCCGCCTCCGCCGGGGCCTGGGCCAGGGCGCGGAACAGGGAGGGGACGCAGTGGAGGACCTGGGCGCCGCTCTCCGCCAGCCAGCCCACCAGGAGCGCCGGGTCCAGCGCCGCCGGCGGCGCCGGCGGGATGCACACCCGTCCGCCCGCGCAGAGCGGCACCAGCACGTCGCGCAGCGAAGCGTCGAAGGCGGGCGAGGTGAGCTGCGTCACCCGCGGCCCGGCCGGCAGGTCCAGCGTCTCGATCTCCCAGCGGATGAAGTGGGAGAGACCCTTGCGGCGGCCGGCGATCCCCTTGGGCCGCCCGGTCGAGCCGGAGGTCGAGTACACGTAGCAGAGCGCGTCGGCATCGACCTGGGCTCGCGGGCCTGCCCAGAGCGGCCCATCCCCGGCCTCGTCGAGGCGCAGGCGGGTCACGCCGGGCAGCTCGGGCGCCGAGCCGTCGACCAGGGCCACACGCGGCTCCAGGTCGGCGAGCACGGCCTGGCGGCGCCCCTCGGGCCAGTCGGGGTCGATCGGGGCGAAGGCGCAGCCGGAGCGCAGGCAGGCGAGGAGCGCGGCGATCCACAGCACGCGGTCCTCCAGCCAGAGGACGGCCACGTCCCCCTCGCCCAGCCCCTCGGCCCGCAGCCGGCAGGCCAGGCGGCGCGACAGGCGGTCGAGCTCGCGGTAGGAGACGGCGCGCCCGCGCCATTCGACGGCGACGTCCCGGGCGTGGGCGCGGCAGACGCGGTCGAACAGGTCGAGGACATCCTCACCTGGCAAGGGACCCTGGAGGGGCCGGATCCCCGCGTCCGCCGCGACGGCGTCCACAGGGACGGGAACGGTCTTCGAACGATCCAGCGTGATGGTCACTCTTCGAGGTCCTCCAGGAATCCGGCGAGGGCGTACTCGGTCAGGGCGGCTTCGGTCTCGCCGGAGAAGCGGGCGCGCAGGTCGTCGAGGGGCTCGAGGGCGGCCAGGACGCGGTCCTCGTCCACCCCGAAATCGATCAGGCAGGCGATCTCGTCCACACCGATCTCGGCGAGGCGGAGCACGAACGGCTCGAGCTGCGCCGGCGTGCCCATCAGCGCTCCGGTGCGGACGTAGCGCTCGAAGGTGGCGTCCAGCAGGTCCTCCATCACCCGCTCGGAGATCCGGTGGGACTCGACCTTGTGGCCGCCGCTGATCACGCCGCCGCCGATCACCGACTTCTCCTCCAGGCTGACGGCCGACCGCAGATACTCGCGGAACGGAGCGCGGACGGTGGCGCGCACCCGCTCGGCGTCGCCGCCCAGGAAGGTGTGGAGCATCAGGGTGACCTTGCCGTCGCGGCGGCTGCGCCCCCCCGCTTCGAGGGCCGCGCGGTAGCGCTCGATCTTGCCGGCGAGCGCCGTCAGGTCCTGGCCGATCAGGTGGGTCAGCACGTTGGCGCCGATCCGGCCGGCGCTGACGAAGGTGTCGACGTTGCCCGAGGAGGTGACCCAGACCGGCAGCTCCGGCCGCACCGGGCTGGGGTAGACGCGGATCTCCACCTCCCTGCCGGCGCTGTTGCGCTCGCGGACCGTGCCCCCGCGCCAGAGGTGGCGCACGGTCTCGATCTGCCGGTACATGAAGGCCTGCCGCTCGGCGTAGCGCTCGGGGAAGAAGATGAAATCGTCGACGTTCCACCCGGCGCCGAACGAGAGCGCCACCCGCCCTCCCGACAGGTTGTCCACCACCGCCCATTCCTCGGCGATGCGCACCGCGCTGTGCAGCGGCGAGATCAGGCTGCCGGCGCGCAGCTCCAGCCGCTCGGTGATGGTCGCCAGGCCGGCGCTGACCACCGACGGGTTCGGATAGAGCCCGCCGAACGGGTGGAAGTGGCGCTCCGGGGTCCACACGCAGCGGAAGCCGCGGCGGTCCGCGAAGCGCACGGCGTCGAGCAGGAGGCGGTACTTGCCGCCTTGCGCGCGGTCCGCGCCGCTGGCGGCGCTGGAGAAGAACATGATTCCGAATTCCATGCCGGTCACATCTCCAGATCTTCGAAGTCGTCGTTGAAGGCGGCGAGCAGCTCCGCCTCGTCCTCGTGCGGGCGCAGCAGGGCGGAGAGCGGGGTCTGCGGATCGCGCACCGCCTGCTGGAGCAGCGCGCGGTAGTCGGCGAGCAGCGCGTCGATCGCCGCGGCGTCGAACAGGTCGGCGTTGTAGGCCAGGCGCAGGCCGATGGCCTCGGGTGCCTCGGCCACGTAGAGGGTCATGTCGAACTTGGCCGACTGCTCGACCAGGGGGAGGACCTCGACGCGGAGGCCCGGCAGGCCGGCGTCGGCGCCACGGAAGGTCAGCATGTCGAACATCACCTGGAACAGGGGGTTGCGCCCGGGGACCCGCGGCGGATCGATCTCCTCGACCAGGCGGTCGAAGGAGAGGTCCTGGTGCGCGTGCGCCTCCAGGGTGATCTCGCGGACCCGGGCGAGCAGCTCGAGGAATCCCGGATTGCCCGACAGGTCGGTGCGCAGCACCAGGGTGTTGACGAAGAACCCGATGAGGTCCTCGATCTCGCGGCGGTGACGGTTGGCGATCGGCGTGCCGATCAGCAGGTCGGTTGCGCCCGAGGCCAGGTGCAGCAGGGCCTTCCAGCCGGCGAGGAGGACCATGAACAGGGTGGCCCCCTGCCGCCGCGCCAGGGCCCGCAGGTCGGCACAGAGGCCGGCCGGCAGCGCCGCCGTGCCGAGACCGCTGCGGAAGCGGCCGGCGGCCGTCCGCGCCCGCGCCACCGGCAGGTCGAGCGCGGCGGGCGCGCCGGCCAGACGGGCCTGCCAGTACGGGAGCTGGTGCCGCTGGATCTCCTGCTCCAGCCACTTCTGCTGCCAGGCGGCGAAGTCGGGGTACTGGAACGGCAGCTCCGGCAGCGGCGAGGGCCGGCCGGCGGCGCACGCCGCATAGAGGGCGCCGAGCTCGCGGACCAGGATCTCCATGGACCAGCCGTCGGCGACGATGTGGTGGACGGTGAAGACCGCCAGGTGCTCGCCCGGCGCCAGGCGCAGCAGCAGGGCGCGGAGCAGCGGCCCGCGCAGCAGGTCGAACGGGCGCCGGTTCTCCGCCTCGAGCAGGGCGGCGGCGAGGGCCTCGCGCCGCGCCGGCGGGAGGGCCGACAGGTCGACCAGCGGCAGCCGCGCCGGCGCGGGCGGGGCGATCTCCTGCACCGGCAGGCCGATGGCCGCCGGGAAGCTGGAGCGCAGCGTCTCGTGCCGGCGCACGATCTCCGCCAGGCTCGCGGCGAGCGCGGCCGGGTCGAGGCCGCCGGTGATGCAGAGCGCCGCCGGGATGTTGTAGGCGGGGTCGCCCGGCTCGACGCGGTCGAGGAACCAGAGGCGGCGCTGCGCCAGGGACAGGGGGACGCCTCCGGCGCGCGGCACCGGCACGATGGGCGGCAGGTCGGACGCCCGCCGGCCGCGGGCGATCTCCTCCTCCACCGCGCGGGCGAAGCCCTCCAGGTTCGAGGCCTCGAGCAGGGCGCGCAGGGGGACCTCGACGCCGAACGCCGAGCGCACCCGCGCCACCACCTGGGTGGCGAGCAGCGAATGGCCGCCGAGCTCGTAGAAGTCGTCGTCCGCACCCACCCGCTCGACGTGCAGCACCTCCGCCCAGAAGCCGGCCAGGATCTCCCGCACCGGCGAGGCCGAGGCCGGGAGCGCCGCGCGGACCTGCTCCGCCACGGCGGTCTCCGGCTCGGGAAGAGCCCGGCGGTCCACCTTGCCGTTGGGAGTCAGCGGCAGGCGGTCGAGCACGGTCCACTCGGCGGGGACCATGTGCAGCGGCAGCTTGCCGCAGGCGAAGCTCCGCACGGTCTCCAGATCGCCCAGGTCGGCGAGGACCAGCCAGGCTGCCAGCCGGCGCTCGCCCGCGGCGTCCCGCCGCACCACGACCACCGCGTCGCGCACCGCCCAGTGCCCGGCCAGCACGGCCTCCACCTCGCCGGGCTCGACGCGGAAGCCGCGGATCTTGACCTGGTCATCGAGACGGCCGAGGAACTCGACCCGGCCGTCGGGCAGGTAGCGCGCCAGGTCGCCCGTGCGGTAGACGAGCTCGCCCGCGGTGCGCGGCAGCGGGTGCGGCACGAACCGCTCCGCCGTCAGGTCCGGCCGTTCGAGATAGCAGCGCGCCAGGCCGTCGCCGCCGATGCACAGCTCGCCGGGGACGCCGATCGGCACCGGCTCCAGCCCGCGGTCGAGCAGCACGATCCGGGTATTGGAGATGGGGCGGCCGAGCGACACCGAGTCCCCCACCTCGGCCGGATCGGACATCCGGTGGCAGCAGGTGAACGTGGTGCTCTCGGTCGGACCGTAGCCGTTGATCAGGCGGCCGCCGGGAGGCAGCAGGCCGAGCGCCCGCCGCACATGCGGCGCCGACAGGGCGTCGCCGCCGGCGAGGAGCTGGCGCAGGCCGGTCAGGGCCTCCGGATGCTCGTCGACCGTGAGGTGGAAGAGGCCGGCGGTGAGCCAGAGCGTGGTCACGCCGCAACGCTCGATCTCCCAGGCCAGCTCGGCGAGCGTCGGGTTGCCCGGAGGCATCACGGCCACGCAGCCGCCGGTGAGCAGGGCCCCCCAGATCTCCAGGGTCGAGGCGTCGAAGGCGAGCGGCGCCATGTGGAGCAGGACCTCGCCCCGACCCAGGCGGACGTAATTCGTCTCGCGGACCAGGCGGACCACGCCGCGGTGCGGGACCGACACGCCCTTGGGCCGGCCGGTGGAGCCCGAGGTGTAGAGCACGTAGACGAGAGCGTCCGGTCCGGCCCCGGTCTCCGGCGCCGCGATCCCGCCGAGCTCGTCGACGTCGCCGGTCTCCAGGAAGACGACCGGCTGGCCGCTCGGGGCGTCGGCGGCCAGCTTCGGCTGGACCAGGACGAGGGAGAGGCCCGCATCGTCGGCGATCAGCTGCAGGCGGTCCGCCGGATAGGACGGATCGAGCGGCACATAGGCGCCGCCGGCCTTGAGGATGGCCAGCAGGCCGACCAGCAGGTCGAGCGAGCGCTCGGCCATGATGCCCACCCGCGCCTCGGGACCGACCCCGCGGGCCACCAGCCGCCAGGCCAGGTGGCTCGACAGCAGGTCGAGCTCGCGGTAGCTCAGGCCGTCGCCCTCGCACACCGCGGCCATGGCGTTCGGGGTCTTCGCCGCCTGGGCCGCGAAGACCTGGTGCACGGCGAGACCCGCCGGATAGGCCGTGTCCGTGTCGTTCCACTCGCAGGCGATCTGGTGGCGCTCGGCCTCGCCGAGCACGGCGAGCCGCGAGAGGGGGCGGGCCGGGTCCTCCGCCGCCGACGCGAGCAGCGTGGCGAGCTGGGACAGCAGGCGCTGCGCGCGGGTGCGGTCCACGGCGTCGGCCGCATACTCCAGCCAGGCGGTCAGCCGCCGGCCGGTCTCGACCACGGTCAGGGTGAGGTCGAACTTGGCGGTCCCGTTGTGCACCGGGAACGGCGCCAGGCGCAGGCCGGCGAGGTCGAGCTCCTCGAGCGGCGAGCGCTCCAGGGTGAACACCGTGCGGAAGAAGGGCGTCTCTCCGGCGCGGCGGTCGGGGCGCAGCTCCTGGACCAGCCGGTCGAACGGCGCGTCCTGATGCGCCTGGAGCGCCAGGACCTCGCTCCGCACCCGCTCGACCAGCGCCGCGGCCGTCGGATCGCCCGCCAGGTCGCAGCGCAGCGGCAGGGTGTTGACGAAGAAGCCGATCACCCCCTCGACCTCGGGCCGCTGGCGGTTGGCGAGCGGCGTGCCGAGCACCAGGTCCTCCTGGCCGGTCGAGCGCGCCAGCAGGGCGGCATACCCGGCGAGCGCGGCCATGTAGAGCGTGGCTCCGGTGCCGGAGGCGAGGCGGCGCAGACCCTCGGCCGTGGCCGCGGGCAGGTCGAGCCCCACGAAGCCGCCGGGGCGCCGGCCCGCGGCCCGCCCCGCGCGGTCCACCGGGATCTCGGTCACGGGCGCGCCCGCGAGCCGCTCGCGCCACCAGGCGAGCTGGGCATCGGCCTCGGCCGCCACCTCCGGACGCCGCTGCCAGACCGCCCAGTCGGCGTACTGGACCGGCAGCTCCGGGAGCTCCGCGGCGTCGCCTTCGGCGAGGAGCTGCGCGATCTCGCGGACCAGCACGCCCATCGACCAGCCGTCGCCCACGATGTGGTGGAGCGTGGCGAGCAGCACGTGCTCCTCCGGCGCCAGGCGCAGGAGGGCGAAGCGCAGCAGAGGGCCGCGCCCGAGGTCGAACGACAGGGCCGCCTCCTCGATCGCCAGCGCCGCGGCCACGGTCTCGCGAAGAGACCCGGGGAGAGCCGACAGGTCGGCCACGGGCAGCGCCACCTGAGGGCCGGCCGGCAGGATCTCCTGCACCGGGCCGTCCTCCCCGGCAGAAAACCGCGTGCGCAGGACCTCGTGCCGCGCCACCACCGCGGCGAGGGCCGTGCGCAAGGCCCGCACGTCCAGACGGCCGGAGAGGCGCACCGGCAGCGGCATGTTGTAGGTCGGATCGCCGGGCTCCACCTGGTCGAGGACCCAGAGCCGCCGCTGGGCGAAGGAGGCCGGCAGGGCGCCGCCGTCGCGCGGCTCCCGCTCGATGGGCGCGGAGCTCGCGGCGCGCGCCGCGTCCGCCAGGGCCGCGAAGGACTCCAGCACCGGCGCTTCGAAGAGCGCGCGCAGCGGCAGGTCCACGCCGAGCCGCGCCCGCACCCGCGAGATGACGCGGGTGGCCAGGAGCGAATGGCCTCCCAGCTCGAAGAAGCCGTCGCCGGCGCCCACCGCGGAGACGCCCAGGACCTCGCTCCAGATCGCCGCCATCTCGCGCTCCGCCGGCGTGCGCGGGGCCACCCAGGGCGCGCGCCGCGCCGCGCCCGCGGCCCCGGGGACCGGCAGCGCCGCGCGGTCCAGCTTGCCGTGAGCCGTCAGCGGCAGCACGGGGAGGAGGACCAGCGCAGACGGGATCATGTACTCCGGCAGGCGCTCCCCCAGCCAGACGCGCAGCGTGTCCGGCAGATCCGCCGCGCCCGAGCCCTCGGCGGGCACGGCCCAGGCCACCAGGCGGCGGTCGCCGGCCCCGTCGGACAGCGCCAGCACCGCGGCCTCGCGCACCCGCGGGTGCTCGCAGAGCACGGACTCGACCTCGCCCGGATCGATCCGGAAGCCGCGGATCTTGACCTGCTGGTCGACCCGGCCGAGGAACTCCAGCGAGCCGTCGGCCAGGCGGCGGGCGCGGTCGCCGCTGCGGTACCAGCGCCGGCCGTCCTCCGTCACGAAGCGCTCGGCGGTCAGCTCCTCGCGGTTCCAGTAGCCGCGGGCGACCCCGGCGCCGCCGATCCGGATCTCGCCGGGCACGCCGAGCGGCACGAGCGCGCCGTCCGCGTTGCACAGGCGGAGCGCCGCGCCCGGCAGGGGACGGCCGATCCACGCCCGCTCGCCGGGGACCGCGGACGATCCCGAGCGGTGGCTGGCGCAGATGACCGTGGCCTCGGTGGGGCCGTAGAGCACCCGCGTCTCGGCCCGCGGGAAGACCCGCGCCATGTCGGCGAGCAGCTCGGGCGGCACGCGGTCGCCGCCTACGAACAGGGTGCGCAGCGCGGCGAAGCTGCCGGCGGGCGCCTCGGCCGCGGTGTCCACCACCTGGCGCATCAGCGCGGGCACGGCGTGCAGCCGGGTGGACCCCTCCAGAGCGGCCAGCAGGTCGCGCAGGTCGAGGGCCGGCCGGGTCTCCAGGAGGACGACCGTGCCGCCGGCGGCCAGGGGATTGAGCAGCTCGAACAGGAAGATGTCGAAGGAGTACGGCGCGATGCACGGCATGCGGTCGTGCCGCGACCAGCCGAGCTCGGCGCGGCAGGCGGCCAGCAGGCCGGCCAGGCTGCCGTGCTCGACCGGCACCCCCTTGGGACGGCCGGTGGAGCCGGAGGTGTAGATGACGTAGGCCAGGTCGCCGGGCGCCGGGCCCCGCTCCAGGCGCTCCGGGCTCTCGGCCGCGATCTCGTCGGCCTCGCGATCCAGGCAGACGATGCGGACACCCGGCAGCGCGGGCAGGCGGTCGAGCAGGCGCTCCTCGGTCAGCAGCACCGAGAGGCCCGCGTCCTCGGCCACGAAGCGCAGCCGCGCCGGCGGATTCCCCGGATCGAGCGGCACGTAGGCGCCGCCCGCCTTGAAGACGCCGAGGATCGCGACCGGCAGGTGGACCGTGCGGCCCACGGCCAGGCCGACCCGCGTCTCGGGCCCGACGCCGAGACGGCGCAGGAGCCGGGCCAGGCGGTTGGACCGGACCTCCAGCTCCTCATAGGAGATCTCCCCCTCGGTGCAGACCAGGGCCACGGCGCCGGGAGCGCGGCCCACGCTCTCCTCGAAGAGCCGGGGCGCGGTCGCCGCGGCGTCCGCCTCCGGTCCTTCGCTCCAGGCCAGGAGCTGCCGGCGCTCGTCCGTGGAGAGCAGGTCGAGCTGCCCGAGCGGGCGCTCCGGATCGGCCACGGCCGCGGCGAGGAGCCGCTCGAAGTGGCCGAGCAGGCGCTCGATCGTGGAGCCGTCGAACAGGTCGGTGCGGTAGTCCGCCGCGGCGCGCAGGCCGGCGGCGGTCTCGAACAGGGAGAGCGCCAGGTCGAACTTGCTGGCGATCGCGCCCGCGGGCAGCAGGCCGAGAGTCAGGCCGGGGATCTCCAGCAGCCGCTCGGGATCGGTCTCCAGGGTGAACATCACCTGGAACAGTGGATGGTGGCCGAGGCTGCGCTCGGGGCGCAGCTCCTCGACGATCCGCTCGAACGGCAGGTCCTGGTGGGCCCAGGCGCCCAGGGCCGCGGCGCGGACGCGCCGCAGCAGCTCGCCGAAGCCCCCTGCGCGCGGCACCTCGGCGCGCAGCACCAGGGTATTGACGAAGAACCCGATCAAGGGCTCCACCTCGGCCCGCTGACGGTTGGCCGCCGGGGTGCCGATCAGCAGGTCGTCCTGCCCGGAGTAGTGCCAGAGCAGGGCCGCGAAGGCGGCGAGGAGAGCCATGAACGGCGTCGCGCCTTCGCGCAGCGCCAGCTCCCGGACTCCCGCGGCGAGGGCAGGCGGCAGGCCGGCGGAGCGCGACGCGCCGCGGAAGCTCTGGACGGACGGCCGCGGCCGGTCGGTGGGCAGCTCGAGGAGCGGCGGCGCGTCGCGCAGGCGCTCGCGCCACCAGGCGAGCCGGGAGCTCTCCACCTCGGCGAGGTGCACCCTCTGCCAGGCCGCGAAGTCGACGTACTGGACCGGCAGCTCCGGCAGACCGGCGGGCGCGCGGCCGGCCGCGAGCGCCGGATAGAGGAGCGCCAGCTCGCGCAGCAGGACCTCCACCGAGGCACCGTCCGACACGATGTGGTGCAGGGTCGAGAGCGCCAGGTGCTCGCGGTCCGCCATGCGCACCAGGGTCATGCGGAACAGCGGTCCGGCGGTCAGGTCGAACGGCCGGCCGGCCTCTTCCGCGGCGAGGCGGCGGGCCTCGGCCGCGCGCGGCTCCGCGGGCAGGCCCGCCAGGTCCACGCAGGGCACGAGCAGGTCGAGCGCCGGCGCGACCACCGCGACCGCGCCGTCCTCCACGGAGTGGAAGGTTGTGCGCAGGGCCTCGTGGCGGGCCACCACGGCGCGCACCGCGCCGGCCAGGGCGGCGACGTCGAGAGCGCCGCAGAGGCGCACCGCGGCCGGGATGTTGTAGGTCGCGCTCCCCGGCTCCAGGCGGTCGAGGAACCAGAGCCGCTGCTGCCCTGAGGAGAGCGGGAGGACGCCGCCGCGAGCGATCCGCTCGATCGCCGCCGCCGGCCCGTGGCCGCCGCGCAGCGCGGCCTCGACCCGCTCGGCGAGCCCGGCCACGGTCGGCGCCTCGAACAGGTCCTGGAGCGACAGCTCGATGCCGAGCACCTCGCGCAGGCGGGCCACCAGGCGGGTGGCCAGGAGCGACTGGCCGCCCAGCTCGAAGAAGCTCTCGTCGAGCCCCACGGCCGCGCCGCCGGGCAGGCGCAGCACCTGCGCCCACTGCGCGGCGACCAGATTCTCCACGGGCGTCGCGGCGCGCCCGTCCGCCGCCTCGGCAGCCATCGCGGCCACGCTCTCCGGCGCCGGCAGGGCCTTGCGGTCCAGCTTGCCGTTCGCGGTCACCGGCATGGCGTCGAGCACGACGCAGGCGGCCGGCACCATGTACGAGGGGAGGCGGTCGGTCACCCAGCCGCGCAGCGCGCGCACGTCCAGCTCCTCCGCGGCGGACGCGGGCACCACGTAGGCCACCAGCCGGCGGTCCCCCGGCTCGTCCTCGCGCACCAGGACGAGCGCCTCGCGCACCGCCGGGTGCTCGCCGAGCACGGCCTCGATCTCCCCCAGCTCGATGCGGAAGCCGCGGATCTTGACCTGATGGTCGATGCGGCCGAGGAACTCCAGCTTGCCGTCCGCGAAGTAGCGCGCGCGGTCACCCGTGCGGTAGAGCGCGGCGCCCGGCTCGTCCGCGAAGGGATCGGGGACGAACTTGCCGGCGGTCAACACGGGCTCGCCGGCATAGCCCCAGGCGAGGACCGGACCGCCGATGTAGAGGTCGCCGGCCACGCCCACGGCCACCGGCTCCAGGGCCGCGTCGAGCACGTGGTAGCGCGCGTTGCGGATCGGCCGGCCGTAGGGGACGCTGCGCCACTCCCGCTCGACCGTCTCGATGCGGTGGAAGTTGGACCAGATCGTCGCTTCGGTGGCGCCGCCCAGGCCGACGAAACGCACGTGCGGGAAAGCCCCGGTCACGTCGTCCTTGATCCCCAGCGGGATCCAGTCGCCGGACAGGAAGGCCAGGCGCAGCTTCGACTCCATCGCGGGCGCGGCCGGCAGGAAGGAGACGAGCTGCTGCAGGGCGGCCGGCGCCGAATCCCAGAAAGTGACCGGCTCCTCGACCAGCAGGCGCACCAGCCGCCCCGGCTCGCGCACGTCCCGCTCGGACGCCACGTGGATCGAGCCTCCCGCGGCGAGCAGGCCGAAGATGTCGTAGACCGACAGGTCGAAGCTCAGGGCCGTGATGAACAGCACCCGGTCGGCCGGGCCGACGCCGAACGTACCATTGACCCACTCGATCAGGTTGATGACCGGCCGGTGCTGCACCACCACGCCCTTGGGGGTCCCGGTCGAGCCGGAGGTGAAGATGATGTAGGCCGGATCGTCCGGCCCGGCGACCGCAGCGAGCGGCGCGCCGGAGATCCTCGGCTGGTCGCCCAGGAGGTCCGTGACCAGATGCGGCAGGGCGGGCAGCTCCGCCAGCGATTCGCGCAGGGCATCCAGGCGCGCGGTCTCGGTCACCACCCAGCGGAGGCCGAGGAAGCCCGCGATCCAGCGCACCCGCGCCGGCGGCAGCGTCACCTCGACCGGCACGTAGGCGCCGCCGGCCTTGAGCACGCCCAGCGCCGCCACGACCATGGCGGCCGAGCGCCCGAGGTGGATGGCCACCTGGGAGCCGCGAGTCACCCCAAGCCTGCGCAGGCGCCGGGCGAGCCGGTTGGCCTGGCGGTCGAGCTCTCCGTAGGTGAGGCTCTCGCCATCGCACACCACGGCCACGGCGCCGGGTTCGAGCGCGGCCCGTTCCTCGAAGAGCTGGTGCATCAGCTTCCCGTCGGAGGCCACGGGGCCGCGCGTGTCGTTCCATTCGACCAGGATCTGAAGCCGCTCGGCCGCGGACAGCCAGGGGAGATCGGCCAGGCGGATCCCTGGGTCGCCGGCGCGCGCGGCCAGCCCTTCCAGGAGCCGCCCCAGGTGATCCAGACGGCGCTCGATCGTCGCGGCATGGAACATCCGGCGGTCGTAGATCATCTGGAGCGACAGCCGCTCGCCGGGGGTCACGACCACGGCCGTGGGATAGTCGATCCGCTCCACGAAGCGGATGTCGGAGACGGCCAGGCCGCCGACCCGCTCGCGCAGGGTCTCGTCGATCGGATAGTTCTCGAACGCCAGGATGCTGTCGAACATCCGCTGGCCGCGCGGCACGCCGCTCCACGCCTGCACCTCGACCAGGGGGGTGTGCTCATGGCGCATCGCCTCAGCCGCCCGCGCCTGGACATCGCGCAGCCAGGGGAGGAGCTCCTCCTCCGGACGCACCCGCAGGCGCATCGGCACGGTGTTGATGAACAAGCCGATGCGGCGCTCCATCGCCGGCAGATCGGCGGAGCGCCCGGAGGTGACGGCGCCGAAGACCAGATCCTGCTCGCCGCTCAGGCGGGCGAGCAGCAGCGCCCACGCGGCCTGCACCAGCGTTCCCTGGGTGAGCTGGTGCCGGCGCGCCGCCGCGGCCAGCGCGGCCGTGGCCTCGGGCGCGAGCCGCAGGCGGGCCTCGCCATGCTGCAGCGGCTCGTCGTGCGCCGGCACCGGCCGGTCGGCGGCCAGGGGGGTGGGCGCCGAGAAGTCGGCGACCGCCTGGCGCCAGAACTCCTCGGACGGGGCGGGATCCTGCCGGCGCAGCCAGTCGATGTGCTCGCGGAACGGCGCCGGGGCCGGCGCCTCCGGCACGGCGCCCCGCCGCAGCGCGTCGTACCCGGCGAACAGCTCCTCGAGCAGGAGGACCAGCCCCCAGCCGTCGAGCAGCAGATGGTGGTAGGTGAAGACCAGGTGCCAGGACGCCGAGCCCGTCCGCGCCAGCAGCAGGCGCAGGAGCGGGGCCCGGTCGAGATCGAAGCCGCGGGCGCGGTCCTCCTCCAGGTAGACGTCGAGGCGGTGCGCGCGCACGTCCGCCGGCAGGGCGCTCCAGTCCTCCCGGTCCACCGGGAGGCCGGCCGCAGCTTCGACCGCCTGGAGCGGCTCGTCCAGGCCGCGCCCGAGGAACCGGGTGCGCAAGATCGTGTGGCGGTCGACCAGCCGCTGCCAGGCGCGCAGGAACGCGGCCTCGTCCAGCTCCCCCTCCAAAGCGCAGGAGAGCTGCTGGATGTAGGCCCCGGTGCCCGGGCTCGCCAGCGCGTGCATCAGGATGCCCGCCTGGAGCGGCGCGACCGGATAGGCATCCTCGAGCTCGGGGTGCCCGGCCAGCAGCTCGGCGACGGCGGCCGGCTCGGGCCCGTGGAACGTCACGGTGCGCTCGGCGGCGGCGGGCCCCGCGGCCGCGCCGCAGGCGGTCAGGAGGCCGGACAGCGCGTCCAGACAGCTCTCGGCGAGGTCGCGGACGGCCACGTCCCCGCCGGGACCGGCCGCGTGCTCCCAGCGCATCGTCAGCTCGCCGTCCAGCACCCAGGCGTCGACGACCAGAGCGTGGGCTCGCCGGTTGCGCGGCCCGTGCACGGGCACGTCGGCAATGGCGGCGGCGGCGAACGGCGAGGCGGCCGGGAAGACCCCGTCCAGCCGGCCG